>Ga0315296_10004811_pt1 | contig 10969 bp, 14 predicted proteins | sample YL17G14_18_MG_FD_203921 | JGI IMG/M metagenome (GOLD analysis project Ga0315296, IMG submission 203921) | Sediment microbial communities from Yellowstone Lake, YNP, Wyoming, USA - YL17G14_18 | ecosystem: Environmental > Aquatic > Freshwater > Lake > Sediment | place: USA: Wyoming | collected...
CAGTGGCTTATCACAGTTACCCAGCTCGGCAATGGTTTCCTCAACGGGCAATGGCATAGCCGGCTCCATATTTCTATTCCTCCTCTTCCTCCTCCTGTTCCCAGATAGGCCTAGTAAAAAGGTCGATATATTCTCCCATAGCCTCAGCCGCAATCTGTTTCATCCTGTTGGCTGTCTCCTTGGCTATCTGCTCTAGCTCGGAGAAATCAATTTCAATATCTAGCATCTTGGTCAGCACCTTAAGCACAGCCAGGGCAGCCATCGGGTTCTGGATTCGGGTAGCATACATCGGCACCTCGCCCAATAGGCAGATACCCTCAATCTCTCTCTCTTTGGTTACGCCTAGCAGTAACCCGTTGAGCCCTGAGATTTGTAGATTACCCCGTTGCACCAAACCGTATTTCTCCAAATCTCCAGTCATATGCTGGCTGGTGACCACCCCCCACACCCTGGGCTGCTCGGTGTGGTGGATGCGACTTAGGGCTGCGGCGCAGGTATATACCCTCTTAACCCCAAACCTCTGCCCCACATCGAGGACGCAGTTCGCCAGGTCATATCCCTTGGTGAGGGGCTGGTCCTCGCCGATGAACAGTATTATATCACTTCCCCCGCCTTTGTTTTTCCAGTAGTAGAAGTTGCTCAGGGGGAACTGTGGTGCCTCTACTACGTTGTCCCTAGCCACAATCCCGATGGGGTCAAAGAAGTGTGAGGGCTCAATTTCTCCCAGTTCCTTAAACTCCAGCTTCCTCTTTAGATAGGTAGCTACTATAATGGATACATTGCCAATGCCGGGCCAGGAAGCTAGCATATTGGGCGATTTGAGCCTTGGTCTGACATGGAGCCTGACTAAACCTTCCATTTCACTGCACCTCTCTGTTGCTGATTATAGGTAACCCTATCCCCTTTATCCCCTTCCCCTTGATAAGGGGAAGGGGAAGATATTTTACAAGAGGGGCTTCGCCCCTCTCGAACTCCCAGAATTTATTTATTCTCTATTTAAATAACTTTCCTAATGCTTTACCAGTGCCTTTCCCGGCTGCTCTTCTGGCAATTCGTCTGCCTACTTTGCCCTTTTTGACTGCATTAATATCACCCATTATTCTGGCTACCTTGTATAAAGAGCTTCGCAACCCCATATCCTTACCTCCTTTAGTTTAGGTTCATTCCTCCACCTGTTTTTCTGCCAGGATAGCCTCCGCCTCTTGCTCTACTGAGATTGGCTTACTCTTAGCAGCTTTTGGAGACTTAGCATGCTGCTTTGCCGGTAAGGATATTTTGATATTATCCATTTCAGAGAGTGCAACCTCGTTCAACAAGTGGCGGAACTGGCCAACAATATCTGCAGGGGATATCCTTATACCAGTAGCCTTCTTTAGCCTGCGCTGATATAGCTTTATTGACTCTTCCGATAAGATAGCCTTAAGCATATTGCTGGTGCTTAATAAGTTCACCTTCCCCCATAATGCGTCCAAGCCTTTGTTTTTAACATTCTTATAGCTGATTATTTCAAACTTTTTGGCTAGGACAGCGGGGTCATCAGTAAGCAAATTCCAGGACTCTATCAATTTAGTCTGGGGAGGTTTCCCGTATGAAATGTGGTAAAGTTTCCAGTCTTTGCTATTGGTTAATAATACCCATTCACAGCCTTTGTCAATACCATATGATGCAGCTTGCCTAAGATGCTTCGGGGCAAGGTCAATGTTTACCCTCTTACATTCGACAAACATTTCGGGTTTTGATTTCTCTCCGTGGTCGAGTTGAATTGCAATATCACAATGCACGGTATCCCCGGCTCCTTTGATTGCATATTCCTCTGTCATATGTTTGAAACTATCGTACCCCATAAGCCGTTCAAAGATACGTCCTATACGGTTTTTCGTATCAGCCTCACAGCTATCTGCTTTGGCAATTGCTTCTACCCAACTCCGAGCTTCAAGGATTGCCTTTTTAATATCTTTATCCAGACGTTGTTTAGGCATGAGTTACCTCCTTTTCCGATTAAACTCCACTACCATAACGTGCTAATAACATTTACACTTCATTTCAACCTCCTCATCACCTCAATTACTGGTGCTATCCCCTTTAAGCACCCAGAAAAATCAAATTTGTTGACATAACACGAAAAACAATTCTCAAAGCTAGCCAGATAGGAATTGTTTCCCCAAATTTTTATACTATTTTGTCGCCTGAGCTTCAACCCCCCTTTCATTCCTACTTACTCGTTACTGACAGGCTGGGGCAGTAGATATGTGGAGTGTGAACAAATCCACCCACCCATTTAGCCTCGCTGCCAATAGCTATAATCTGTTTTAGAACCTGGTAGACATTGCCTGAGACCATGGTATCCTTAACCCTACCTACTATTTTACCATTTTCTACCTTATAACCTAAAAGAACATTGCCACTGAAATCACCGCCTAAAATATTGCCCTGCTCTGCACCTATAAGTTGCTCAATAACCAGCCCTTGCTTTATATCTTGAACCATTTCATCAAAGGTAGTGTTGCCCGGGGCGATGATAAGGGCGGTGGGTGAGGGGGCAGGCAAGCCACCGTTTCTACTGCCGTTGCCGGTGCTTTTGGTGTGTGCCAGGGCGGCTGTTTGCAGGTCGTAGAGAAAATTGGCTACCGTCCCCTGCTCAATAAGGGGAGTGCGCTGGCTGGGTACCCCCTCATCATCACAGGGGCGGCTGTTTGGGCAATAGGCTACAGTTGGGTCATCCCATAGCCATAGCTTTTGGTCAAACACCGGCTGCCCCAGTCTGTTGCCAATGGGTGAAGCTCCCTCCAGAACGGTCTTACCATTGAAACCCATCATCAGGGAAGGGACTAGGGCGTTAGCCACCCCCAGGGGGGTGAAGATTACCGGCAGTTTCCTGGTTGGCACCGAGGCTCGGTTTTTGGCTAGCTCCAGTTGCTGAAGCACCACCTGGGCTATCTCCTTGGGCTGGGTTAAGGGATGGCAGGAGCTCTGGCTTTCGCTGACAAACAGCATATCTGTACCCCGAATCAGGCTACCTAAGATACCTAGGCTGAAGATGCTTTTCCTGTAGCTCGCTTGCCCACCCCGAGAATTTATAATCTGGAGCGAGATTACATCCTTGGTCACCATCGCGTGACATATGATTTCCGGGGTGTGACTGGTAACCAGGGCGATGAGTTCCTCGCCCAGGTCAATCATTTTCTCTATGGAGATAGACTCAGTATCAGGGTCGAAGACATCAATCTGGGGGTATATAGCTGGCGAGGGGAGCTCAAATCTGGCTGGCATGCCGAACTGGGCTGTTTCCACGGCATTATCCACCAAGCTCTGGCTATCACCCAGCTCGGTAGTAGCTGCATAGCCAATCCTGCCTTGCCTGACGATGCGTAGCGCCAGGCTTGTGCTCTGCTTACTTTGAATGTGCTTCAGGCGGTTGGCTTCAAAGTGGACCGGAGTTTCCTCCGAGGAAACCATGAATACCTCGGCTTCCTCAGCTACCCTTTTGGCTTGAGCCAGGATATTTTCCATCCTACCTGCCTCCAACCAGGCACTTGCTGATTCTGATGTGGGGGCTACCATTAGACACTGGCAGGGGCGCCTGCATCCCCTTACCGCAGCCACCGCCCTGGTTCATCTCTAGGTCGTTACCGATGGCATCTATATTGTTTAGGGTAGTGAACACGTTGCCGGTAAGCACCACCGGTCGCAGTGCCTCAGCCAGCTTGCCATGGCGAATCATATAGGCTTCACCGGCGGAGAAGGTGAACATCTCCATACTGGTAGTGCCACCAACCCAGTTCTTGGCGTAGACCCCTTCCTTGATATCACCTATTATCTCATCAAAGGAGGCTGAGCCAGGCTCAATATAGGTATTGGTCATGCGGACGATAGGTGGGTAGCGATAGTTAATGGCTCTGGCATTACCGGTAGGCTTTTCCCTCATCTTGGCAGCAGTTTCCCTGGAGTGGAGCCTGCCCACCAGTTTACCTTTCCTGATGAGGTAGGTCTTGGTTGCCGGCACCCCTTCATCGTCATACTTGTAGCTACCCCGGAGTCCGGGTATGGCGGCACTGTCAACGATATTAAGCTGCTGGCTGCCAAATTTTCTGCCCAGAACCATAATTTGGCGCAGGCGGTCGTTTTCATAAACAAAGTCTGACTCTGAAAGGTGTCCGAAGGCTTCATGGGCGAAGACGCCAGCCAGCACCGGGTCTAATACCACAGTATATTCTCCCCCCTTTACCTGCGGGGCTGATAATACCTCCACGGCGTGCTTTGCCATCTGCTCTACCTGCTGATGGAGGCCCTTTATTAAGCTGAAATCACCCTTACTGCCTACGCTCAATCCAACCTGCTGCACCTCGCCATCTTCGGCGGCGACCGCATTCAGGCGCAGGGTGATATCTGACCTCTCCTGCTGGATATAGCTACCCGATGAATTCAAAAAGATGACCTTTTTCTGGCTATCACCATAGGCAATTATTGAAGTCTGTAGCTTTGGGGTGCACCAGATAAGAGCATTATACTCATCCAGCAGTTGCTTCTTTTCAGCCAGGGGGATAGTCAGCGGATTGTTCTCCTCAGGTGACACAATATCAACTATCGGTTCTACCGGGGCTAATTTACTTTCTTCCTTGCCGGCCAGTCTTGCCTGTTTTACTGCCAGCTCTATTCTGCCGGGAAGGTCGTTGAGGTTATTAAAGCTAACGAAGCCCCACCCACCCCTTACCAAGGCGCGCACATTCCCCCCGATGGCGGTTGCCTGCCCCACGGATTCCAGTTCCCTCCCCCGGTAGGTGAGGTGGCTCCTTCGGCTTTCCTCGAGGCGAGCCTCTATGTAGTCGGCGCTGTACCCTTTAATCGCCTCAGCTAGCTGGCGGGCAATGGCTTGAATATCGGTCATGGTAAGACTAGTTTACCTAGCCGCCAGTAGGGCTGTCAATTTATTGGGGGCAATAGAGGGATTGTTTAGAAACCTATCCCCCTCTCCTTTCAAGGAGAGGGGGATAAAGGGGGTGAGGTTAATAAACAACCTGGGCGATAGAGGGGGCAAGAGAAGCTATGAGCTTATTCCCACCTAATCATAGATTCCACTCAGGTACCAGCCGCCTGCTGACATATCCCGATAGATATCACAAACCAGACCTTTGTTGGTCTTAACCCTGAAGTAATTCCTTGGAATCTCCTTTCCCCACTCCTCCTCGACGACACGCCAGTGTTGATATACCTTTGTTATTCGCTGTGCCTCTCCGTTTCTGACCAGGGTTAACGGCACACCCTGGACATTGGCGCTTACCTTCACCTCTTCCGGTTTTTCCAACAGCTTAGCCAATTCTTTAACCTCCGTTGATTTACAGCTTCCGCAAAACTCCAACTACCTTACCTTGAATCTCCACGTCCTCCGGTCTGTAGTACATTGGCTCCATCTTTTTGTTGGCTGGCTGCAGGCGAATCCGACCGGCTTCATGATAGACCTTCTTTAGGGTTACCTCCTGCTTTATCTTGAGCCAAACTGCAGCCACCTCGCCATCCTCTACTGTGCTTGTCTGCTGAATTAGGACGATGTCGCCATCATCAACTAGGGCATCAATCATGGACATCCCCTTTACCTTTAGGGCGTAGACCCCCTTCTTCCCCTGGGTTATCTCCTCGGTTAACTGGAGTGTCTCCTCAGGGATGGTAGTCCAGGTATCTGGGGTGGGCACTGGTATCGGTTCGCCAGCGGCAATGGTTCCCAATAAGGGCACTCGGGAAACGGCCTCTCGCTTTTTCTCAACAAGTTGGATGCTCCTGAATACTTCGGGGTCGCGGTGGATGTATCCCTGCCTTTCCAGCGTGTTCAGATGGTGCTGGACTACAGATGGTGTGCTGATGTTGCACCCCCGGGCAATATCCCTGACTGTAGGGGCGTAGCCCCTTTCATCAAAGAACTTGCGGATAAAGTTCAGGATGCGCAACCGGGTATTGGAAACACAAGCCATTATTATCCCTTAATACACTTGTTCTTAAAACAAGTGTATTATAAAAATTGTCTGTTTGTCAATAGGGCGGTCATTTTATTCTCTAGCCTTACAGCGAGGTCGTTTAGCAACCTATCCCCCTGACCCCCTTCCCTTATTAAGGGAAGGGGGGTGTAGGTTAGAGAGGGGCAAAGCCCCTCTCTAAAGTCTCTTCCCCCTCTCCTTCAGAAGGAGAGGGGGATTAAGGGGGTGAGGTTAATAAACAATCTCTTACAGCCATAATTGACAGCCCCCAACTACAGTGCTAAAATCCTTTGGAATTAGCAAAATTCGGCAAGTATTAGAAGCCTCCGTGGCAAAGAGGAATTCTGTACAGGGTATTACTTCGTTAGCCCGGAGGCGGAAAGTTTGTGGGCACAAGAGCTAACACCAAGTGGATATCAGGTTATGCCATATAAAAAGGCAGGCTGTGGACATTTCTGACCCTAGGACCTTAGTTTTTTGCTTTCCATTAATGTGTTCTGGCATTATCTATCCTTCTATCTTGGTTAACCTACGGCAGGCAGTTATTGACTTCTCTGTGGGATGGGGAAGCTCAGTCCTGCCTTTAGAAAGGGGGTAAAGATGGCTAAACCAAAGGTCGCTTTTTACTGGTGTGCTTCATGCGGTGGCTGTGAGGAAGCAGTTGTCGACCTTAACGAGGATATACTGAAGGTAGCCAACGCTGTGGATATTGTGCTCTGGCCGGTGGCATTGGACTTTAAGCGGAAGGATGTTGAAGCTCTGGGTGATGGTGAAATAGCGGTGAGCTTTATCAATGGTGCCGTAAGGACGGAAGAGCAGGAGGAGATGGTAAGGCTGTTGAGGCAAAAGTCCGGTCTGGTGGTTGCCTTTGGCGCCTGTGCTCATCTGGGTGGAATACCGGGGCTGGGGAACTTCTGGACCAGGGATACCATTTTCCAGAGGGTTTATAGGGAAGTCCCAACTGTTGAAAACCCAGACGGCACCCTGCCGCAGGAAAAGGTAGCTATTGATGTTGGTGAGCTCACCCTGCCAGAATTCTATGATACGGTGAAGACTTTAGACCAAACTATCGGGGTGGATTATTATCTCCCCGGGTGTCCACCACCGCCCGATTTAATAATGAAGGCGGTAAATGCTATCCTTAGTGGGGAGTTGCCGGAGAAAGGGGCGGTGCTGGCTCCGGAAAAATCTTTGTGTGATACCTGCCCTAGGGCGGAGAAAAAGCCGGAGAAAATATCAATAAAAGAAATAAAACGACCGTGGCAAGTTATCCTCGACCCTGAGAAATGCTTCCTTGAGCAGGGGGTAATCTGTCTTGGTCCTGCCACTCGTTCGGGATGCGGCGAAACCTGCATCAGGGCTAACCAGCCGTGCCGGGGGTGCTTTGGTCCCGTAGATGGGGTTGTGGACCAAGGAGCCAAAGCCCTCTCCATGATTGCCTCTATATTGGGGCTTGAGGGCGAAGAGAGGATAACCGAGGAGGAGGTCAAAAAACTAATCGATGGGATTGTAGACCCGGCCGGGACGTTCTACCGATTTAGCCTGCCCGCTTCCCTGCTCAGAAGAAGGAGGATAGAGTGAGAAAGATAACCATCGACCCGATAACCAGGCTTGAGGGGCATGGGAAGATAGAGATATTTCTCAATGATGAAGGAGACTGTGACCGGGCTTACCTTCAGATTCCCGAGCTTCGTGGGTTTGAGAAGTTCGCTGAAGGGAGACCGGCCGAGGAGATGCCAAGAATAACCACCATGATCTGTGGGGTGTGTCCTACCGCTCACCACATGGCATCAACTAAAGCCCTTGATGACCTATTTAAGGTTGAGCCACCCCCGGCAGCAAAGAAGATAAGAGAGCTGATGTACAACGCTTTCTATGCTGAAGACCATATATTGCACTTCGTCTTCCTTGGCGGTCCCGACTTTGTTGTCGGTCCGCAAGCACCGGCCGGGGAGAGGAATGTCTTGGGGGTTATTGGTAAGGTGGGGCTGGAGGTGGGGGGGAAGGTTATAGAAATGAGGAAAAGGCTGCGCAACGTGCTGAGGATAATCGGGGGAAAGCCGGTCATGCCTACCTGTGGCTTGCCCGGAGGGGTATCAAAGCGGATTACCGAGGAGGAGAGGGAGACAATTATAGACGCAGCGGAATATGCCGTGGAGTTCTGTAAGTTTGCCCTCACCCTTTTTGACGATGTAGTGCTTAAAAATAAGGAATATGTCGACCTCATCACTGGGGATATCTACTCGCATCGGACATACTATATGGGGATGGTGGATGAAAATAACAAGGTGAACTTCTATGATGGTCAGATAAGGGTGGTTGACCCCAAGGGTAAAGAGTATGTCAAGTTTAAACCTCAAGACTATCTCCAGCACATTAGGGAGCATGTTGAGCCCTGGACTTACGGCAGGTTTTCCTACCTGAAGAATATAGGCTGGAAGGGGTTTGTTGATGGGGAGGATAGTGGTGTTTTCCGCGTGGCGCCGCTGGCTCGACTAAATGTAGCTGATGGGATGGCAACACCACTGGCTCAGCAAGCCTATGAAAGAATGTATCAAACATTGGGCGGAAAGCCGGTTCATAGCACTTTGGCTTTCCACTGGGCTCGACTGGTTGAGGCGCTTTACGCTGCGGAAAGAGCCCTGGAGCTGGCTCGTGACCCCGAAATTACCTCCCCTGACATCGTAAACCTGCCTACTGAGATTCCCAAAGAGGGGGTGGGGGTGGTTGAAGCGCCAAGAGGAACCCTTATCCATCACTACCAGACCGATGACCGGGGAATTATCACCAAAGCCAATCTGATTGTGGCGACCCAGAATAATTCGGCTGCCATTAATATGTCCATTGAGAAGGCGGCTAAGTCGCTGATAAAGAAAGGGAAGGTCAGCGACGGCATTCTCAATATGATTGAGATGGCATTTAGAGCTTACGACCCTTGTCATGCCTGTGCTACCCATTCACTGCCGGGGAGAATGCCGCTCGAGGTGAATATATATGACTGTAATGGGAAACTAGTAAGAAAACTGGAAACGAAGGAATAGGGAGGGAGCTATGCGAGAGAAGGTGGAAGAAGCCTTAGCCGAAATAAGACCTGCGTTACAGGCAGACGGAGGAGATGTTGAGCTGGTGGATGTGAGCCAGGGGGTGGTTAAACTAAAGCTCAAAGGTGCCTGTGCCGGCTGTCCGGTGGCGACGATGACCTTGAAGCAGGGGATTGAGCGACTGCTCAAAAAGCGGGTACCTGGGGTCAAGGAGGTAGTAGCTATTTAATGGTAGCTGGGGAGGTGGGATAATGCCGATATACGAGTATTCCTGTTCCAAGTGTGGGCTTAAATTTGAACTGCTTAGAGCAATGAGCCAGTCGGGCAAGCGTGCCTCCTGCCCCAATTGTGGAGGCAGGGCACAGCGAGTGCTTTCATTATTCTCTAGAAGTTCTGAAGGTTCACCGGCTTCTGAAAGTGGCAGTGCCTGCGCCAGTTGCTCAGCCACCACCTGTAGTTCTTGTTCGGTATCAGGATAAGGGGACAAATGGGAAAACAGAGAACGCACTTTTCATGTCATACTTGTGGTAAGGAAGCAGAGTGTCCGCTTGGGGATGCTCCTTGCGAGGTGCTTACAGATTGGCTCACTGTTTCTCGCTGGGAAGGTCCGGGGGCAGTTTCCCACTATAACTTCTGCTCCTTCAGTTGCCTTAAGTCTTGGGTAGAAGCCCATCTGCCCAGCATCCCTGAGGTGTTTTTACAGTCCTTTGGAGAGGATGAGACTAGATAGGGTGAAGATGAAGACCCTTGTTTTAGGGCTTGGCAATCCGATTCTAACCGATGATGCTGTTGGAATTAGAATAGCTCAAGAGCTTAAAGAGGGAATCCCCAATCTAGAGGTAATTGAGGCGAGCGAAGCCGGAATGGCTCTCCTTGACCATATTATAGGCTACGATAGGCTCGTCATCATTGATTCTATAAGAACCGAAAAGGGGAAAGCGGGAGACCTCTATAAGCTTGAGCTAGAAGACTTGAAGCCAGTTACCGCTCTCTCTTCCTCTCATGGTATTGATATTGCCACTGTGTTTAAACTCGGCAGGGAACTGGGCTACAAAATGCCCATGCACGTCAGTATCTATGCCGTAGAGATAAGGGACAATACCACCTTCGGGGAGAAGTGCACCCAAGAGGTGGAGGGGAGGATACCATTTATAGTAAGGCGAATAGTGGAGGAAGAAAGGTTATGAAAGATTTTGAGCCCAAAATCGTCGTTTTTTGCTGTAACTGGTGTTCATATGCTGGGGCAGACCTTGCTGGCACCTCAAGATTGAAGATTAAGCCCAATTTTAGGGTAATTCGAATCATGTGCTCGGGAAGGCTGGAGCCTTCCTTTATTTTTTATGCCTTTACTAAGGGAGCCGATGGGGTGATGGTAGCCGGTTGTCACGCCGGGGATTGCCACTATAACAGTGGTAATTATAAGACAAGGCGAAGGGTAATGTTGCTCAAGAATATGCTCCCCCAACTGGGGATAGAACCTGAGAGATTAAGTCTAGAATGGATTTCTGCCTCTGAGGGGACAAAATTCCGCAGCGTAGTGAACGGGTTTATTGATGAAATCACAGCGCTCGGCCCTTTGCAGTGGAATTTAAGCAGTGAGGCAATAGCAGAAAAGTAAGGAAGGGGTTATATTGAGCCAGGAAGTTACCGAACAGAGGGTAGCAGTTAAGCTAAACGAGGAGTATTGTAGCCGTTGCTCTATCTGTCGCTCCCTTTGCCCCTTTGACGCGATAACAAAGGATGCTGAAACCAAAAAGGTCCTTCTGGAGATAGAGAAGTGCCAGGTGTGCGGACTGTGCTATTCCGCCTGTCCGGCTAAAGCTATTGATACCGTTTATTATGACTGTGGTTCTTTGATTAACTATCTGGAGAAGGCGAAGCGAAAGTATGACAGTGATACTCTGGTTATTATGTGTAAGGGGAGCGCCCCCGACTTTCTGGGGGTAGAAAGGCTATTTGGGG
>Ga0315296_10004812_pt1 | contig 10966 bp, 9 predicted proteins | sample YL17G14_18_MG_FD_203921 | JGI IMG/M metagenome (GOLD analysis project Ga0315296, IMG submission 203921) | Sediment microbial communities from Yellowstone Lake, YNP, Wyoming, USA - YL17G14_18 | ecosystem: Environmental > Aquatic > Freshwater > Lake > Sediment | place: USA: Wyoming | collected...
AAGAAAAATGGAGAAGTTTGGGAAGTCCCTCCTCTTTTAGCAAAAGTGCTAATGTGTAAAGCATTTCCGTATTAAAAGGATAATACGAGGCTAAATTGTAAGGCGTCTCACAAATTCTGTGTTTGATAACGTAATAGTTAGGAACTCCTACATGATATGTTAAAGAATCATAAAATAGTTCAGGAGTAAAGGACATAATGAAATTCAAAATAACGAAGCTTCCCAGGAGAATCCATATCGGAAGATATTCAAAAGTGAATTCAAACTTAGATGAACTGGTAGTATTGGGGTTCACAATCTGTTTTCGTGCTCTTAATATGTCAATGATGGCCAATATGAATATTATGCCAAGCAATCCATAAAAGAGAGGAGTATACAACAATCCGAAAAGCCCGAGGAATAAGGTCATATATGCCAGAACGCCAAAACCTAAACCAACCGAGAAGACAGTTTCTTCTAACGAAAATTGGAAATCGATTCTTAGCCATTTGAGGAACTTTTTCCCAAAAAAATACGCCACAACGGCAACCATGAACAGAAGACCCACAGAGAAAAAGTAATCCAGAAACAAAATAAAACGCTGAGGAGTAATTTGTCCTATGCGCCATTGAAAAAGTGCGCCAAGAGAATTCAATCTAATCGGATTGAGATGATAATAATTCTTAGAAACAATATAAAGCCAAATTGCAAAAATAGACAAAAGTATCGTCCAGTGACCGATAATTTTCCCTTCAGATTTTAATTTTCCTTTATTTTCCAACTTCATAATCTAATCCTCGTAGAAACCCCCACCATAACCAGCTCTCCAATACTAACCCATATTCTCGATAAAAGAGAAAGTAAAATTGCTAAAGAAATCGGGAAAAAATTATTTAATAACACCGCAAGAATCGCTTCCCTCACTCCCAAACCAGCAGGAGCAAATAAAGCTACTACCCCTATGGTACTAGAAATAGCAAACGAACCTGTAAGGATGGGAATTTTAGAAGGAATAATAAAAGTCACGGAATTTATCAAAAAGTAAAAAGCAATGCCAAAACAAAACCAGATGATACAATAATATGCCGTCATAATAAATATTTGAGAAAAATTCAAACCTATTTCTATCGGTTCTTTCTTCAGCAAGCGTAAGAAAAAATTTATAATCCTAACCAGAATTTTTGGATGAATCATCATAAGAATTAATACAGCAACAATTACTAATAAAAAAGGATTTATGTCCATCTTAAACCTTGAACTGAATAAAAGCGATATCAGGAAAATAAGGATGCCACTTAGTACCGTTAATGCCAATTCCAGTACCATAGATACGAATGTCTTACTATTGGGAATGCCTACTTTTTGACAGAAATACATCCTCCCCGTGAAAGTCCAGATTTTACCCGGTAAATATTTCCCCAACTCGGAATAGAAGATAATTCTAAGTGCCTTCGAGAAAGGTAAGGAGATGCCCAGTTCTTTAAGAATCATTTTCCATCCAACGACGAACAAGAGAAAATGTCCACAAAGACATATGATAGAAAGAACGAGCAAGCCAATATTGAAATGTAACTCCCTGAAGTCAATCTGCTTCCAGTCTCGGTAAAGAGCTCTGCCAAGAAAATAGAATATCACTAATATTAAGAGGACTTTTAGGCTCATCCTCAAAGTTTTTTTCATATCCAGCATACAGCCTCACAAAAATAATTCATTTCTTTTCACAAATAAAATACAATTGGTAATTGAATTTCTTAGGTAATAGCAGAGAAAATTTAAGCAAAATTCTCTTTATAAATTGGAGAATAGTCTTAGCGGTGCGAAAACCTGGTCCTCTCTCTCTATATATCTTTTTCACAACCAAGCCATACTTATTAAATAGCTTCGTCCATTCAAGAAACTTTAATACTCTTCCTTCTATTCTATCTCCATATACCCTCAAGCCAAGCTGCGGCTTGATATAAAATAAGGGAAAATTCCCATTGGGCACTACTATACAGAAACGGCCTCCCTTCCGCACAACTCTCGCCATCTCAGATATCGCCTTTTCCTGGTCACTATAGTACTGCAAGGAACCGAAATTGGTGATTAGGTCAAAATATCCGTCCTTGAAAGGTAGGGTTGAAGCATCTGCTAAGAGAATTCTCTTGGCACATTTGACTTTCTTCCGCGCTAACATTACGACTGCTTCTGAAATATCAATCCCGTATGCCTCTATTCCTTTTTCTTCCGCACATTTGATTTGGTTCCCGGTCCCACAAGAAACATCGAGTAGTCTCATGCCCTTTTCAACACCGAGGCGCTCGATAATCTTCTCGTAAACACCCATTGGTCTCCATTCTGTATCGAGAGACGAATATATATTGTCATAGTATGATTTTATATTTTCTATAACCTCGTTTTTCATATGCAGGGAAACAGCTTACGATAAGAAGGCAACAGCTTCAATAGGTTCTCCCTATATTGCTCTTTCAGTCAACAAATCTACGCAATATTTCAAACTGAATGCGTCAATTGTCTAATCAAAAGTTTAAATCCGTTTATTTTCTTTTTCAAATCTCGAAAGTTCCTGATGGAAATTAACTGCCGAAGCATAAAAGCTATGTTCAAATAGAAACTAATTTTTGCTTTCCGAAACAATTTTCGTACGGTCACGCTATCAAATTTATTCGATATAAATATTGGCTTCCCCGTATAGTCATATTCATCCCAGCTCGAGGCTATTATATTTCCTTCTTTTTTCGCTAGCTCAAACAGCTCAGTCTTTGGCATGGGAATGGTTAACGAGAAATTTACAGCATCTGGCCTCAGGTTTTTAGCAAAATTGATAGTTTCTTCTATATCATCGATAGTCTCTCCTGGAGTTCCAATCATAAAATAGGCATCAGTTTTTATTCCGACTTCAGAAGTTATTCGAAAAGCGTTCCTGACTTCTTCAAGAGTGATCCCTTTTTTAAGAATAGCATCCAGGATTTTTTGATTACCGGACTCTACGCCATAGGCAACGACGACACACCCCGCCTCTTTCATTTCCTTTAACATTTCCTTGGTAACAGTATCAGGCCTGGCGTTACATGCCCATTCTATTCTCAATCTCCTATTTCTTATCTCCTTACATATTTCTGAAACAAATTCTCTTCTCAATGTAAAAGTATCGTCAATAAAAGATAATCCTTTAATTCTATAATTTGCAACCAAATCTACAATTTCGTCAACAACATTGGAAGGAGAACGATAACGCACTCTCCTCCCAAATATAAGGTGAGATGAACAAAAAGTGCAGTGAAAAGGGCATCCCCGAGTGGCCAGTATCGATGTAGCCGGCTGTTCTACCGTCCATGCGGCCCGTCCAATTTGAGCATTTAAATACTTCCTAATCGGCAACAGTTCTCTACAGGGGAAGGGAATGTCATCCAAATTTACCCGTAGTGGACGGGGAGGATTTCTTACGATTTTACCATTTTCTCTATAAATGATACCTCTTATGTTACTTAAAGGTTGACCCTTTTTTATGGCAATAGACAGTTCAACCATTGTTTCTTCACCTTCACCAACACATACAATGTCTACAAATTTTTCACTTATTACCTCGTCTGCTAAAATGGTGGGATGCACCCCACCAAATACAATAACACAATTCGGATTCATTCTTTTAGCAATTCCGGCGAATCTTAAACCCTTATTATAATTCATTGTATAACAACTTACTCCTAACATATCATAGTCCGTTTTCTTTAGCCTGTTTTCTGCATATTTCAGACCTTCAAATGTAGGGTCTAAGATCTCTACTTCGAAATCTGCTCTCTTCAAGCACGCAGCAATATATACCAATCCTAAAGGCGGATTGGTATTAGGCTTGAATCTTGGTAGAGCCAGTAGTATTTTCATCTTTCTACATTTCTTTAATCGCTATCCAATTTTCGTCTTTAAATCCTAATCAGCACTCTATCCATTAGTCATAGGTCTTTTGATACAGATTTCACTATTGAGACTATTTTCCCTATCTCTTGTGGTAAGAGTTTCGAATTGAAAGGCAGGTTGAGAACCTGTCGAGCCGCAAGGAACGAATTCGGACATTCTCTCTCCCCCACCCCAGATGCACAACTGTAACTATACCCGAAGCCAAGGTCCAATCCATTTTCAACACACTCCCAGTAGAAATTATGTTTATCACCTCTTATTATTCTTATCGGAAATCTCATCAAAGACGGTTCCACATAAGATGGCATCCTTGGTAGTTCTATACTTCTTATGGAAGATAACTCATTTAAGTATAAATCTGCGATTTTTTTTCTTTTTTCCAGAACGGCCTCTATCTCTTTCAGCTGATTCAGTCCAACACCTGCTTGAAAACGAGAAAATGTCTCTGTGTAGAGCTCGTTTTTCTTGAGGTTCAATATCCCCCTATCAGAAGTCACCCCGTGCCTTTTCATTAAAAAGAAATGAACCAGTTTGTACCCGCCAGGCCTGGTAAGGATTAGGTATGCTAGAGTGGTAATGATATATTTCAGTAGCGTTTGAGTCCGTGCATTCTTTACCTCGTTCTCAAAGACATTGCACAGCGCATCATATAATCCCAAATCATTGAACAAAATAGCTCCACCCCTGCCACAGGTGAAAGGTTTCGTATACTCAAAACTTAAGATAGCTGCCTTACCAAAAGTGCCCACTTTCCTCCCCTTGAATTTCGCATTGAAACTGGCCGCTGCATCTTCCAAGACTATGGCTCCTTTCTTTACAGCAATGTCTTGTATCTTCTCTATCTCACATGGAATTCCAAATTGATGGGTAGCCAATATGACTGTATCTTCGTCAGCCTTTTCTTCAATCAAATCTGGATTCATATTATAGGTGTGGATGTCAATATCAACGAATCTGACCTCCTTTCCCGCCAAAATTGCTGCCTCAACTACAGCACGGCAGGTGTATGCAGGAATTAAAACTTTTTTTGCCTTAAGTGCCTTTAAAAGAAGGTATAAACCACCCCGCCCGCTGGGAGTTAATAGCACTTCTTTGACTCCAAAGAATTCTCTGACTGCCTCTGTTAATGATTCCACGCTATTCTTCTTGCCTTGTAGAAGAGCCCCAAGCAATGTTCTTCCTTCTATTTCCATCCGATGTCTTGAAATCATTCTGTCTTCCAATTAATGATTTTTGCGGAACATTTTCCTTATTATCTTACAAATTGTCTCCACATCTTCTTTTTTCATTAACGGATATAGGGGTAGAGTAACTTCATGTTCGGCAACAAATTCAGTCTTCGGCAGAAGGCCTTCCCGATACCCGAATCGCTTTCTGTAATAGGAAAATAGATGGATTGGCGAATAATGCACGCTCGTTTGGACTCCTTCGTTCTTCAGCCCCTCCATAAATAATTTTCTATGCATACGATTCTTTAAGAGTATCGGAAAAATGTGGTAGGACGGATCCCCTTCAAACTTTCTAAAAGGAATGGAAATTTCTGAAATATTTGTCAATCTTCTTATATACTCATTAACCAGCAGCTTTCGTTTCTTATTATTCGACTCCAGTTTACTGAGCTGCACTATGCCTATTGCAGATTTTAATTCATCGCTCCTATAATTATATCCCAAATCTACTACATCATAAGTGTAGGCATGTCCCCTGACTCTATCTAAAGTCAGAGTTGTCATAGCATGCGACCTCAAAGCTTTTATCTTCTTCGCAAGGTCATCTCCATTTGTGACCACCATTCCGCCTTCTCCTGTGGCCAAGTTCTTGTTTGCATAGAAACTGAAGCATCCTATATCGCCTATTGTGCCACACTTTTTCCCTTTGTATGTTGCTCCTGGAGCATGGGCAGCGTCTTCGATAACGAATAATTTGTTTTCCCTGGCAATTTTCATAATCTCATCCATCCCGCAGGGATAGCCAGCAAAGTGGACAACCATAATTGCTTTCGTTTTCGGACTAATTTTTTCCAGGATACTCGAGGGAGAAATATTGAAATTATCGGGACCGATGATATCAGCAAAAACCGGCCTAGCCCCTGTATAAAGAATAGAATTGGCAGTAGCCACAAATGTAAGGGAGGGGCATACTACATCATCTCCATTCCCAATTCCCAGCGCACGACAGGCAATATGGAGAGCTCCTGTTCCGCTAGAAACTACAAAAGCGTATTTTACATTCAGGTAATCAGCAAATTTCCTTTCAAATTCTTCGCACTTTTCGCCCATTGTTAACCATTTGGATTTCAGAACACCAACAACTGCAGATATTTCTTCTTTTCCGAGGTCAATATCTGATAAAAGGATTCTCCCTTTCATCTATCTATCCTCCCTTCTTAAAGAAACCTTCCTTTCATTCTCTCAAACTCCGTAACCGCTCTTTGGTAGTCTTCTTGCCTTCCGATATCTAACCAATACCCATCAAATGGATAACAATATACTTTTTCATTGTTCTCAATTAGAGTAGCCATTAGCTCGTCAAAGCCAAGCGACTTTCCTCTTGGAATATATCTTAATACCTCCGGCTCAAAGACATAGATCCCCATACTCACTTCATATTCATATGCGGGCTTTTCGACAAAACCATTCATCCTGTTGTCTCGGTCATATCTTGCCACGCCAAAGTCTATCTTGACATCTCGGTGATATGTGGCAAGAGTGGTTATGCCTCCCTTTTTCTTATGATATTTAACTAGCTTCGAGTATTTAAGGTCTGTTAAGGTGTCACCATTTATTGCCAAAAACGTCTCCTTTAGACCATCGATTAAGGACAAAGGACCCATCGTACTTAGCGATTTTTCTTCTCTCGAATAGCTGATTTTTAATCCGTATTTCTTGCCGTCTCCCAGAAATGCTTCTATTAGTTCTCCAAGATATCCCACAGCCAAAATGACTTGACTAAATCCTTCCTTTTTCAATTGTCTCACAATAATTTCCAAAATAGGCATATCGCCGATGGGCATCAAAGGTTTTGGCAAAACTGTCGTATAGGGTTCTAACCTCCTCCCCTTGCCTCCTGCCAAAATTATCGTCTTCATTACAGCCTCCTGAAGTTGATAGGTGTCTCTATTTTGAAATTCACTTCGCAGAAACCTGTCCCGAGGCAAAAATATGTTCTTTATACCATCGGTACGAGAGTTCTATGCCTCGTTTTAAAGAAATTTTGGGCTTGTAGGAAGTAATAGCGATAGTTTTTCTCATCTCTGGACAACGACGTTCAGGTGACCCTGGAGTTTCTCTACCAGGACAAATTTTCACCTTTTTCCCCACGACCTCTACAATCATACGCACCAAATCTATTATCTTGATTTCCGGAGAATTATTCCCAATATTGAATGTGCCATTTTTCCCACCGTCTTTTGTACTTAACCGGTACATTAACTCAATAGCATCATCGACATAACAGAAAGTTCTGGTGTGATTGGGAGAAGCTACTTCTATTATTTCGCCTTCTTTGGCAAAGTATATTTTTTTTATCATTTCCGGAATCACATGGGAAAGTCCCATTCGAGGCCCAAAAATATTATGCGGTCTTACTATTGTAAATATAAGTCCGCTGTGGTAACACATCGCTTCGCCATAAATCTTTGATAACATGTAGGAAGTCCTCGGCTCGTTTAAACCAGTAAGGGCTAATACCGAAGATTCTGGCGTCGGAACTTTGAGACCTCCATATCTTAAGCTGCCGGCGTAAACTTCACTGCTCGAGGCAAAAATTAACCTCTGCAATGATTTTTGTCTCCTGGCAAACCTTATAACATCTTCAAGAAGTCCATAATTCCGCGTAAGAACCTCATAGGGATGCTCAATTACATTCGCCACTCCTACAACGGCAGCAAAGTGGAAGATAAGGTCATAATCCATATCGAAATCTTCTAGACCATTCGTTTCTAATAAGTCTATTTTGTGGAAGCTTGCTTTCGCCTTTCTCAAGACTTCCTCCAAATCTTTGTCTCTTACCCCTCTATAAAAATCATCAACTAAGGAAACGCGCCATCCTTTTTCAAGTAAGAATCTTGCCAGATGCAAACCAAGAAAACCAGCCCCGCCAGTGATTAGAGCCTTCATATATTCTCCCCACGACCAATACTAAATAGCCTGCCGCCAGCGTCTACAAATTCAAATCGCTGTTTATCGGTGAGGACTCTGTTAGCGTCTATTACACGAACCCGACTCTCTCTTGCCCACCGTGCCAGGTCCAGGAGTGTATATTCTCTATGTGGAACGGCAAAGACAGCGAGGTCAAAATCGGCAATGGACGGAATATCATTGAGAACTCCGATTTTTAGTTCATCCCAAAAAGAGACTAATGGGTCGTGACAAACCACCTGGGCACCTCTTTTCTGTGCCTCTTTTACAAATACTTCTGAAGGCGAAAACCTGGTATCTGCCACATCCTGTCTATAGCTAACACCCAGAAGTAGAATCTTCTTTCTTGATAAATTTCCCTCTAATAGTTTTTCTGCATAATTGACTGTCACAAGTGGCATTGCCATATTTTTGGCAATCGCCTGAGTACAAAACGGAAAGTCCAATTCTTTCAGGCCATAAAAATTTTTTGCCGACCATCCTGCAAAAAGAGGGTCCTTCGTTAAACAATATCCGCCAACGCCAAATCCCGGCTGTCTGATATTGGAATGAGTCGGACGTATACGAATCGCATCAATTATTTCGAAAAGGTCGACATTCAAAGCTTCAGCAAATCGTCCCCACTCTTCCATAAGCGCAATATTTGTTGCCCGATAACTATTTTCAAGAACTTTAGCCGTTTCTGCAGAAACCAAGGACTTAAGTTTCCGTAATGGGAAATCACGGGTATTGATTACCTTGGACAGAAAACTTTCACACCTATTGCAGGACTCCTCATTAACTCCGGAAAAAACCCTCCAGAAATTGATGATAGAATCGAGATAATCCTTACCTGGCATTATTCTTTCATAGGAAAAAGCCAATAGAATCTTCTTCCCATCCAATCCTCTTTGCCGAAAACAATCCCAAAGTTCCGGCAAGACTGTGCGCTCGCAGGTTCCGGGCGGAACCGTGGTTTCTATTATCACCAGACACTCTGGCTTTATCCTCTCTCCAAAACTTCGCACTGCCTTTCGAAAGGGAGAAAGGTCTATGTCGTAATCATTTTTCTCAGCGTTAAATGTAATATCGAGAGGAATGTCCACAATGATGTAATCGGCGAGTGCATAGAGCGTCTCATCAGAAGAAGCTTTTAGATTTCCTCTTTGAATGGCCCTGGTAAAAAAGTCTACCATTTTTTCGTCTGTGCATCTAAAAGGGAATTTTCCACTATTTATTGAATCAATTCTGAATCTTCCTAATGGAGTATCCAGGTCTATTCCCACTACATTGAAAAAAGGATTACCTCTCTTATCCAGAGCGCTAGCTACCGCAACGGACATTCCTACCCCCACAAAGCCTAATCCCTGGACACAAACGAGTGGACGGTTTGTAGGAAAGAAATGCTTCCCCCTACCCATTGAATGTCCTCCCTTCTACCTTAGATAAGAATCGGTCTACACTTATCTCAATGTTGAACAATTTTTTTAACTCAAAAATTTGTTCTCTATTTTTTTCTCTTTCAATTTTCGTTTCGCCCAAAACCATTTTCTTCATCGCTTCTTTCAGTGCAGACGCATTTTCCGAAGGAACAACTTCAGCAATCCTGTACTCTTTGCCTAAGTATCCCATATCTCCCACATCCGTCACTATCAAGTCCTTATCGAAATTTAATGCCTCTGATAGAACCAAGGGAATACTTTCAGACCGCGAGGGGATAACTACACAATTACATTTCCTAAAAACTGAAACGAGTTCTTCGTCGGAGAGAGTTCCAAGCAAGATTACATTCTTATAAAGATTTCCTTCCGAGATCTTATTACTAATGTAACCTCTTAAAGGACCGTCTCCGACAACATATAATTTTGCTCTGAAATTCTCCTCTATCAATGAGACCATAGCAGAAATCAAAACATCTATCCCTTTAACCTTCTCTAACCTACCTACAAAAAGAAAACTATATTCCGTTGAATCAATTTCAACGGGTCTTTCAACATCTGGCAATTTTCTTGCGCTAGTCAAAAAGTAACATTTCCTATGAAATAGCCTTTCTATCTTTTCCGATAATTCAAACCCGTCAGCAAACACTTCTTGAGCATTGGCTATAATTTTTTTCATAATACTCTTCACAATAGGAAACCTTCCGTATTTATTAATATCTGTGCCTAATGCCCACACAAAATAGGGAATACCTATTTCCCTATGCGCATGATAAGCAAAATATCCGCTGGGAATAACCCAAAGAGCAAGACACACATCGATTCTCTGCTCCTCAATAAATTTAGGCAACCCGCTTCTCCCATTATATATCAGACTAAGAATATTTAAGATATCAAGAGGGTTAAAGGGACTTAAATCGACAATGCGCTTATTACTCATTCTCCAATTAAACCATTTCACTTGAACGCCATTAACTACCGCTTCCTTTTGACCTTTCCTATTCTGTGTATATATGAATACACGATGGCCTCGCTCTATCAGAATTTTCACAAAATCCAGAAGAAAAGGAGCTTGAATATAGTCTTGTCTATTTATAGGATAGCTTGAAGTGAGAATACATATTTTCATCTTAAATAAAGATCCATTACCCTAATCCCAGCTTGAGGCTGAAGGAGTAATTATATGATGTGTTTTTCCATTCGTTCTTTACAAGAAGGGTCGGAAAAATAATTGAGGGAAGAAAAAGAAAGGAAGCTGATGAATCTCCTCCGTAGCGAGGAAATCCGTTGGTTAATATACAAATCCTGAACCTGGAGTTTCTTACCATTATCCATTCATAGGTACTTATTCTTCCTGATGCATATCGAATAGCATGGCAAAAAGTATCGATTGGAATCCCATAATAATCAATAAAGCACAGAGGATAGATTTTGGACCAGACACATTTATTCCGATCAATTTATAATAAATCAACAATAGGCCCATCAACATACCAATGGAAAAAAGGGTCA
>Ga0315296_10004813_pt1 | contig 10966 bp, 12 predicted proteins | sample YL17G14_18_MG_FD_203921 | JGI IMG/M metagenome (GOLD analysis project Ga0315296, IMG submission 203921) | Sediment microbial communities from Yellowstone Lake, YNP, Wyoming, USA - YL17G14_18 | ecosystem: Environmental > Aquatic > Freshwater > Lake > Sediment | place: USA: Wyoming | collected...
AGCCCTGTAGTAGCAGATCTCGCAAAAATGCCCCATCTCCTCGTTGCAGGTGCTACAGGTTCAGGAAAGAGCGTATCAATAAACACGATGGTCATGAGCATACTTTATAAAGCAACACCCACAGAAGTGAAGATGCTGATGATAGACCCGAAATTGCTTGAACTCTCCGCATATGAGGAAATACCACATCTCGTCTCACCTGTGATCACAAACCCGAAAGAAGCAGCAGAAGCATTAAAGAAAATGGTGATTGAGATGGAACGTAGATACAGGGTGCTCGCAGAAAAGGCTGCAAGGAACATTGAAAGTTATAACAGTCAGGTAAAGGACGAAGAACAACTCCCTTATATTGTGATTGTGATAGATGAACTCGCCGACCTGATGTTTACCGCAGCAGCCGATGTTGAAGACTCAATAGCAAGGCTTGCACAGATGGGAAGGGCAGCAGGCATACACCTTATCCTCGCTACACAGAGGCCATCCGTTGATGTCATTACAGGGATAATAAAAGCCAATTTTTCTGCCCGTATATCTTTCCAGGTGTCTTCAAAGGTGGACTCAAGGACAATCCTCGATTCACATGGTGCAGAACAGCTGCTTGGTAGGGGTGATATGCTTTTGATGTTCCCGGGTGCACGAATCATCCGTGTCCATGGAGCCCTTATTGCAGAGGAGGAAATAAAAGCTGTTGCTGAGTTTGTGAAGTCTCAGGGAAAACCTGACTATACACTATTAGAGAATATTCAACAGGTGGATGAGAGAGAAGCAGATGAAAAGTCCGGAGAAAGAGATGAAATGTATCTCAGGGCAATTGAGTTTGGAGAATTGGCAGGGGAAGTCTCAATATCATCCATCCAGAGGCGGTTTAAGATAGGATATAACAGGGCAGCAAGAATAATGGAGTTAATGGAAGAGGACGGCTACGTCGGCCCGCCAAGAGGCGCAGGAAAACCGAGAGAGTTTTTAAGGAGAAGAAGATGATTATATCCTTATTATATCTCCATCGTTCAAGATCTTGAGGTTTTTCATCCTCAGTTTTTTCAGTTCTGTTTTAACGATTTTTAAAAACTGGGGTTTGATATGGGTAATGAATATTTTCTCTGGTTGTGGTCGAATCTTTAGAAGCTCTTCTCTTAATAAATTGGGTGTCAGATGTCCTGTTTTTATTGCCATTTCCTCCATGCTATTGGGAAAAGAAACATCTATGATAAGGCAATGGATCTGTGTGTTACCTATCTTTTCCCAGGTATAATCAGAAGGTCCTATATCACCCGTATAAAAAAATCGTTTTGTATTTTTCTTATCCTCAACTAAGAAACCTACTGCAGGAACTGTATGATTTACTTTATAAGGAATAATAATGTAGTTTTTTATCTTCATCGATTTGCCAGCCTTCAGTTCTACGAGTTTTAAAACACCATCATCAGGCTGAGGAATTATTGTAAAATCAGGCCACATGTCATTATTCAAGAGATGTCGCTTGATTGTCTTTATTACGTGCGGTATGCTGATGATATTAACCCTATGGTGCAAGTTCCCAACAACGATATTGTCTGCAAGAGACGGAATACCTCTGACGTGATCAAGGTGAGCATGAGTAACGAAAATATTTTTTATCTTGATCTGGGCTTTTACATCAAGAACACCAGTAAGGCTACCAGCGTCAAAGAGTATTTCATCATCAAGGAGAAAGCCTGGAACATTATGACCTGGGAATTTTGCGCCAGAACAACCAAGAATCTTGATCTTCATCTACGACTCCTCTCTATCTCTAAGTTCTAAGATCATGGTTAATTTTTTAACTGGATAACTTCTTGTTGGAATAAATCTTTAACATGTATGAGCCCTAAGGGAATCAGTATTTCAACTAAGGATAGCATTTTCTCCCCCAAAAGAGTTACCTAATTACTGTGAATATATAATGTCCCTTTTATTTTATTAATTCCTGTTGCGCATGTTGCTGGAAAGCTTGGAAATATGAACTGATCTCTGGGGGAAGCGAAGTAAATCGAATTACTTGTGTCTGTCCATGATCTCCCTTGTGCTCGATTACCTTCCCGTAGAAGTCCTTGGCCGCCAGCTCCTCGGGCACATCTCGCAAGTTCATCTTAACATTGGTTAAAAGTTCTAGCTGCTCGTTCAAATACAACTCGGCGCTTTTCTTCGAAAGCCTGACAATATGGCCCTCGACCCCTTCCTTCCCAACATGTGTACCGCTAAGCACTCTACACCGAAGGGGTATCTGTCGTACAAGAGTGACCATGGTTAGCTCTTTGTCTTCAAGAACAACATTGTAGCGGCCAGCGATACCACCCACTTCATAGATCACAAGCGGAGCATCAGCTCCTTTGGGAAGCACTTTTCGTTGCCCGTAAATGCGCAAGATTTCACCCGTCTCTTTGTAAACGGATTCGGAAATGAGGATCTGGCCACCGACAGTATAGGACTCAATGCGGTTTGCCATGTTTACACCACTTCCCACCACACCAAACTTGGCTCGTTCCTCAGAACCAATGTTGCCAACCACCACTTCAGCAGTATTTAGGCCTACACCCATCTCCAATTCAGGTAAACTCTCGCGCAAATTTTCTTCGTTAACCAGCACCATTGCATTTTGCATCTCAATCGCACACCCCACAGCAGCCTGGGCATGATCTTCTATTTTTAGCGGAGCCCCGAAGGTCACGACGAGGCTATCCCCAACGATGTCGTTAATAGTCCCCTGGTACTTTTTGCAGATTCTCATCATCACATCGAAGTAACGATTGAGCAGTGTCATTACTTGCTCCGGAGCCAGTCGCTCAGAAAGGGGTACAAATCCCCGAAGGTCACTTACCATTATCGTAACCTGGCGTTTTTCACCGCCAAGCCGTATGGTGTCGGGGCTTTCGATAAGGGTATTCATCACCTCTTCAGAAACATAACGACCGAACATTTTCCTGAGAAATGTGGTAAATTTTATTTGCTGTTTTATAAAAAAGTAGATTGTAAAATATATACATAGCATCACGATAGCCATTGTAAAAGTTATAAAATAAAAGTATTTCTTTGCCTCAGACATAAGCTCTTCTAATGGTACTGCCAAAGAAATAATTGCTCTTATCTCACCAACTTTTTCAAAAAAACCTTCTTTATTGCCGTATCTATTGATAATATCTGTTGGAGCAACTTCAGGATTTCCGTGGCATTTCATACAGGATTCTTTATTTTTTGCTATAGGTATAGCTTTATAGAGATATTTCTCACCGTTTTTTTCTATAATGTCCTTAAAACTTTTTATTTCGCCGTCATTAAACTTCTTAATTAATTCTTTTTCTAACTCATCGGCTTTATTTAAGGGGTTTCGTGGATTGTTAGAGGCAAGTTTATAAATATAGGGCTTTCTTCCTGCCTTTTCCAGCTCTTTCATTAAATAGGTATGTATATTTCTGGCTATATAGGTAAAAGAGAGTACTTCAGGGGCAAAAAAGTCTTTGCTGAGAATTTTTTTCTCTTGGAGTTCATAGATGACAGGCTTTTGTTTCTCTTCTATATATCCGTGTTTTGCCTTATGTTCGATTAGTATATCTTCTATATGTTTACTGGCCTCATTTAAAGCATAATCGTGTGTAAATTTGTATACAAAAAAAGATAACAGTAGAAAAGAAATAATAAAAATGGCAGTAATTACCTTTAAGGAGTGTTTCTTTACTAAAAAATTGGTCGCTCTCTCGAACATATTAAATACCTTTTAAATGCCTTATTTTACCCGTTTGTAATATTTAATGTTTCTATCCTGTAATACTATTTCAAGGGTATTCCCTTGAATCTTTCCAACGATAACTCCACCCGACTTCGTATGCAACCTGATCTCTTCACCTCGTACATCCCATCTGAAGGGCACTTCATCATTGCGTATTCTCCAGTTGCCGATACCATTTTCTTTTAATTCTATGGAGGTTTCAGAGTATTCAGGTAATGCCTCAACGTGAGGTACGTATGTGCCTGTATAGTTATTTTTTTTGGCACACGAAAACATGAATATTGAAAGAAATAAAGCAAAAGCAATTAAATAAAAAAACTCTTTTCTCAAACTCAGCAACATATCTCTCCTATTAAGAACGAGATGTAGAAAGGCTGTCTTCTGTTCTCTTTTTAAACGTTACTATCTCCTTACGAAACAGATAAATTCTATCAAAGAAAAATACTTGAGCTGTCAATGCCAGCCAGCTCACATCCCTTAAAATATCCCACCAGCTCATTGGCTTACCAATCGTATCGAAGCAGCCGCAGCTAATCGGTGCTCCTCTCGCAAGATTTATTATTATTCCAATAATAAATACCACAAGGAGTGAACCGATTGTAAATGCTACCGTCTTTGTCTTAAGTCCGATGATAAGAAATAGCCCACAGAATAACTCAAACCACGGCATAACGACTGCTACAAAGTTAACAGCCCAGTGAGGGAGGACCTGGTATGCTGCAATAGCTTCCGCAAACTCGGCAGGGTAATGAATTTTATGCATGCTGGCATAAATGAAGATAATGCCAAGGTAGAATCTGATCACCAGCGAGAGATAAGGGCTTATCACGATTTTTTTACTAACCAGAAAAATACTTTTCATGGTTCAAGAGGATATCCAGATTTTTCCCATATGGATAATCCACCCTGTAAAATTTTTGTATTCGTATGCCCTCGAAGAATGAGCTTCTCTGCTACCTGTTCATCATAGAGGCGACTAAGGGTTTTCCCATATATGATGATTTCTTTCTCTCTATCTCCTTCACCTAATTCTATTAAATAAGCAATATCAAAGAGTGCCAGAGGAATATTAAGAGCGCCTTTTATATGTTTTTGTTTAAAAAAATTGGATGGCCTGGCATCAATGAAAAGAGCTTTTCCCTCTTTGTATTTTTCAAATGATTGTAAGATCGTTACGGTAGGGATCGGTTCAAGAGATAGAGATTTAGGTATGAGTGGTATGCCGTGAGGATTTGACAGATTGGAACTTATACCGAACAGGAGACTTAACCCGATAATGATGAAAAGGGCAACCAATGATAACCCTGGCACCTGAACCTGACGTTCAGATTCTCTCACGAGTCTCAAATCACTCCGTACAAGCAAGTTGGATAATTTTTTGAGAAAGACTGATGAGATATCAGGATGGTTCTTTAAAATCTGGTCAAACTGATCTTTAGAAATGACCGTGAGATGGGTCTTTTCTAAAGCCTCTACATATCCAGATCGAGGCTCTCCAGTAAGCAGAGCAATTTCACCAAAACTATCACCTTGACCTAATCGTGCTAACTCGATCTCTACCCCTTCTCTGCCTTTTCTAAACACTCTGACGGCTCCAGAGTTAATTATATAGAAGCTATCACCTGGATCACCCTGTCGAAAGACAATGGTATGCGCAGGCACGACCTTTTCTTTGGCAATTTGTGTAATCTCGTGTACTATACTTTTAGGAATGTCAGCAAAGAGGGGACTACGAGAAAGGGCACATTCGTTTACGTTTTCACCACTCATAGCGCTCTGTGAGATGATGCATACACAAAAAGAACACGAAGTGACCAGTCCAGAAACCTAATTTTGTAGACGGTTGTGTTATCTGTTTTGTTGCTCATTGATTTCTCTTATCTTTCGTATAAATGCGTCTACATCTTCCACAACGCCAAAGTGGGTAAAGAGTATCTTGCCATTTCTGTTTACTAAGATGGTAAATGGTGTTCTTGGCTCTCCCATTTTCTTATGGATAGAGAAATCTGGATCTGAAAATAATGGAAACGAGACACGGAATTGAGTCTTGTAAGCCTTAATTTCTTTAAGATTGTTCCCTGCACCAATTCCTATCATTTTGATATCTTTACGTAACTTTGGATTGTTCTGGATAAAATTGTAGATCGTATTCGCTATGGGTGCTTGCTTGTGACAAATAGGACAATAAAGACTAAAAACTTCGATAAGGATCAGTTTTGCAGGGATTTGCGAAAGGGTGAAGGACTTGAGATTCTTCAAACCCAGATATTGTTTTGTTTCTTCAGCTTCAGTTGCATCCAATTTAAATTGGGGAAGGATCATTCCAGGAGCAAGGGTCTTGAAACCAAAAACAGGAGACAGATAAGAAGAAAGAATGATCGAAATACAAAGAAGAAGCCATAGAGAGCGAAGTAATAATTTTTTCTGGGTCATTTCACATTATCGAAGTTTACATGCAGATTATTTTTACGAGCCAGCCATCTTTTCAGAAAATCTGTCAATTACAATACCCTCATGGAAATGGTTCAGCCAGTTTGATTAACTATTTCTGTAAAAAATTAACAAAAACGTTTCATTGTGTCAAGTTAAATAAGAGGATGGCCTTTAATGGAGCTTACTTTCATGATTGAGAATCCGATAACGTTACCTTCCATATCAACTTTCTCCATAATTTGGTCTGATTCTGTTTCTTCGTAAATACCCTATCTCTGAAAATTCCACTGAGATGAGAGATATTTTTTAGCCTCAAGCTCCCCTGCAAGAGACAACTCCTCCTTAGAAGGAGATGAAGGGATAAGCTTTATATTAAAGGTCTCCTCAAAAGCAATTCTGATATTGTCTTTAAAAACATCAGGATTTAGCCGGGGAATTATTTCTTTCAAACCTGTCAATGCTTCCATTGACTCATGGGAAGAGTTGAGTCTGAATATCTTCACCATTTCATCTTTATCTATACTATAGGGTATAGAACCCTGCTGAAGTAAGCCCTCAGTCCACCGCTTCTGTGCAGAGCCTATAATCTTTTTATTGTTTATTGTAATTTCACCATATGATGCTGATTGAAAACATAAAGGGTTTTTCGGGTAAAGGGCAATGGGTGATGAGTGAAGAGTTTTTGTAATTAGTTTTACCTCAGGTGTGAGGCCTATGTTTGAAAATGCAAGGACAAAGGCTCTGCTAATCTTTTTATAGCTGTCGAGTAATCCTTTTGAGAATATTCCATGAGTTGTTTTCACAGAAAAACTGTAGGTGAGCTCTTTATTATGCAAGATTGCACGGCCTCCGGTCGGCCTTCTGACAAATGGGATATGGTTCTCGATGCAGTAATCGATGTTGATATCGCTGATTTTCTGAAAGCACCCTATGCTTACAGATGGCGTGTTCCATCCATAAAGTCTCAAGGTCGTAGGTGCATTGTCTTTCCTTACAACAGTTGCAATTGCCTCGTCTAGAGCCATATTGTAAACAGCTTTGCACGGACCGGTATCAATAAAACGCCAGGCATCAGTCATGAAGAAATATAAACTGCATGCTCAGTTTTGATCAACAATGCGATCCTCTCAGCCTGCTTTTCCAATTATCACTGAACATTTTGAACGGCTGAGGACATTTCTTGATACGCTCCCCAGCATTCCTTTCACTCCCCTGATACCTCTGCATCCAATTGCAATCACATCTGTGTTTAATGTCTCAGCTATATTCAGTATGTAGGTAAACGGGTCTCCGATTTTTATGAGTCCATTTATTGTTTTGTATCTTTTTCTTAAATATTCACGGGCTTTATCAATTATTTTTTCTGATTCTGCAAATTCTATTGACCTGGCCTTCGCTAAATTGTCTTTAATACGATCATTAATTACAGTGGCATACCGTTCCGGTATGTCAGAGAGAGCAGACTGTATTACATTCAGGATTGTTATTTCTGCATCTTCTGGAAATGGGATTGACGTTAAAAGACTTCCAGCTATAGTGGAGTAATCAGAGCCGTCAGTGGCAAAGAGGATTTTCATTTTGCCTGATTTTTCCTGCTGAGGAGGTTTTATCACAAAAACTGATTTTGGCGAGTTGATTGCAACCGACCTCGTGACACTCCCGATAAAGAGAGACTTAATGCTCATCACTCCTTTTTCTCCCATAACAACAAGATCCGCATTGGCTGCTGCATCAATGATAGATTTATCGGGATCGCCTTCTCCAAATGCTGTTCTGATTTTTGCATTCACGGATTGTAGAATATTTGCGGCAGATTCGATAATCTTAGGCGCTATCTCCCGTTTCAGTTCTTTAAGCCCTGCATAGTAGCGTTCTATGTCACCCTTAGGGGGTACCCAGCCTATAACATGGAGTATAGTAATCTCATCGTTTGAAGAAAAGGTAAGGTTTGTCAAAAATTTTGTTGCTTCTTCTGAGTATACCGAACCATCTGTAGCAAGTAATATTTTCATTACAGTACGCCTCCCTTCTTGCTTTTAAATCAAAAATACCCGATAAATTGTACTATTAGGTTGAATTGCATTATTTGATCAACTCGTCGACTTCCTTTTTCCCTTCCTCTAATTCCTTTTTCTGCTCCTTGTCTAATGTTAATAGCAGGGTCTGGAATTCTCCCACATGTGTCTTTTCTTCCTTGGCGATGTCAAGAAGAACTTTCCTGATATTTTTGTTTCCGGTCATGGCTGCCATTTGCTCATAAAGATTTATGGCATCCAATTCAGCGATCATTCCAGCTCTCAGTATCTCTTTGTCCAGATCTTCTTTTTTTACCCTCTCAAGATTTAACGGTATGTTTGATAACATATTCTTACCTCCTCCTCTTTTATTCGGTTAAGCTTTTTTAAATTTTATTCTATCACTATGCAAGAAAAAGTCAAATATCAATTTGTTATGTTGTCAGGGAATTTTTCTGTGTGGTATGCTTAATTATAATGAATTGGAATTGCAAAAAGTTTAAAAGTAATGTATTGCTGTGTGCAGGTTCTCTTTTTTTACTTCTCATTTTTCACTTTTCTTTATGTACTGTTTCCTGTGCTGACTCATCAGTTGATGAGGATATCACACAAATTCAGAATGCCTATGATGTGATAAAGGATATAAAGGGGAGCTTTACACAGAAGAGCCATATAAAGGACCTGAAACGCATTGATATATATGGGGGCGATTTTTTTATAAAAAGACCCACGAAGATGAAATGGGAGTATAAAGGAAAGACACCCCAGGAAGTCATTATTAGTAATGATGAAATAATCATATACCAGAAAAAAGAAAGGCAGGCATTCAAAGGTTCATTTGACAGGGCTACCTATGGCCAGGCACCCATAGCTCTCCTGAGTGGATTTGGAAGGATTCAGGAAGAGTTCAATGTATCGAATAAAAACGGGAGGCTCTTCCTCAAACCGAAAAAGCCCATGGGAAACATTGTCTCGATAGAGATCGAAACTTCTGAAGATAAATTCCCGATAAAATCTTTCATCGTAAACGATTCTCGTTCAAACAGAATAGAGATAACACTCAAGAATGTAGAAATTAATACGGGGTTGGAAGACAGGTTGTTTGAACTCTCATTGCCAAAAGGTGTGAATGTCTATGAGCATAATCCTTAACGCATTGAACTTTTCTGAATATCGAAAAATTGGATTTTCTCAATGCTTGTCCTTGGTATAGATACATCGTGTGATGATACGTCAGCCTCTATAGTTGAAAATGGTACAAAAATAATCTCTAATATTATCTCAAACCAGACCGATATTCACAAAAAATACGGTGGCATTGTCCCTGAGCTTGCTTCACGACGGCACATTGAGATGATATGGCCTGTTGTTGATGAGGCATTGAAGACTGCCGGTGTGAAATTCGACGAGCTCTCAGGTGTTGCGGTATGCCATGGCCCTGGACTGATTGGGTCTCTCCTTGTTGGCTGTTCTTTTGCAAAGGCTCTATGCTATTCAAAGAAGATTCCGCTTGTTGCGGTAAACCATCTTGAAGGTCATATCTTTTCGTCATTTCTTGAGGAGCCAAGACCGTCTTTCCCGTTTATCGCCCTTATTGCCTCAGGAGGCCACACATGCTTATACAGAGCTGATAATTTTGGTAAATACAAAGAGCTCGGCAGAACAAGAGATGATGCTGCAGGCGAGGCATATGATAAGGTTTCTAAGTTGCTCGGTCTTGGGTATCCTGGTGGGCCAATAATTGAGAAGTATGCAAGAGAGGGAAACCCAAAAGCGATAGATTTTCCAAGAGCGTATCTTCCTGAATCCTTTGATTTCAGCTTTAGCGGACTTAAAACAGCAGTGCTCAATTTTTGGAAAGAGCAAGACGCAGGGAGCAAGGAGCAAAGAGTAAATGATATTGCTGCATCTTTTCAGAAATCCATCGTTGATGTACTCGTGAGAAAAACAGAATGGGCGATCAAAAAAGAGCACATTAGACGAGTTGTTCTCTCTGGTGGCGTGGCTGCAAATAGCGAATTGAGAAAGAGAATGAAAGAAATGGGAGATGAAAGGGAAGCAGAAATCTTTATGCCTTCTGTATCGTTATGCACAGACAATGCAGCCATGATCGCAGCAGCAGGATACCATCATCTCAAGGCAGGAAATATCGCAGGACTTGATTTAAACCCAAAGGCTTATCTGCCCCTCTGAGGAATCAGCCGAGATTTTTAATACACTATCATTGTTCTATTGTCTTGAAAAGCCTTACATCTCATGCTATTATCGTTCTGTGCCTAAGCAAGCAATTTCTTATCATCTAAATCATCGTCCGTTTCATTGTTATGCCACGCCTTACTCGTGAGAAGACACCCAAAAGGTCATGCGCGAGGTTACCGAGGAGATGATCTTCATCGACGATAACACATTGATTGGTGCATTCACACGCATTACTTGTCACGGTTACGAAGGTTGCGGCCGATTTCGTTATGGCCTGGTGGAGATAGGATCGAACTGCACTATCGGTGCAGGGACGGGTATTGGACCAATTAAGATTGAAGATAACGTGCGCACGCTGCCAGGCACAACGCTCTCACCGTACCTCGTGCGTGTACGAGCCGGTTCGGTCGTTGGATATAATCCGCCTCCAGTCAAGCTCCCTGAGGCCGATTCCAAGACTACAAGTGATGCACACTGATACTCAGCTAAGGAATTTAAGATGGTAAAGACGTTGATTAGCATAGGAATAATTCTATTTTTATCCTATTCTCTTATCTTAGTTATAGTGTATTTCAGA
>Ga0315296_10004816_pt1 | contig 10961 bp, 19 predicted proteins | sample YL17G14_18_MG_FD_203921 | JGI IMG/M metagenome (GOLD analysis project Ga0315296, IMG submission 203921) | Sediment microbial communities from Yellowstone Lake, YNP, Wyoming, USA - YL17G14_18 | ecosystem: Environmental > Aquatic > Freshwater > Lake > Sediment | place: USA: Wyoming | collected...
CGCATAGGAGGTACCCGGGTAGGGATCGAGACGATATTACGCGACTACCAACAAGGTGCTGGCCCTGAAGAAATTGTCCTTCGTTATCCAACTCTCTCTCTTGAGCAGGTTCATGCCACAATCACCTACTATCTCGCGAATCATGAAAAAGTAGATAGCTATCTGGAACGAGTAAGGCTGCATCGGGAAGAAGCTTGGCAGGAACAACAACGGAACCCATCTGAGTTTGTACGTGAGTTGCGGAAACGTCTGGAAGAGCAACGACGTGTAGTGCATGGATCGAAGTCGGAAACGGCCTCGATGGTAGAGAGATGAAGCCCCGCTTTCTGCTCGACGAACACATAAACCGGGCTATCCAGCGACAACTACGACGGCGAAATCCTAATCTTGAAGTGCTGGCCATTGGAGACCCGGGAGCTCCACCCGCTGGAATTTCTGACCCAAATCTTCTCAATTGGATAGAGGAAAACGGATACCTCTTGGTAACTGAAAATCGTAGCACCATGCCGATGCACCTTTTTGATCATTTTACCTCTGGTCGGCACGTTCCTGGCATATTTTGGGTACGACCTGGCGTTGGGATTGGCCGTATTATAGAAGAACTATATCTTATCTGGGTGGCCTCTACAGCAGAGGAGTATAGAGATTGTTCCTTATTCATCCCGCTGGATTAAACGATCAAGACCATCTGAAGCAAGTCCATCAAGCAAATCGAGAAACCACTGTAAAAGACCCTATGACTCAATAAACCCGATAAACGAAATGGACGCCTTCATCTTATTTCTGACACTTCTACCCAATAACCCAATAACTCAATAGACTCTAAAGACCAGATGAACCAAACAAACGAAACAAACGAAATAAACGAGAGTAACGAACTCAACGTTATTAACGAAATAGATTTATCCCGTGAGATGTTTTATTTATTTTCCTATCTCACTGGGACGAGACAAACCAGAATTGTTGAGGATAAAGATTTGACCCCAAGCACTCACACCATTGGCGTTCTTTTGAACATGATCTTTGTGCCAGGAACATCCGGGGATCTTCTTGCCGGTCTTTGGAGTAAGGGTATCATCAATGATGAAAAAGAGGACCGAATACGCTTTGATCCCCAACATCCGAAAGAAGTGGTCCAAAGCGATCTCGACCACCTCCTCCATCTCCCAAACATTTTGGCCCAGAAATCGGGTGAAACTGGAGAGCGATTTCTCCAGAGACGAATGGGTAAGAGATTGTACCATAGAGGACGTGTGAGCTTCTTTTCCCAACTGGATGAAACCAATGATAAAGGATGAGAAGAGTTTGAACGAAGGTTTTGAAAAAGATTCAGAGAACCAGGATAATATGGATTGCAAGTCTTCCTTACCATTTTGGATTCTCATGGGCTGTTCTCCTTTCTGGGCTAAGGTAAGTTCACGCTTTCTTTAGCCTATTATAGGATAACAGCCTTTCTTATACACTCACTAAAAAGTGCAAGACTTTAGTACTACTACGTTAAGGTTTTCTTGACAAAGAGTAACATTCGGGTATATCCTTTCGGGCATGAAAGCCCGAGAGATAGAGCGATTCCGGTTGAAGCTGGAGGCCTTCTTGGCTGATGTCGTAATGTCTATGGGTCGAAAAGAGCGGAGGCAACATGCCACGGAATACGTTAGAGGTCTCCTTTTGGATGGAGAGAGGAAGTCCATCGAACCGATGGCAAGTCGCCTTCCGGATGGGGATGTTCAGGCCTTGCAGCAGTTTGTGAATCAGAGTCCTTGGTCTTCTCGGGAGGTTCAAGCCTCTCTCGCTAGAAAGGTAGAGAGGGAATTTGTTCCCGAGGCTTACTGGCTCATTGATGAGGTGTCTTTTCCCAAGCAGGGGAAGCACTCGGTCGGAGTGGCCAGACAGTACTGTGGGGCGTTGGGGAAGACGGCCAATTGTCAAGTAGCGGTGACACTGGATCTGGGGACAGAGGAGTCGAGCACCCCTCTGAATTGGGCGTTGTACCTTCCGGAGCAATGGATTAATGATCCTCTCCGAAGAAAGAAGACAGGCATCCCGGAGGAGGTTACCTTCAAGACCAAGACGGAATTGGCCTTGGATCTGATTGATGAAGTCAGGGGATGGGGGTTGGAAGATCGCTTGGTGTTGGCGGACTCGGTTTATGGCGATTCGTATGAATTCCGGCAGGGATTGAGAAGTAGAGCGTTGGATTACGTTGTTCAGGTGGAAGGGGATCTGACAGCCTGGACCGAAGATCCTCATCCCTTGGAGCTTCCTATGAAACAAGGAGGGAAAGTAGCTCGGAAGCGGCTTGACGCGAAAGAACTTCCTCCTGTCCGAAGCCTTCGTCAAATTGCCAAAGATTTGCCTTCCCAGAGTTGGAAGAAGATTATCTGGAGAGAGGGGACGAAAGGGCCTCTTTGTTCTCGTTTTGCTCGGGTGACCGTCTGGATGGCCAATGGGTTGATCCAAGGGAAAACCATGAAAGTGCCGGCAGAAGAACTGCTCATCGAATGGCCGGAGAGGAGTAAAGAGCCTGTGAAATTTTGGCTCTCCAGTCTGAATCCTCATCGTACGGCTTGGAGAGGTTTGGTCAGAAAAGCCAAAGGTTGTTACCGGGTGGAACAGGATTACCGGGAGATGAAAAGGGAGTTGGGGTTGGATCATTTTGAAGGCCGCTCGTGGCAGGGCTGGTATCATCATGTGACACTGATTAGTTTGGCTTATTCGTTTCTCGTGCTCGAAAGACTTGGGAATAAAAAAAACTTCTGGATTGACGTTGCCAGCTGTCCGCCGATGGATCCAAAAATTCTTACTGATGTATACAGGCATATGCCCAACCTGTGGTTACAAGATTCGAAGTAAAAAGGTAATCACTTATGATGACTCATAATACTTAACGTAGTAGTATTAGTTAATTAGTTAAGAACGTCCCCAAAGCCCAAAGGGGTTAAGAATGTATAAATATGAACTCATCATTTTCTGGAGTCAAGAAGATGGGCGCTATGTTGTTGAAGTCCCTGAACTTCCTGGATGTATGGCCGATGGCCTTACCTATGAAGAAGCAATAAAGAACGCTCAAGTTATTATCTCAGAATGGATAGAGACTGCACGGAGTCTGGGAAGAGGAATACCACAACCAAGAGGTAGGCTTGCCTATGCTTAAAATGATCCAAAGGCTCCGAACTATTGATGCTTCTTCGCTTGGGAGGTTTATATAATGCAATAAGCTCTAAAACTCAATGACGCAATAATCCAACAAACCCAATGAACGCTAAGACGCGATAAACGATCTAACGAAATTAACGACCCAATGACGCAATGACTCAATGACTTCTTGTTTTGATGATTAAAAAGAGAAAGAAGTCCCTTTGGAGAAGGGTTTGACATCGGTTAAAGCCTTACTGGCGTAAGTACTGGAGTGTAATTATTGCAATTCTGTTGGGTCTGTTTACTGTCTTTTATTTCATGCCTTCTCTGATTCGTTTCTTTAGCGGAGAAGATTGATATCTCTTTGGCTTATTTAGGCATTGACTTAGAGAACCAACAGACTCCCCAAGAAATAATGGCCATGATTAAATTTTCATACGCTGAATTGGGTAGAGGATGAATAAAGAAAAAGAGATGACAAAGCGTAATATTGAACTTAGTGCAGAGTTTAGCCGTTATTTATTTGAACATCCAGAAATAGAGGGAAAAATTCCAATCGATGCTGAAATCATACTGTTGCCGGAATTCGATGAGGAATTAAAAGAATTTAATCTTCGGGTGGGGAAAAATGTGGAGGCTGAGGGTGGTAAGGTGGTGTATATATCGATAAAAGAAATACGTCCGAAAACTTTGTCAAGAATTGAGAAAATTGAGTTAGAATTTGTAGCTTGATGAAACTAATCAGAGAGATATCCTGCAAGCCCGAGGAACCAGATATCAGTCAAAAGCCCGGCAGCCAATCTACCACGCAATGATCCCAACGTTCAAAACGATCCTAACGATCTTAACGGTCCAAACGAAATCAACCAAACAAGCCAGACAAATTTATCCCGCTTGCCCTGTAACTGAAGTGTACAGGGTGAAATGCGAAACCTATTTCACTGGGACAAGATCTACCAAATAAACCAGAAAAGCGAAATGAGTGTAGTCGAGGCACCTAAGGTTAAACCTATCGACAATGGGTTAAGGATATGGTAAATTTGATATAATTCGGGAAGGCGAATTACCTGGAGGAAAGAAATGGAAATAGAAAAGATCAAAAAAAAGTATAAAGACGAATGGTTACTTATTAAAATTAACGTGACGGATGAACAAGACCAGCCGACCGAAGGGGAAGTTTTACTTCATAGCAAAAATAGAGATGAAGTCTATGAGGCTCAAAAGGATCTTAAGGAAGATTTGTATATAACTTACTCAGGGGAATTACCAAAAAAGGGGTTTGCGGTGGCCTTCAATGGGTAAGATCACGTTTGACCCACAATCGCCGATCATAGCAGTAGACATAATTCTCGAGGGCAAAGGAGGAACAAAAAGGAGAATAAGGGCGGCCTTGGATACCGGAGCTACCTATACAATGATTCCTTGGGAAATAGCTGAAGCCTTGGGCTACAGGCCAGAAATCTCTAAGGAGAAAGTAACGTTAATCACGGCAAGTGGGGTGGAAACGACACCGGTCATAGAGGTTAAAAGAATTAAATTTCTGGATCAAAATATAGATAATGTACAAGTCGTATGTCATGACCTTCCTCCCAAAAGCTATGTGGTTGGTCTTTTAGGATCTTCGTTTTTGAGGCATTTCAAGATTACGATTGACTACCTAAAGGGCATATTAGAGATTTCGAGAGAATGACCATATAAAACAAACCAAAGAAATTTATCCCGCTTGCCCTGTAACTGAAGTGTACAGGGTGAAATGCGAAGCTTATTTCACTGGGACCAAACAAACCAGATATTTGAAATTTGAAGATGCGACCCCCAAGGCGCATATCTGGATGATTTTTAGCTATGTTTTGACTTCGGATAAAAACTCAGGAAACTCCAGTATTTTTACGCATTGAATTGCTTCAATAATATGCTAAAATAATGGGTAAAGAAAATAATAATAGGAGATGCTTTATGGGGGTAGTGATAGATTATAGGAAGGAGATAGTGAATTTGTCTAAAGAATTACCCGATGATAAATTAAGAGAATTGATTGATTTCGCCCAATTCTTGAAAGCAAAAAAGGAGGGATTTTCTTATTTTCAAGTGGGCGATAGCGCTGAATATGTCAGAAAATTAAGGGCAAAAGAGGGAAAAAGATTCCGGTCTGGGAAAGATTTCATTGAAGAGCTTATCGAATGGCAAAAATCAAACTCTTAATAGACACGGATATTATTATCGATTCATTAAAAGGAGTAAAGGCAGCAAAGGACTTATTTAGAACAAAAGATATAGATCTTTATTGCTCAATCTTAAGCAAGAAAGAACTCCTTTCAAAGGGTGGGCTTAGAGAATCCGAGAGAAAAAGAATTATAGACCTATTATCGAGGATTAAAATTCTTAGGATAGATGATGACATAAACAAGAAATTCTTTTCTTTGATTAAGAAATATGGAGAAAAACCAGATTCGATAGCCGACTATATCATAGCAGCCACAGCATGGTCTAAGAAACTGCCACTTTTAACAAGGAACAAAAAGCATTATGCGCATATTCAAGAGATAAGACTTAGCCCTTCTTATGATATTGAATAGACCAAACAAACCTGACATAGAAACCAGGCAGATCGAAAAATTAAAAAAACAAGAAAATGAGAATATTCAACAGTGTCCCTGTTTGGGCAAGGAATCGGAGAGGCGAGATAGACGGAATAGACCAGATAGACTAGAAGAGCAAATTCTGACATCTGAAGATGTGACCCCTCAGACGTTCTCTCAAAACAAACGAAGAGTTCATGTAGGTGGGCCATTTGTTTTGGTATATGAGGTCAACGAAAAAGAAAAGATAGTAACACTGTTTGATTTCGACCACCATGACAACATTTATAAGGCTTGATAGCTCGTCAGCTTTGTGCAGAAAAAGATGAAAAATAGAACCGTCCCCTTTTCGTTAGATAAACATAATATAAAATGCTATGTGTGAGACGATATGTAGGGAGGTTAAAATATGTCTTCCACAATTGCCATTGAAATACCGCTTGAGATCATCCATGCCACCCGGATGACACCTGAGGAACTGCGGCGGGAACTTGCTATCTATCTGTTCCAACAGGGTAAACTCTCTTTTGGAAAGGCCAGGGAAATGGCAGGTATGACTGCCTGGGCCTTCCAACAATTGTTAGGCAGCAGAGGCATCCCTATCCATTATGATCTCGAAGATTATGAAACAGATCGGTCGACGCTTAAGGAGATTGGCAAGGTTTGAAGATTGTCAGTAATGCATCCCCGCTGATTAACTTGGCGCGAATCGGCAAGCTGGATCTGCTTCGCGAACTATTTAGTAAACTCCTCATTCCAGAGGCGGTATGGGGTGAGGTTGTGGTCGATGGGGCTGGGCAACCGGGGGCGGATGAAGTTAAAGGGGCTGACTGGATTGAGAAGCGACCAGCAAAGAACAAACAACTTGTGCAGGCCTTAATGCAGGAATTGGATGCAGGGGAGGCTGAAGCCATTGCACTGGCGATGGAAGTAGAAGCTGATTGGCTACTGATGGACGAACACCTGGGGAGAGAAACCGCCCGTCACTTGAAATTGCAATCTATTGGACTTGTTGGTGTTCTCATGGCGGCCAAACACAAGGAACTGATCCCTGCAATCAAGCCCTGTCTGGATGCCTTAAGAGACTTGGCGGGCTTCCGTATAAAGGATTCCCTTTACAGCCGAATCTTAAAAGATGAGAATGAAACCTGATTAAGCTGAATGGGGTCAGGCTTCGATTAGTTCCATTCTCTTCACCTGCATTATTACTCAATGATTATTCAAGACACTTCTACGCTTTTACGCTTATACGCATTCACGCATCTACACATTGACTCAGTGACCTAATAACTGAATGACTAATACGTGCTTTGAGCCTTGAACTTTAAGCTTTTTCTCGACTTAATGACTCAATGACATGACGCATTTACGCAATAACGCAATGACCCTATGACAATAGTTGGTTGTCAAAATTCAAGGCTCGCTAGCCCAGATTTAAGATGTAGATTAGAGTGAGCTAATAATAAATCAGGAGGAAGATAAATGTCAGCAGATTGGAGAGACCAGATCGTAAGTACTCCGGATGTACTGAGAGGTAAACCACGAATCAAAGGAACCAGAATTCCTGTTAGCTTAATATTGGGATACTTAGCATCAGGGGCGACCTATGATGAGATAACCAAAGAATTTCCTGATCTCACTAAAGAGCAAATAGCCGCCTGTTTAGATTACGCCCGGGAATTATCCGAATTTGAGGTCGCTGTCTAACACCCGGTGAGTTTGAGATTCTTTGTAGACCATTGTATACCGAGTTCCGTGATTCGAGAACTTTCGAATGCGGGTCATGAGGTTTTCTTGGTGAGAGACCACCTTCCTACCGATGCTCCCGATGCTTTGGTTATAGAAAAGGCACAAGAGGTCGATGCAATTTTGATTTCTTTGAACGGAGACTTTGCTGATATCGTGACTTATCCTCCAACCGAGTATAAAGGAATCATAGCCCTGCAAGTAAGAAATCATCCGAAAATCCTTCCAAACCTCATGGAGAGATTGAAGGACTATTTATCAGCAAATGACAATATGCAGCATTACATGGGCAAATTGTTTGTAGTGGAGGGGCATAGAATTAGGGTTAGAGAATAAAAGGGGGCTATTATCCAGCAAAGGTCATTTATTTAAGCCTCAAGATCTGAAAAATTAAATATTTCAAAGGCTTTTTGATCCAATAACTTCATGGGATTACGACAGTACGACTCAACGACGCTAAGATACATTAACGTAAAAACACATAAACGCACCGACGCTATTGACCCAATAACCCAATGACCCTATGAAGGTGTAAGAAACTAGGCACATGGGCAGGAATAATAAGACTGGACAGGTCCATTGTATTGTGATATCTTAATAAAAACTTGATGGGGTAATAATGGCAGAGATCACAAGAAAAGACATATTCGATACACTAAGCGAATTCTACGGAAAGGTTATTGAACCACGTTTCGACCGAATTGAGAAGAGATTGGACGAACATGATCAGAAGTTTCAAGATATCCTCGAACATTTCGACAGAATCTATACGAAACTTGACCGGCTTGAAACCGAATATTATTCAATCGTTGCTGCAATTGATAGAATGGAGAAGCGTCTCGATCAGGTCGAAGGCCGGTTGGATAAGATTGAAGTACACCTGGACGGAATAGACCAGAAGCTTGATAAAGAGATTTCTATAAGGGAACATATTGAAAAAGAGATCAAGGATCTTAAGCAACGAGTTTCAACACTTCAAGAAAGAATCGAAGACCTGGAAAAACGCCTTAAAACCTTCTCATAGCTCTCTGCTCTTAGGGCTTTACACTTTGTGCTTGTAACTTTTTGGACTCGCTTTGAGCTTTGAACTTTGAGCTTATTGCTGACGTTCCAAACGATCATAACGATCTCAACGAAACAGACCAAACAGACGAGATAGACGCAATAAACGCAATAGACGCAACGAATGCAATAAACTCAATAACCCAAACAAACCAGAAATTTATTGTTAAATATAATTAGAAAATGGTAAAATTGAAATAAAAGGAGGAAGTAAGATGCCGTCGATTTACAAAGAAAGACTTTTAAAAGAGATTGACGGGTTCCCGGAGCAGAAGATCTCCAAGCTTTATAAGATCATACATATTTTGAGAGTCGAATTAATGCAGAAGGAAAAAAGGCCAGGAATTCGTGGGTCGTTGAAAGGAATCTGGAAAGGTAGCCAGATTGATGAATCATTATTTGTTGAGGCAAAAAAGTCTCTCTTTCCTTATCAAGCCAGGTAAGACTAAGCTATGGATTATGTGATGGATACACATTCTATTGTGTGGTATTTTACAGAAGACCCACGTCTGAGCAAGAGAGCATTGGAGGTATTTGAAGCAACAGCTAAGGAAGGAGTCATGATTATTCCTGCTGTTGTATTGGCTGAAATTATGTTTATTGCTAAAAAGGGGAAGATAACTCTTACTTTTGAAGAGACCATTAGGAAGATTGAAGAATATGAGAATTTTGATATTGCTCCATTGGATGTTGATGTTCTAAAGGTAGCTGACAGGATTGAAACTGAATTGGAAATGCATGACAAGTTGGTTGTAGCAACTGCTCTTCATTTTAATGCAGCGTTGATTACAAAAGACCGATCAATAATAGATGCCGGGATATGTTCGACGGTCTGGTAATCTATAAGCCTTCTCTTTAGTCTAAGCTTTTTGGCCTAAAGACCCAATAAACGCAAAAAACGCAAAAAACGCAATAAACTCAACAAACGCGACAAACCCAATCATTGCTTTGAGCCTTCAGCTTTGAGCTTTCAATGACTCAGAAAGTTAAGCATAAGTGAAAGAATTCAACAACATTCCACACAAACAGACCAGTCAAAATGAAGATTAACTACACAAAACATCTCGAACATCGTTTAACTTTAAGAAAGATGGAATACAGCTTACCCAGGAAGATATTTGAGCTATCCGATGAAAGATATTTTGATGAGGAAACAAAATATAAACTTTTTTAAAGTTTATGATTAGGAGGTATTCATGAAAACTGTCCAAACAGAGATACCTGAGCAACTCTATAAAAAGGCTTTAGCCCTTGTTAAAGAGGGTTGGTTTCGAGACGAAAAGGATGTTTTTTCTGAAGCGATACGCCGATTTTTAGATACCCATCGCCCTGAGTTCATGGAAAAGTTTATTCGTGATGATGTAGAATGGGGCCTGCGCGGGCATGAATAAATCGATTTTGAAAGTGGTCTGTGATTCTGGCCCTATCATACACCTTGACGAACTCAATTGCCTCCATTGGCTCGCAGATTTTAAAGAAATTCTAATTCCCGATACGATCCAAAAAGAAATTTATAGGTACCGCAGATTAGATTTTGGGAAATTGCGTATTCCGTTCGTTGTTCTCCCTGGAGCAATTCCAAGCAATGATTTGCTTCTTACCCTATGTAAGATTTTTTTGCTCGATGCTGGAGAAATTGAGGCACTGGCACTTATGGAAAAGAATCCAGAGGCCATTTTTCTTACCGATGATGCTTCTGCCCGGATCGTGGCTGAACAGATGGGGTTCAAAGTTCATGGAACGATTGGTATTCTTGTCAGGTCCATAAGGCGAGGCCAGATTGAACTCGGAGAAGTGTTGCGCATTCTCAGAGAAATACCATCAAAAACCACATTGTATATAAAACATTCCTTGTTAGATGAGATTATACTCAAGATTGAGCAAGAGTTTAATCTTTGAGGTGTGAATTTCAGAGTTAACGAGATCAACCAAACAGACCAATATTTTCAGCTTTGAGCTTTGCACCTTAAGCTTGTAAATGACCCAATAACCTAGCTTTTAATGACACCTAACACTTTACGCTTCACGTTTCAACGCTTTTACGGTTTAACGTGAATTTTAACGATCCAAACGGTCAAAACGGTCCTAACGTTCTAAACGATTTTAACGATCTAAACGGTTTTACATGATTTCCGCATTTTCCATTTCACTTTTCACATTTTACGGTTTACCTTTCACAAGAATGACATTTTACCTTTTACCTTTCACTTTTCACCAATATGATCGACCAAACAGACCAGATCGATGAGATATTTTGACATAGGATGAATTTTTTTATAAATAGTTAATGATAGTGGATCATCCGGCTGAAAAAATTCTGACTTTAGATCGATTACAAAAAACGGATGTAATCGAGGGAGCGGGAGCTTGTTCATTTTTTATAGCCTGTTGATTTGCCAGCTTGATTGTTTGTCCGCTTGTTAAAATGTATTTTTT
>Ga0315296_10004817_pt1 | contig 10960 bp, 8 predicted proteins | sample YL17G14_18_MG_FD_203921 | JGI IMG/M metagenome (GOLD analysis project Ga0315296, IMG submission 203921) | Sediment microbial communities from Yellowstone Lake, YNP, Wyoming, USA - YL17G14_18 | ecosystem: Environmental > Aquatic > Freshwater > Lake > Sediment | place: USA: Wyoming | collected...
ATCAGCCCATCGCTCAGGGGTCAACGGATAAAACCCTAAATCTGAAATGTCCACTCTCTTCGAGGACAACCTTTTTCCTCCTTCAGATTTCTCATAACGTTTTGCAGATATATGAGGTTACTGAATGTAATATGATTCATGGCGAAAATTGTACTTTTTGCCAATTCTTGTGAAACGCAGAGGTGTTACAAATGAAGCCGAAGCCTATCAGGAACCTTAACGAACTACTGGGCAAACTAAAACTCTTTCAGTAATCAAAGCGCAAAGTTTAAAGGGTTAATGCTTCGTTTAGGTTTCGAATGTTCTCGGAATTAGAGGTTTATGGTTTGATTAAAGAAGAGGAAAATTTGGAAGAACGGAAAGCCAAAGTTTTGATCAAACTGAGAAAGTACAAGCTTCTCAAGAAGGAGAAGCAGAAAGACGCCATCAGCTATGTTGTTGAAATCCCAAAAGAGAAACAAAATGCCCTCATATGGTGCATACCAGATGAAAGCACCGTGGGCATAGCATCCATTAACCGTTTGCAGAAAGTCATGACGGAAGCAAATGTGGAAAGGGGAATAATAGTTACAAGTGGAAGATACACACACGCCGTTAAACAGAGTGCCAATAAGAAGGGGATAGAGCTTTTACCCAGAACTTTTCCGGTTTTTGACCTTTTCGAGCATAAGCTCGTTCCAAAACATGAAATCTTAACCCAGAAAGAAGTGGAACAGCTACTCGCGGAGTATAGAGTTCAGCCCTACCAGTTGCCCCAGATTAAGTCTTCAGACCCATCCGTTAAAGCTATAGACGCCAAGCCTGGAGACATACTGCGAGTTATTAGAAAGAGCCCCACCGCTGGAATACACATAGCCTACCGATACGTTGTAGAATAGCTTAAAACCAATTCACCTGATTCAAAAGAAAAAGAGGATAAGCTATTTCGTCTCTGTAACTTTTCTGCGTCTTAGCAGGGCGTAGGCTACCAGGGCGCCGATGACCAGACCGATGGGCAGTCCTGTGGCCAGATAAGTATTTCTGGTGTCTTCTGTGGCGCGCCTCACGTTAACGGTTACCACCGCTATAGATTTCTCGGCGCTGTTGCCTGCTCTGTCAGTGGCTGCTAGCCTGATGGTGTGGCTACCGTCTCCTAAGGTGGTAGTGGCCCAGCTATAAGATGTGGTTCCGGTGACGTTAAACACGGCGTTGTCTATGTAGAGGAACACCTCATCTGGGTTGGCGTCTGAGGCCGTAAATTGGATGGTCACTGTTCCCAAAAGCTCAGCTCCTGCAGCCGGGGCAGTGATCGATACGGTTGGGGCTGTATTGTCTACAGTTACCGTAACAGTGTCCTCAATGGTGTTTCCTGCCTTGTCTCTGATAACGAGCTTAACCGTGTAGGCGCCGTCTGTTAAGGTTGCTGTGTCCCACATATGGGTCTGCACGCCGCCCATCCTCAACGTTTTAACTAGAGAATCATTGACGTAAAGTTCTAACGTGTCTAGGTTGACGTCTTGTCCATAAACGGTCACCTGGTAGGTGCCCCTTATGTGTGAGCCCACTAATGGTGCTCTTATTTCTGCTATGGGCATCGTATTGTCGATCACCACGCTCGTCTCGTTTGTGGCCATGTTTCCAGCCTTGTCGTAGACTATTAGCTTAACAAGGTATGCTCCATCCGTCAGTTCGGTGGTGTTCCAGCTATAGGTTTGAGCCCCAGGCGCGGTCCAAGTCTCGACAAGTTCACCGCTAACGTAGAGCTCTGCCCTGTCAAAATTTTGGTCGTTAGCATTCACGGCGATGGGCACCGTGCCCCTCACATAGTCGGGAACTGTGATCTCGGCTGTTGGCTTTGTGTTGTCAATGGTGAGTGTAAACTCCTTTATGGCTGAGTTCCCAGCCCTATCTGTGGCATTAATCAACAGTGCGGCGACACCGTCAAGTAGTTTCGTGGTGTCTACGCTGGTTGTCCACAATCCAGTTGCCGCGTCGAGCGTCATGTTTGTGTAGGATCCGCCAGCAATCGAGTATTCCACAGACTTAACCGTATCAATCTCATCCCTCGCATATGCTTGGATCTTTATGGCTCCGCCTATAACTTGCCCTTCGTTAGGCGATACCAAGCCAATTATTGGTGGTGTGTTGTCTGCAACCACGTTAACAAGGGCTATGACTGGCATGTACATTGGGGGCGCCATCAGCTCCGGTATGATAACCTCAATAAGCACAGGGTACGTCCCTGTCGGTATATCCTCGGGAATGGCAACAGTCACGATGAAGCTCTCGGAACCCATGGCTGGTATCTCTGATATGAAGGATGGTGTTGCGTTGACGAGGAATGGTGTATAGGGGTATGCTCCGATGGATATATTACTTAACGTTCTGCCCGTGCTTAATGTGAAGGTGAAGGATGCTGAATTGCCTGGCTTTATTGGTAGAGTTGCTGGTTCCCTTGGTGTAAGTTTGACTAGCTCAATCTTACCTGTCACTTTCTCTGGGTACACTGTTCCGTTGAACAGCACGTTATGTAACAGGATGGTGTATACGCCAGGAGTTGGGCTTCCCATAAGGCTTGTGGGGCAGGCTACATACTCGCTCGTTGTTCCTGTTCCTGTCCACCATAGGAAGCATCCATCGCCCAAGTAGGGGCTCGTGGCGTTGCCTACAATGAAGCCGTTTGGATTTATGGCGAACATGTCTATGTCAGTCATTTCGCCGGTCCAGTTGCAGGAGACAAACATGGCAACCACGCTCGGATCCTGTACATCGATGAGCCATGTCTTCCAGTCTCCAGCCTCGTACCTCCATCTCCAGTCGAAGTAGCCGTTAACACTATATGGATCATAGAGTTCCGTTGTTGATGGCGGGGTTACGTCGTAGGTTAGGGCATCTGTGGGTATGACTGCTGGAACGTTAACCGAGACAGGGATTGCAATAGTCCTCGTGTAGGGGGCGGTGATGTTAAGAATTATTTGGCCCTCGTAGACGCCTTGTGTGGCATTTTGTGGAATATTGAGTGTGGCATTAAACGTTTTAGAGGAGTTGGCTACAACGCTTATGCTGTTGGGCGCCGTCATCCAATTCCACGTAATCCTCTTGTAGAATTGTATGCGGACGGTGAATGGGACCTGGATTGGAGCTACACCACTAGCCTCAAATTGGTATATGAAGACTACTGGTGTGAACTTGAACTTTGACGCCGGAAAGCCTATGCGGACTTCGTTGCTTGTGCCCGTGTTGTAGCCGTAGTTTATTTGGTAAACCTCGTTTGCGTTTATCCTCCCATCGGCGTTCATGTCTTTCCAGTCTTGGATGCATATGCCCCATCTATGATCCCACTTATAGTCTCCGTTTACATCGAAGTATTGATAGGGAACGGTTAGCGAAACTAACATGAGGTCGGCGTCACCTGGTATGATAGCCTTATTTAGGGCTGTCAGGTTACCCCAGGGCCAACCCGCTCTCTCCCAATCAGCTGGCATCGAACCAGTATAGCCTTCATACTTCAAAACAGGCCCTAGTGGCTCATGTATCACAGGCGTTATTGTAGCCTCCACAGCGCTCGCTGATGGATTCGTCACACTGAACTCAGCTGTAGCTGTTCCACCAGACTGAACAAAGCCCGCAAACCAGCCTGTGTCGCTAATAGGCTCCGGAGGCGGGCTTGGTGGGAGAGCCTGGTAAAGGTAAGCGGAGGAAATGGACCAAGCCAGATCGATTCTTGAACGGACGTTCGACCATGTGGCTGAAGATGATATGGTTATACCTGACTTGCCTAGTGCCAGCTCAACGGCTGAGAAGACATCTACGCGACCAGCGCCCTGAACGAATGCGTCATACCCTAGGTCCTTAGCCGTGGACTTAAGAAAGACCTTCGTGAGCTCGGGTATGGGCTTGGTTCCATATGTTTCATTATATGCCTGTACTATTAGAGACGCGGCGCCGGCAGTTAGTGGTGTTGCCATGCTTGTCCCGCCAAAGTTCTCTATGGCCTGGGCGCCATCACCGAGGCCTGCCCACACTGTTGTGGCAACGAACCCACGGGCACCAATGTTTACTACGTCAGGTTTGACGTAGCCCAAGGGTGTTGGGCCCCTAGCGCTCCACGGGATAACTTCATCATAGTAGCCACCTGCAAAGCCGAAGGTTAGGCTAGTCCAGTTCATCGACGTTGATGCTCCAACACCTATCGGCAACGACGCATACCCGGGTGATGTAAATGTTCCGTATCCGGCGCCACCGTTTCCGCTAGCGTGAACAATTACTGTTCCAGGATAATCTGGGGCAAGGTAGCCTGGAATCGTAAGCGCATCCTCTAGCATGCTGAGCACATCGTACCATGGCAACCCAAGTAGCGATGGAGCCCATTCAGACACGCCCCAGCTGTTACTTATGATGTCAGCTTTATGCCTTCCTGTATAATTCCAAGTGCCATATGTGAAACCGTAGCCAGGAACATTCGTCCATCCCTCCGATCCTGGAACCAAGTCGAAGCCAGCAGCCCAAAGTTGGCCTTCAATGATGTCACCGATCCATAGGGCAACTACGCTCATGATCTTTGAGCTTGGGGCCACTCCGGCTCCTGTTAGTGGATGGCCTTTGTCCCTTCCAGCGGCGCAGCTGGCACAGGACGTCCCATGTCCTACCCAGTCGTTCACAAAGCATGTGTAATTCCCATAGGGGTCAATAGGCTTAAGCACAAGACCTCTATCATAAATGTTCGGCGCCACGGCCCAAACGTCTAGAAAGTAGCCCAAAACGCCAGCCGATAGGTCATATATGCCGTCGCCGGTGAAGTCCCTGGCCGCCAAAGGAAAGTCCTTTGGGGTAAGCGGCTTCTCGTCGGCAAAGCTGAAGTCCGGCGGCCACGGGGCAGTCCAAAAAGGCCATGCTATACCTGTTTGGAGATAGTAGAGAAGCGGTATCCATGACCAGTCGAAGGACATGTCCACATAGACCGTATCATAGGCTCCGTCCCTGTTCGCATCCACAACCAGAACTGGGAATAGGTCCAAGCCGAACAGATATTGGAACATCAACCCAAAGTGGGCTTCCTCGCCAGCTGATAAGATTCCGGTGACGTTCATATCGCTGAACCATGTGAGGCCGACGAGCTCTGAGAATCTATAAACGCTTCCAAAAATGTATATGTACGGATCGATGCCAGCTGTCGGTATGAACGTTCCATTAGGTGTTTCGTAGGCCGTAACCGTTATGTTTGTAAAGGCCATGCAAAGGGCGTCGGCGTCAAAGGCGGCTGGGTATCCCTCCACGCCCCTAGCCAGCGAGTTCCAGTAAGCTAGGCTGAAGGCTCCATAGTCAACCCCCGTATCAACGATGGCTATGGTTATGCCTTTCCCAGTTATGTTGTAGGTTCCCCAAGTTTTATCGGCACCGATGATTTTAACGACATCCCTCATAGTAGTCTCAGGTTTGCTTCCAAGGACGCCGTTCTCAGGCTCAAATTTGGGTTTAAACAGCTCCTTCAATGAGAAGGAGGCGTTGGTTTTGGAGGAGATTTTAGGCAGCCTCACCGATGTGGTGTCATCATACTCAATCATCTTGTCCTTCAGAACGGCTAATACGTGTTGGTTTTCGGCTAGCTCCTTAACCTTCTCCGCTTGCATGACCCCTACCGTTAAATAAGATCCCCCGATGGATGGCGTAGCCCGACTCGACACCATGTACTTGGCAAGCTCTTTCAGGGGCAGGCTGTTAGTGGCTATAATGAGAACCCTCGTTGGACCAGCAGAGCTGAGGAGCTCCGGATCAATGTATTCCCTCTGAAAGGTTGAATACGGGTCCATTGAAATTGCAGCAGGTGATTTGGTGGATTGGTTCAAAGTCTGGGAGGCAGGTTGATTTGAAGTTTGGCTCATGGTTTGAGCTAACGGTGTTAATAGCATCAATAGCGTGAAACTAATTGCTATGGTTATTATACTCTTTCTCTTAACCATTGGGAATCCTCCAGAATTTCTATTGCTCGTGTATACGAGTAGTGAATATAAAAAATTTTGCTCTGTCTGCGTAGTCTACGGATAGGCATCGCACTTGACATAGGGTGTCGCGCGCGGTTAGACCCTATTTTGCTATCATGACTTCCGTTGCCTTTATAACTGCTTCAACCTCATCTCCAACTTTTATGTCCAGTTCTTCAGTTGCTTCCCTAGAGATTAACGCTGTCACAACAGTCGGCACGGTTATCTCGACTTTGATTTTTGCGGTTACAGCCTCTTTTTCCACAGCTAAAACTTTTCCTTTTAAACGGTTTCTTGCACTAATTTTCAAACCAACAGCCTCCCAATATTCTATATCAGAAAGGACCTCACACAAATAGCCCTCAACGCGCTTATACTCTTCCAGCAAACTTTTACCAAGCTCGGTTAGTTTTGCGCCGCCTCCACCAGATTTGCCGCCCCTATATGTTTCTATAACCGGCTCTCCAAGAATCTTCTCAATCTTTTGCAGGTAGCTCCAAACATAACGGTAAGACATGCCAAGTTTTTCAGCAGTTTTTGAAATGGATTCTTCCCTTTTTATTTGCTCTAGGATTTGGGCTCCACCCTTGCCTATCAAGGGCTTTCCCTTGTATTCTATCCAGATTTTGCATGAAGGCTTATGTTTCTTGTGGGTAAGCATTCCATTTTGTTGTTATTGTTCGTTATGCTTATAAGTTTAGTCGATATGAATGATGGAACATAACGGTGACAAAAATGAACACGTGGATAAAAGTACTCATAGTGGCTGTTGCAGTAACAGCATTGGTAATTGCTGGTTCATATGCCTATTTCCGATACTTCACAAGAACTAGACTCTTGATCTCCACAACCACAAGCCTATCGGAAACCGGACTGTTGAACGCGACAAAACAAGCTTTTGAAGCAAAGTACCAAATAGACCTTGGATTCCTACCGGTTGGCACGGGACAAGCCATACAACAGGCGCAGGGAGGCAACGTAGATGGTTTGCTCGTACACTCTCCCAGCGACGAGACCCAATTTCTCCTAGGAGGAGACGGCGTTTGCCGAAAGATTATAGCCTACAACTTTTTCACGATAGTCGGACCTGCATCAGACCCTGCTGGAATTAATGGGTCATCTCCAACGGGCGCTTTAGAAAAGATAGTTGACTACGGACGAAAACAAACAGAAAGAATATGGGTGTCGAGAGGTGACAGATCGGGCACCCATACGAAAGAAAAAAGCCTGTGGGCAAAAGCTAACTATAATTACACGCAAATATCCCAAGAATCATGGTATGCCAGTGCAGGCTCAAGCATGAGCGCAACGTTAAACATGGCTAACGAGTTCGAAGCTTACACACTTTCAGACATAGGCACATACTTGAAAATGTCAAAAGACCACACAATTTCTCTGGTACAATACATGACCGAAACGAAAGATCTGCTCAATGTCTACAGTGTGATGGCCGTCAACCAAACACGTCATCCAAGCGTCAACTTCACTAACGCAATGACTTTCATAAAGTACCTAATCTCAGACGAATGCCAGCAACTGATCGACAATTATGGAAAAGACAAATATGGACAAAGTCTCTTTCACAGTACTGTCCAATTGCTAAAACAGAACTCGACATTGCAGATAGTCCAATGGATAAAAGAATACGCATTCATTAAAGAAGGCAGTGAATCGTACGAGTGCCCCCAGCAATATCAAGACAGCCGCTATCCAGAACTTTACGAATAGGATGTAAAAAGCTCAATGAATATCTTGGATAGTTTGGTCAAAGCCCTCCAACTCATTTTTTCTGGCGATCCAAGAATAGTCGAAATCACGTTGCGCTCATTGTTCGTTTCAGGCTCTGCCACGTTGATCGCTGCGCTCTGGGGAATTCCCATTGCAATGTTTTTGGGGCGTAGGAATTTCCGTGGCAAATTCATAATCAAGACAATATTCAACTCTTTGATAGGCATACCGACAGTAGCTTTGGGCTTTTTCCTGTTCCTGATTTTTTCAAGAGAAAACGGTCTTCTGGGCTTCTTGGGCATATTATTCACTCCGACGGCCATAATAATCGGCGAGGCCATACTTGTCTTACCCATAGTTGTGAGCCTAGCAACAACAGCCATAGAAGCTGTTGACCCAGACATAGCGAATCTAGCAAAGACTCTTGGAGCCTCAGAATCTCAGGCCTCCTTCGCTGTTCTGAGAGAAGCTTTAGATGGTGTTTTTCTTGCTGGAATAGCAAGTTTCAACCGTGCAATTGGAGAACTTGGTGTAGCTATATTTGTCGGCGGATTCATAGCACATGTTACAGAGCTCTTGACCACGGGAATCAAACTTGAACTTGACAGCAACAACGTAGACATAGCCATGGCCTTGGCGATAATAGTGCTCATGCTGGTTTTCGGAATAAACTTGGCATTGAATTTCGTTCAAAGGAGAAAGAAATGACTCCAATTGCAGAATTCAGAAACGTCACAAAAGTCTTTGACAGCAAAACAGCATTACAGAACATAAACTTGAAAATCAACCAAGGTGAAATATTAGCCCTGCTCGGACCCAACGGCTCTGGAAAAACAACTCTACTCAAAATCCTAGCATTCCTTGAAAAACCATCAAAAGGTGAAGTCTACTTCTTCGATAAGAAAATCACCGGGCGAAACACGGAAAAAGCGCGCTTGGAGAGCACGATGGTCTTCCAAAAAACCGTGCTTTTCGGCACCTCGGTCTACAACAATGTTGCCTATGGCTTAAAATTGAGGAAGACACCGAAAAAAAGTATTGCTGAAGAAGTTGACAGAGTTTTGAGGCTTGTTAAGCTGGAAGGCTTTGGAAAACGTCATGCAAGGAAGCTTTCCGGAGGAGAACAACAGAGAGTCGCATTGGCAAGAGCTTTAGCCCTAAACACCAAGCTCCTTCTCCTAGACGAGCCGACGGCAAACTTGGACCCCAAAAACGCCTCAATCGTTGAAGAGATAATAGCCACAGCAAACAGCGAATTGAAAACTACTATTGTGATGGCTACGCATAACATGTTTCAGGCGAAAAATCTGCCGCATCGCATTGCATTAATGGAAGATGGAAGAATAAGTGAAGTGGGAACGTCAACGGAAATCTTCGGAAGGCTTTCAAAAACTTTGGCAAGCTTCGCCGCTGTCGAAAATACTTTTGCCGGAACCGCAAAAATCTCTGAGGACGGCTCAACACTGATAGACGTTGGCAACGGCGTCCAGATAGTTGCAGCCGGCAAGAACGTCGGTGAAGTTTCAGTCTTTGTCAGTCCAGAAGACATAATCTTGTCTAAAAGCCGCTTCGAATCCAGCGCAAGAAACATGTTCAAGGGCAAGATTGTTGAAATTCTGGATTTAGGCTCTGTTGTCAGACTTAAAGTTGACATTGAAAAACCTATCACAGTTCAGATAACTAAGCGTTCATTCAACGAGATGGGACTCAACCTAAACACTGAAGTTTTCTTGACTTTTAAGGCCTCAAGTGTCCAAATAATCTAATAGTTCAGAATCCTGACATCGATAAACCTAGAAATTTTGGCAAAGGCGCCAAAAATAGACCTGCGTTTCTGCCTAAGATTTCAAATGTCTTTCTTCAGCTAACTCGTAGAGAATTACCAAAGCTTCACCCAAAGGCATATTTAACCTTGCAGCTAATTCTGCGGGTGTTATTTCGGGTTTTTCGTTCAGAATAGTTTCTCTCGTGTAAGACTTGTGGTTTAGATACATGACTAGAGCGTGAACTGTTTCAGTGAGTATGGGCCAGAGCTTTTCTTTTGTGTATTCTTCAAAGTTCATAATGCATCAAATATCGTATTATGTTGAAGGTTGAATATTCAATTTACCCTTGCCAAATTCTACGCAAAACATTGTGGGGCGCAGATTTGCGCTATTTTATGTTAGTAGAAGCCAATTGCTTCCATTCGTAGTCGAGAACGGCGTATAACAAAGAGTCACGCCATTTTCCCTTTGCCCATTTGTGTTCTCGAAAGTGTCCTTCACGTTGCATGCCTATTTTTTCTAAGACATGTGCGGACGCAATGTTTGCTGGGTCGCATGTGGCAAATATGCGATGCAGATTTAGCTGGTCAAAGCCAAATTTAAGGAGTACTTTTGCTGTTTCAGTTGCATAGCCTTGTCCCCAGAAATTGCGATTTAAGCAGTAGCCAATCCATCCCTCTCGATTATCTGGGTTTGAAACATAAATTCCACAACCTCCAATGAGCTTATTTTCTGGCTTGAGGACTATTGCAAGCGTGTAGATTCTGCGAGGTTGCTCCTTTTGATGGGCGATTGCTCGTTGAATGAATTTTTTAGTTTCTTCCTCAGTGTTGGGTCCCCAGTCCATGTAGCGAACAACCTCAAGGTCAGAGCCATAGCTATGTACCGCTTCCCAGTCCGCCTCCTCGAAGTCTCGTAGTACAAGCCGCTCCGTTCGAATAACTTCCATAATTCCATCTACTTTCATTGAGGCTCTAAAGCTTATCGCCGCTGTCTCTTATTTTGAATTACTTCATTTGGCTGACAAAATCTTAACAAAAGCTTTTACCACAAGGTATATTTCTTTCAGAAAGTGATTAAACGCTTCAAATCCATAATGGCAAAAGTGAGAGCTGATGGTTGTTAAGGCTGTGGTCTTTGACTTGGATGGAACTATTGCAAGTTTTAACATTGATTATAGGGCTGTTAGGGCTGATGTTAGAAGCTTTCTCATAAAAAGGGGGTTGCCAGCCTCAGTCCTATCCATAAACGAAAGCATATTCGAAATGTTGAAGAAAACTGAAATTTTCATGAAGAACAACGGCAAATCGGAGAAGACGATGATGGAAACTCGCGATAAAGCTTTGGCGATAGCTGAAAAATACGAGTTGGAAGCCGCAAAAACCACAAGTTTGCTTCCAGGGGTTTTGGAAACATTGAAGGCTTTGAAGAAAATGGATTTGAAAATAGGCTTGTGCACAATTAACAGTGAAAAATCAACAAACTACATTTTAAAGCGGTTTGGGA
>Ga0315296_10004819_pt1 | contig 10958 bp, 8 predicted proteins | sample YL17G14_18_MG_FD_203921 | JGI IMG/M metagenome (GOLD analysis project Ga0315296, IMG submission 203921) | Sediment microbial communities from Yellowstone Lake, YNP, Wyoming, USA - YL17G14_18 | ecosystem: Environmental > Aquatic > Freshwater > Lake > Sediment | place: USA: Wyoming | collected...
GTCGTAATTGTCGGCTACTTTCAGAAGCATCTTGTCCAAGTCGCCTGTCTCCTCGCCAACCGCAACCATATTGGAGATAATCAGGTCAACGGTTTTGGACTGCCGCAACGGACCGGCGAAAGTATCACCCTGCCGGATGGAATTGTGAACGTTGGCCAGCATGTTGGAGAAAACCTCGTTTCCTGCCGTCTCGCGAGTAACGTTCAGGGCATCGAGGATAGGCACACCGGCACTAATTAATGTTCCCAGGGTTCTTGTCCATCGTGTGACAGCGACCTTACTGCTGAGCTGCCCAAGCACTGGTATCTTCAGTTTGATCATATCAAGGACTAATCTGCCGGGGCGAAACCTCTTGGCAAATCGCAGCAGAGCAATTGCTATAAATGGTGTTGCAACAAGGACGACCCATCCACCAAGCCGAACCGTGTATCCCAATAATGGTATGGTTATGCTGGGAGACCACTCGGGACCGTATGCTATCCAACCGCTTATGCCAAGCACTACTCGCGTTATCGTTGGCAGTTGTGCTCCCTCACTCATCTCAGTGAGGACTTGGGTGAAGTTGGGTATGACGAAGGTCATCAACAATAACAGCATGGTAAAGGCCGCCGTCAAAACCACTGCCGGATAAATCATTGCACCCACAACGCGAGACTTAAGTCTCTGAGCTTTTTCCATGAATTCAGCCACGCGCGCCAGGATAAGGTCCAGCACGCCGCCCGTCTCGCCGGCCGCAACCATGTTGACAAAGAGCCGGTTAAAGGCTCTTGGGCATCTTGCCATTGCTTCTGAAAGCGTTGAGCCGCCCTCTATGTCGTCAGCCACATAGCCGATAACCCTTTTGAAGGTTCCCCCTCTCTGCTGTTCCTGAAGAATTCTAAGTGAGCGCAAAATAGGCAGGCCTGCGTCCTGAAGCGTGGAAAGCTGTCTGGCGAACTGACTTACAAACTTTGCTTTGACCTTGCCGCCGGCGCCGCGCCTGCGTTGTGTTCTGGTAATGGCTTTTGCCGCTGCTGCTTTGGCGGCCCGTGAGCGGACCTTGGTGGGAAAATATCCCATATTCCGTATTTTGCTGATTGCTTCCTTCTCACTGAGGGCTTCAATTTCGTCTTTTATTTCCACGCCCTGTGAGTCCAATGCTACATACTGGTAAACGGGCATCTGAAAACCTCCCTCTGGGCCGCAAATTCCTATTGACTATTCCTCAGAATCCTAATCTTTCCTTACGCTTCCATAACCGTTTCTTTTACCACTTCGTCTATGGTAGTGATACCGTCATAGATGGCGGCCAAACCGCTGTTACGCAGCAGCTTCATACCGGCTTTTTGAGCGGCTATGCGCAAGAGATTTGTCGAAGCACGATCCATTATCAAGTCACGGATTTCGTCGTTCAACGTCATAATCTCGAAGATGCCGGTTCGACCTCTATAACCGGTATTGTTGCACTTAGCACAGCCTCGTCCGTAATAGAACTTTTTGCCCTTTATATCGTCCTCGGTGAGATCCAGCTCTCTCAATTGGGCTTCATTCGGCTCGTAGGGCTCTTTGCAATTTTCACATATCTTCCTGATTAACCGTTGCGAAACGATGCCCTCCAGGGTGGCAGTGAGAAGGTAAGGCTCTACGCCCAAATCCAGGAGCCGAGCTATCGAGCTGGGAGCGTCATTTGTGTGCAAGGTGGTGAACACGATGTGGCCGGTAAGCGAGGCTTGGGCTGAGATTTCTGCCGTCTCCAGGTCACGGATTTCGCCAACCAGAATGATATCGGGGTCCTGGCGGAGTATATGCCTCAGACACTTCCCAAACGTCAGTCCGATGTCCGGCTTCATTTGAACCTGAATAAGACCGTCAATGTCATATTCCACCGGATCTTCGGTCGTGATTATTTTCCATTCCACACTATTGAGCTCACTCAAAGCCGAGTAAAGAGTTGTGGTCTTGCCGCATCCGGTGGGTCCGGTGACGATAATGATGCCGTTAGGTTTATTAATAAGCTGGCGCACCATGTCTTGTTGATCGGGCCTAAGGCCAAGTTTTGCCAAATCGAAGCTCATCTGCGACCTATCCAGGACACGCAGTACGACGCTTTCTCCAAACATTGTGGGCAGAACGCTGACACGAAGGTCCACTGGTTTGCCCTCGACGGTAAGCGATATTCGGCCGTCCTGCGGAAGCCTTCTCTCAGCGATGTCCAGGTCCGCCATGACCTTTATCCGCGAGCTAAGCGCCGCCGCAATATACTTTGGTGGGGGGATCATCTCGTAAAGCACGCCGTCAATACGATAGCGCATCTTGTATTCGTGCTCAAACGGCTCAAAGTGGATGTCCGAAGATTTATCGCGAATTGCCTGCAGAAGAACCAGATTCAGAAGTTTCTTAACGGGGTTAGACTCGGACAACTCCTTAAGTTCGTCCAGGTCGATGCTCTGATTTCTGCCGTCAAACTCAGCAAGGAATCTGTCGCTCTGTATTTCATCTATGAGCTCGTTGATATTTTCGTCCTGTGTCTCATAATATTTGGCTAAGACGGCTTCCAACGTCTCGGGGTCGGTTATTTTAGCGTTGACTTTGAAACCCATTAGCGTGCTTAAGTCATCGGTTGCTCTGAAATTATCGGCGCTATCCAGAGCAACAGTCAGCTCATTCTGCACTTTGTCATATTCGATAGGGACGATATGATAGGTCTTTGCCATTTGGGCTGGGACCTTGTCGATCACGTCGGCAGGGATGTTGAGCCCGTCTATATCGACGTATTCCATCCCCCTTTGGGCGGCCAGTGCAAGTTGCAGTTGACTTTCGTCGACCAAACCCAGTTCCAGAAAGATCCGCCCTATTTGGACTTTCCCGTGCCGCTGATTTTGAATCTTTAGGCATTCATGAACCTTGTCTCTGGCCAGAACTCCCATTTTCATGAGTATTCTGCCAAGCGGCCGGCCCTTCAACTGTTCTACAGGAGGCAGCTTTTGTACGGCTTTCATTTTCGCCATCTGAGTTTGCCCTCATAAGCGATTCCATTTCGCACCTATGTATTATACGACATTAACACCTTTTTGGCAAAGAAATTATGAATTGGACACTTAGTTGTTAAGACAGTGGCAAGTTACAGTTTTTCCACTTAAGAAGTCCCATAACGGCTGAAAAACACCGATTCACCGTGCAGAGTCGTTCTTTCCAGACCAGTTATGTTCTGAGAATTGGCCCGATGTCCTTCATTTCCTGGGTAACTGCTGCCTTTCTGGCGGCCTTTGCTCTTCCCTTTATGGCACTCATCTTGGCAAGGGCTTTATCCTGCAGTGCACCTGGCTGACGGCTCTTATCCATCATTTCCTCCAGCGTGATTTTGCCCGAATCGTACAGTTGCCACAGGTGCTCGTCGAGAAGCTGCATACCGAGCTTTCTGCCCGTTTGAATGCTCGAATCGATGCGGTAGGTCTTGTTTTCGCGGATCAGGTTGGCGATGGCAGGTGTTACCACCATAAACTCATAAGCTGCGATTCTTCCCTTGCCGGTGGCCAGCGGACATAGAGCTTGACTGAGCACAGCTATCAAATTGCTGCTCAACTGAATACGGATCTGCTCCTGCTGGTTGACAGGAAAGATGTCGATAACTCTGGTAATTGTTCCTGCGGCGCTCGTTGTGTGCACCGTGCTAAAGACAAGGTGGCCGGTCTCAGCGGCCCTAATGCCTGCTTCAATTGTCTCCAGGTCTCGCAACTCGCCTACCAAAATAACATCTGGGTCCATTCTCAATACACGTCTTAACGCTTCGCTGAAGCTGGGTACGTCGACGCCGACTTCGCGTTGGTTGACTATAGATTTTTTGTGCGGGTGGTAGTATTCTATCGGGTCCTCGACCGTTATAATATGGCGGTCAAAGTTCTCGTTAATGTAGTTTATCATGCAGGCCAGGGTGGTGGTCTTACCGCATCCGGTTGCTCCTGTAACCAAAAATAGGCCCCTCGGCCTGCGGCACAGGGCTGCCGTAATCTTGGGTAAGCCTATCTCCTCAAACGTCATCATTCTTGATGGAATGAGCCGCAAAACCAGTGATATGTTGCCCTTTTGCCGAAATACAGAGACGCGAAATCTGCCTTCGTCAGCGAAGGCAAACCCAAAGTCTGTGCCGCCCTCTTCCTGCAGCTCCTGCTGATTTCGATCGGGAGTGATGCTTTTCATCAGAGCCACGGTATCGTCTGGCTCAAGGACCTTGGTCTCCAGAGACCGCAGTCGCTCGTCTATTCGCAGCACCGGTGACCGGCCAACAACCAGGTGTATATCAGAGGCCCCTTGACTTACACACGCGTGCAGAAGCCTATCCATGTTAACGGTTGCCATTTTTTTAGAGTCCTCGGTCAACAACTATATTTCAATCATTCCACCACTACGCCTTCGCTCTGTGCTATTGTCGCCACTTCAACGGGCGTTGTTATTCCCCTGAATATCTTGACTTTGCCGTCATCTACAAGTGCTCTCATTCCAGATGCCTTGGCCGCTTTTCTCAGTTCTCCGGTGGGCGCCTTCTTGAAGGCGAGCTCCCTCAGCTCGTTGTTCATTTCTATCATCTCAAATATTGCGAGCCGGCCTTTGAAGCCGGTATGCTGGCACTGGCCGCATCCGACTCCCTTGTAGATGGTGTATTTCTCCAGCTCTTCTGGGGTGATGCCCAGCAGCCGCAAGTAGTGCGGGTCTGGGTTATGGTCAATTTCTTTGCACCTGTCACATATAACCCTGACCAGCCGCTGTGCCATAATGGCCTGTATTGAGCTGGCCACCAAGAACGGCTTAACGCCCATATCGATCAGGCGCGGGATTGCACTACAGGCATCATTGGTGTGCAAGGTGCTGAAGACCAGGTGCCCGGTAAGTGCCGCCTGAACCGCGATATCTGCTACGGCGCTATCTCGAATCTCGCCAATCAGTATAATATTCGGAGCTTGCCTGAGCATGGACCTGAGGATCCTTTCGAATGTCAGGCCGATGTCTTCCTTGACCTGGCATTGATTCATTCCGTCAAAGTTGTACTCGACGGGATCTTCGGCGGTAACAATCTTTTTGTCAGGCTTATTGAGTTCCTGCAATGCAGCATACAGCGTTGTGGTTTTGCCGCTGCCTGTAGGACCCGTAACCAAGAAAATGCCATTGGGCCTTCTAATTATGTGCTGAAACTGCTCATAATTGTCCCGCTCAAAGCCCAGCGATTCGATACCGATGTTGACCGACTCGCGGCGCAGAATTCGCAGCACCATGCTTTCGCCATGATTGCCTGGCAGTGCCGAGACACGAAAGTCCACGTCCTGGCCCCCTATAACTCGCTTGATACGACCATCTTGCGGCAGTCTCTTCTCGGCGATGTCCATGCCGGACAAGATCTTTAGACGCGTGATAAGCGGCGCCTGCATATTCTTAGGAATGTTGTCTCTTTCCAAGCAGACGCCGTCGATTCGGTACCTTACGCGCACCCTGTCGGTCATCGGTTCGACGTGAATATCGCTGGCCCGCATGAAAAAAGCATTATCGATTATCAGATTAACCAGCCTGATAATAGGGGCCTCACTATCATCATCGCCACCTTGAATTCGGAACGCCTCTGCCTGTAAATCGCTGCCGGCCTCGGCAAGCTCAGCGGCCGTTGCGTCAATGCTGTGTTTGAGCTTGTCGTCCTCTTCCTTTTGCGTTTTGTCGAATGAGTCTTCAATGTAAGCGCGGATTTTCTTGGGGTTTGCCAGGTAGCACTCCAATTCGGTGTTCAGCCGAAATCGGATCGCATCCATGGTATCAAAGTCTAACGGATCGCTGATAATCAGTCTCAGTTTGCCGTTGTTCATGCTTAAAGGCAGGACATTATGCCTTTTTATGAGCTCTTCCGAGATGATTTTGGTTGCATCAGGCGGTATCGTGACTTCGTCCAGGTTTATGTACTGCAGCCCGAATTGCTTGGCGATGGCCTTGGTCAGCGTTTCTTCGTCGATCAGGCCCTGCTCGAGCAGAACCTGGCCAAGCCGTTTGTTGTTGGTTTTTGAGGCCTTAATCGCATTGACAAGGGCTTCCTTCTGCACCAGCCCGGCTTTATAAAGTATTTCACCCAAATGCCTGCGCTCTTTGGCCATATAACCTCATGCCTAAGCTTTTCCAACCATTATTATAACACGATCAGGACATCGAGTCAAATACAGATTTTCAAGCGGAGCATATTTAAGGCCGTTTGCGCTGCTCTACGTCGGTTGGAGTCTCTATCGTGGGAGAAAACAAATCGTTGAGTTTCGCATCCGCTGACAGAGTCCACACAAATATATACCAGCCCTACGGGTTTTTGTTCGCTCGCTCCGGTCGGTCCGGCTATGCCGGTTATGCCGATGGCAAAATCTGTGTGGGCTTTTTTTCTGGCACTTTGCGCCATGGCCTCTGCCACCTTGCTGCTGACAGCACCGTACTTTTCGATCAGCCCAGCCGGTATGCCAAGTTCGGTTGTTTTGGCTGTGTTGCTGTACGTAACCCAGCCATACATAAAGTATCTGCTTGCGCCGGGCGTGTCGGTTAGCAGCTTGGCCAGGTAGCCGCCTGTGCAGGATTCCGCTACGGCGATGGTTTTGTTTTGTTGAGCCAGTTTTTCGCCCACGACATCGGCCAGGGTCTGTTCTTCGGTTCCGTACACCAATTCTCCCAAAGTGCTGCGGAGCAGTTTTTCATCTTTTTCAGCCAGTTTTTGGGCCTGCAGTTTGTCCTTTGCCGTTGCGATGACGTAGAGTGTAATGACGCCTTGACCCACAGTACAGTTGATTAGCGGATTTCTGCCTCGCCGCATAAGGTCGCCGAGCAACGCGGCGATTTCTGATTCGGCTTTTCCGAAGCATTTGAGCTTGCGTACCTCTATTGCCTGGTCGCGGGCAAACTCTCTGGCCTGGGCAAGGACGGAATCTTGAAACATCTGCTTCATTTCGCCGGGCACGCCGGGCAAGGCAACCAGCAGCTTACCTTTTGCTTTGGCCATTATGCCTGGGGCAGTGCCGAGTTTGTTGGCAATAGGCTCGGCGCCGGCTGGTATGTATGCCTGGCGTTTGCAGTTTTCCGGCATTTTCCGGCCCCGGCCGGCGAAAAAGACCTCGATTTTTTGCAGCAGGTCGTTGTGAAACTGCAATTCGGTGCTGAGAAACTTGGCGAATGCCTGGCGGGTCACATCGTCGTCGGTAGGCCCCAGGCCGCCAGTTACCAGTACGATGTCAGCGTCACTGCTTGCCAGGCCGAGCATCCGCACAATCGAGTCTATATTGTCCCCGACAGCATAGAAGCTGACAACCGGGATTCCAACCGAGAGTAATTCTCTGCCCAGATATGAAGCGTTAGTGTCTACGGTTTGACCGCTGATTATCTCATCGCCGATGCTGACGATACTTGCTTTGTTCATAAGGCAGATTTTAGTTTGACGGGCGGCCGTAAACAACAAAAACCACATTATTGTCATTACCGCCCCGGATTATCCCCGCTGCGAAAGCAGGAGGAGCAGTCCATAGTTTAGTCTTTACTGTTACTAAAAAGGTGAGGCTGCGTTACCGTTGTTCCGGACTTCCGCTTTGATGGGTTTTCGGATGTTGGGTTACCTTTTCCTGATGGTAATACACTAAATTTCTTATCTAATATGTCCTGAACAGCAACGAGTTTCATGTTCATTCCCTCTTTTTTAGCCCTCGCTACTTCCTCGCGTGCTCCCCTACCAAAACTAAACGCCACGATATAACCTTTCATATCTTTTGTCTTGTGCTTGTAATAACGCCTCAAAGCCGTTTCAAAATTATCAACGACATTTCTGCCTATCCTTTCTGATTGCTTGACCTGTATAGGATGATGTTCCAAAAAACTAAGTCCATCTATTCCCATATCGGCCGCTTTCCGAGGGGTGGGAGTCCCGTGCATTTCATTGATGGCCCAGTATTGAAACTCATAAGGCTTAAATTTCTTCAGGTCCTCCACTGTTTGAGGCATACCGATGATGTCTATATCAGACTCTGATACTCCTATTTTGTTAAGACGTTTTTTTATTAAGGAAATAGCAGATGGGGATATATCTATACCTATCCATCGTCTTTCTAATTTTTGAGCCACTGCCAGAGCCGTCCCACACCCACAAAAAGCATCAAGGACAATGTCGCCTTCATTAGAGGAAGCTTTTATAATCCTTTCCAACAGCGCCTCTGGCTTTTGCGTAGGATATCCTAATCGTTCTTTAGTTGCCGAACCTACCGCAGGTATTTCCCACCAGTCTTTTGCTATTACCCAAGAATATTGTCCTTTCTCATCTTTTTGAAATTTACTTTTTTTAAATCCATATTCGTGCATCATGTAAGATTTTTCTTTTTGCGGATTAAACTTGTACTTTGAGGTTTTTGTGTAAAAAAGTATTATGTCGTGTTTTCTACCAAACCGTCTTTTGGTCGCCCCTCCTGTTTTATAACACCACACTATTTCATTCTGGAAATTATTGTGCCCAAATACCTCATCCATCATCACTTTAAGGTAATGCCCAGCGTGCCAGTCGCAGTGGAGATACATAGAGCCGGTAGTTCTCAAGACCCTGTGCAGTTCCATTACCCGCGCTTTCATCCAGTCAACATAAACATTTATCCCGCCTTCCCATCTATCCTCGAAACTTCTTATCTCTGCCTCATCTCCCCATATAATTTCATAATATCTATTGCTGAAGAAAGGCGGGTCAATATAAATAAGGTCAACGCTTTCTTTTTCCATAGTTCCCAATATCTCTAAATTGTCCCCGCAGTATAGCCGGTTTTTTGTCATACATTATCCCCGTCTATAATTTGGCCGTTCATAAGCCGCACTGGACATATTTATTAATTTATTCCAGCTTAATATCTTCTTTCACTAATGCCCTTTGGTTTTTTCCCTTGCTGTTCCTGTTTTTCCTTTTGTGCGTGAGCAGTAATCCATAATGAATGTTCGCGCGATATCAGAGATTCCACTCTTTCGATGAATAGGGATTCCTTGTCTGAAGCATCTGCGTAATCGTCTAAATTAGCTTGATAGAAATATTTTTCTTTTTTTAAGGTTTCGGCTATTGTTCTATAATTAATCCAATTTTCCTGAAACTTAAAGGTCTTAAGCGCTGCGGTCCCAATAGCGAGAATCATCGCTATTACAACTGTAACCCATTTTCCATTTCTAGAAAAGCATACGACCATAACTGGAACAACAGCGGATAGAACAATTACTCCCCATTGGAAAACCATATAAAGTCTTTTGTTCTTTGCCGATTTGGTGTCGTACCAACTGATTTGATGTTCGTATCTTTCTTTGAGATATTTTTCAAATTGACCTTGATCCATTGTTTTAATCCGTTTCCTTTACGCTTGATCAATAGCATTCTTGATAGAATGAAAAGTGAAAGATAGTGCCCATTCTGCTCCCACACCATATAGACCTAACGGGGTGTCATTATCTTTAGCAGTTTTGACTGCTACTATCTTCTTCTTTAGTTCCACAGCTTTGCCTATTTCCCATGCTATCCAGTTGCTTTTATGTGTGTACTTCCCCACGATACACAAGAAATAGGTTGAGTTGTTGATTCTCGCAGAAATTACTCGCTTGACCGCAGCCGGATCGGTGCTGTCGACTGACACATCAACAGATTGGTCATAAAAGCTGAAATCAAATTCCTTATTTGCATCCCATGCTAACAAAAGATTCTTATAATGCTTATCATTATCGTAGTCGTAGCTAATAAAAACTTTTTTCTTAGCCATAATTAATTCCTTTATTAAATATTACCTAGTTTAATCACGTACAAGTTACCCTGACCTTACCCCCGAAAACTGTGCCACTAAAAATTATTTTGCTATTTCGGCTAATACTGTGAAATATTTTGCTCTGTCCCAGTCGATTATTTCTTCTGGAAATATTTTCTCCCAAACGTAAACTTTGTATTTTTGATCTCGTTCTGCCTCTTTCATTAGAGGGCTAAAAACAGATTCTGATCCATTGAATGCAAAAGCAGAAAACTTTTTATCTTGAGACCAGATGCGAATCCATATTATCTTTTTTGTGGTTTCAATGCTGACAGCGCTGCGAATCCCTTTATAGTCGGACGGTTGAATCGAGCCGGTATACACCAATTTCCGGCCATCAGAATTTAATTTCACCTGGTTTAGCAAATGTAACACATAGGCATATTTATGCTGGAAAGTAAACTTGGACTTAGCTCTTACTGAGACGGAATAATTTTCCCCGGTATCTTGAGAGAGAACCTCTAGCTTTTTAATGGTATTCTGATTAAGTATCTCACGAAAATGTAATGTTTTTTTCCCACCCTTGATTTCCCCTATCGCCAGTTCCATGCCCTTGCGTATTTTTTTGACATTAACTTCTTGTCCCTTTTCCATTCGCCAATCATCTTTAAGTTTAATGATATCGTAGTCCTGAATGCAAAGGACATCCTCATCGATCCTAAATGCATATAAGCTAATGCTGCGCAAATAGGTTTTTTCGATTAAGGGTGGAATACTCTCGTAGTACTCAATAAGCTTCTTTGCAAACTCTTCTGAGGGATGAATTTTGTAATCCATAGCCAAATACCGCCTCTTATTGGTAGTAATTATTCTACCGCTCTGTTTTTCTCTTAAATGCGTTTCTGAAAACAGCTTTGCTAATAGCTAATTCTCGGTCGCATTTTATTGATAGATTCTATCCGATTCTTTTTAATCTGCCAAGCAAAAAACCAATAACCATTCCCATCCCCTCGTAGTGCAGCGAAATCCGCCTTCGGCAGATGTCCTCTGTGGCAATACCCTACCCAACCCCGCAATTCCCGCCAAACTGAAAGATAGTCTATGGTCTTGATTCTCTTTGTGTCTTTTTCGTGCCTTTCTATCCTGAGCATAGTCGAATGAATTCGTGGCTATATTTCTCTGTGTTCTCGGTGGGCTCTGTGGGTAAAAAAAGTCAGTGTAAAT
>Ga0315296_10004820_pt1 | contig 10957 bp, 12 predicted proteins | sample YL17G14_18_MG_FD_203921 | JGI IMG/M metagenome (GOLD analysis project Ga0315296, IMG submission 203921) | Sediment microbial communities from Yellowstone Lake, YNP, Wyoming, USA - YL17G14_18 | ecosystem: Environmental > Aquatic > Freshwater > Lake > Sediment | place: USA: Wyoming | collected...
TGGGGTTGTGCGGGTCCTGTACGGTACTGGTGGATGGACAGGCAATGCGTTCGTGTATAACGCAGGTTTCGACAGTGATTGGCAAAGCCGTCACCACCATCGAAGGCCTGTCGCAAGATGCCAGCCATCCGGTCCAGGCAGCCTGGTTGGAAGAGCATGTCAGCCAGTGTGGATATTGCCAGGCAGGTCAGGTCATGAACGCTGTTGCCCTCCACAAGAAGAAATCCAATCCCAGCGATGCAGAGATCGATGCGGCGATGGGTTATGTGTTATGCCGTTGTGGGACCTACCAACGTATTCGCGCAGCCATTCATCGCGCTGCCCGGGAGGCATGAGATGGATGACACGCTGAACAGACGTGACTTTCTAAAACTGGTCGGAGCAGCCAGCGGCGGTCTGATCCTGGCTGTTTATCTGGATGGATGTATGTCAGCTTTGCAAGAGGTCGTAGTGGTTCCAACTACGGCGGGAGATCCTGCCACCCCTCGCACGCCTTTTAATTGGGAACCTAATTATTACCTGAAAATGGATCAGGATGGCACCCTGACCGTCATCGCCTTCCGCTCTGAAATGGGACAGGGGATCCGCACTGCGCTTGCCATGCTGGTGGCAGAAGAATTGGATGTGGAGTGGTCCGCGGTGCGAATCGAACAGGCTCCGGCTGATCAAAGATATGGCGACCAGGTCACAGGTGGAAGCGTCAGCATCTCGAAATCTTATAACATCATGCGCATGGCAGGCGGCATAGCCCGCCGGATGCTGGTCAAGGCAGCCGCCAGGATATGGAGTGCGGATGAGGCGCAGTGCAGCACAGAAAACCGGTATGTGTTTCATCCGGATGGGACGCAGAAATTATTCTATGGAGACCTGGTGCAGGCAGCCTCCCAAATGAATAAACCCAACCAGGCGAATTTGAAAGAAAAAATACATTTCAAGATCGTGGGCAAAGGCACGGGACATTGGGATGCACCGATGATCCTGACCGGTAAGGCGGTGTATGGTATGGATGTGCGCATTCCTGGTATGCTATTTGCTGCGCTAGCGCGCTGCCCGGTCTTTGGTGGAACAATCGAGAGTTATGATGATATTTCCTCGCAGGCCGTACCCGGGGTCAGGCAGGTGGTGCCGTTGAAGGATTGCATTGCGGTGGTGGCTGATAATTCCTGGGCAGCCATTCAGGGACGCAAAGCTCTCAAGATCATGTGGAAAGAGGGCGATAATGCAACATTGAGCAGCGAAGAATTGATCGCATCTGCATTGAAGGACCTGCCAACACCCGGATCCACTGGCAATTCCATCAAGGCGGTATATCGTATCCCTTATGAAGCACATGCCACCATGGAACCAATGAACTGTACAGCTTTCATCCATGACGGTATGTGCGAGGTTTGGGCACCCACCCAGTCTCCACAGGAAGTCCAGCAGGCGGTTGCCGCCGTGACCGGCATATCAAAGGGCAAAGTCATCGTTAACGTTCCGTTGATCGGTGGTGGATTTGGGCGGCGGCTGCAGACCGATTATGCCCGCGAAGCCGCGTTAGTATCTAAAGCGGTCAATGCCCCCGTTCAGGTGCTCTGGACGCGTGATGATGATATGCAGCACGATTTTTATCATCCCATGAGTGTGCAATACTTCAAAGCCAATCTGGATGAGCTCCGCCTCCCAATTGCGCTGACATCTGGTGGTCGTGCCGTCCCGACCGGTCCGTGGCGTTCGGTGAATAACTTCACCAAAGCATACGGCGAACAGTGTTTCATTGATGAGATGGCTGTGGCGCTCAAGCGCGACCCGCTTGACCTGCGCCTGGAACTGTACCAGAACAATAAACGCGCCATGGGTGTTATCAGGCTTGCGGCAGAAAAAGCGGAATGGGGCAGGTTCCTGTCCCCAGGCTCGGGACAGGGCATGGCATACTATGCCACGTTCGGTGTGACCCATGCTGCGCAGGTGGTGGAACTAACGGTGTATGCGGATGGGAAAGTACGGGTGCAGCGGGTGGTTTGTGCAGTGGATTGCGGGACGGTGGTCAATCCCGATAATGTCGCGGCACAGATGGAGGGTGGGATCGTCTTTGGATTGACAGCAGCATTGAAAGCAGAGGTGACGATCAAGGATGGGCGGGTCCAGCAGAGCAACTTCCACGATTATCCGATCTGGCGCATGGACGAGATGCCTGTGGTTGAAGTCCATACCGTACCGAGCGACGAGCGACCCTCAGGCATCGGTGAGATGGGCGTCCCGCCGATCGCACCTGCTGTGGCAAATGCCGTCTTCGCGGCGACCGGCAAGCGCATCCGCCACATCCCGATCAGACCTGAGGACTTGAGGATATGATGATTCGCCAAATCCTTCCAAAAGTCGATGTCAAGATAGAGTGGCACCTTGGGACCCTTGACCCAGAGGTTGAGTTCCAGTTGCATTGCTTATAACACCGTAAGTCTTACCCAGACTGTCCTGGATCTTGGGCGTGAACGGTTTATAATTATTATTATGCAAGGAATTATCTTTGGCACCTGAAGATGAAAAATATTATTTTCAGATGAGGCGGTTCTCGAGTATTATTAATAAAGAATGATAAACATTGAGCGAACCAACCAACAGATGCTGAGAGAAGAGAAACTGGTTGCCCAATTGGAGCGTTTGGGAGTTCGTTATCTCTCACGACAAACCAATATTAGTGCTAAGAGATTGCATCTCCCAGGCAAACTCCTGGCAGATTTGATTTGCCAACCATCCAGCCGGGTGCGTAATGCCTTGATCGCTCTTCTGTTGGCACAACCTGGGTTTGCAGCATATATCCCTGATGCGCTCAAACGCCTTGCTCCCGACCAAGTGCGTGTTTTTAAACTCCTTTACACCGCGGCGGTTATCCTGCAGCGCATCCATGCAGCTCGTCTGAAAATGTTCCTTGGCGCAGACTGGAACTGGCTTACCGATTGGTTTTCGACAGAACTTTGTCTGTCTGATAATACACCTGAGAGACAACTTAAAGAACTGGCTCGAATGCAACAGCAATGGACGGGTATTTATATTAACTGGGCGGGAACCTATGAGAATTCAGCACGCCAACTACTGCGCCGATGGGAAATGGAGCAGAAATGAGATACCTAACTTGCGTGTGATAATGGTTGAGGAGACTATAGTGGTGTAATTGACCAGCCCCCATCCCCTGCCTTCCCCCAAATCGAAGAGCAGATTTGGGGGAAGGGGTTTGTTATCTGGTGATAATTTCCTTCTATCCTTCGCCATGTGAAAAACACCTCCCCCAAAATCCGTTTTTTGGATTATGGGGGAGGTTGGGAGGGGGCAGAAAGGGAAATTACAATGCCACGCAAAGCAGCCACTCCGAAACTGCAGCGCTATGCAGCAGAATTGCGTCATAACCAAACCGAAGAAGAAACCAGGCTCTGGTCACGTTTACGCGCGCACCGTTTCTGCGGTGTTCATTTTCGACGCCAGCACGCCATAGGAAGCTACATTGTGGATTTCTGCTCCATTAGGAAAAAGCTTGTTATTGAATTGGACGGAAGCCATCATCTCGAACAGCAGGGATATGACAACGAAAGAACCGCGTTTCTTGAATTAAAAGGCTACCGGATTTTGCGCTTCTGGAACAGTGAAGTGATGAACGACATGGAAGGTGTTATTCGCGTCATTGAGCATGCATTGGAAATTGTGGATTTTCCACCTGACAGTGAGGCGGAGTACGAATGAGGCTGCGACCGACCTGTCGGTTACCATTATTGATGGATTCTCGTTGTTCAAAACCCCGTTTTCTTCAAGTAAACGGGGTTCTAATCCTAATCCTCTGCCTGCATCTGGCGGCGGGTGCCCAGTATGCCGGCCCGGTCGGCGAACACCACGACGGCTTCACCATGTGGGATACACAGTACTCGGAGTGGAACGCCGCAAAAATGGGCCCCAAGCGCGATGTGGTTGGCCAGCTAGAAAAGGCCATCCGCAAACAGGGCTTGCGTTTCCTGGTGGCTCTGCATCATGCTGAGAACTGGTGGTTCTACCCGCACTGGCGCAAGGAGTTCGACACCTCTGATCCGTGTTACGCCGGGTTGTACGGCGAGGCCCACGACCTGGAGGGTAAAGTCGGTAAGGGTTTCTTCGATCAGAGCCGCCCCAGCAAGAAGTTTCTCGACACCTGGAAGGCCAAGATCCTGGAAGTGATCGATAAATACGACCCGGATGTGCTCTGGTTCGATTTCGGTCTGCGCGGGCTGCCGGATAAACCCAAAGCCGAATTCCTCGCCTATTACTACAACAAGGCCATCGAGCGCGGTAAAGAAGTGGTGGTCACTTATAAAGACTACGACCTTGCCCCCGGAAGTGGCGTGGTCGACCTGGAATTGGGCCGGATGGACAGGCTGACCTACTATGAATGGATCACCGATACTACCGTGGATGACGGGCAGGGTTGGGGCTACCTAAAGGACACTTCCTATAAGACCACCACCGAGCTGGTGCACTATCTGATCGACAACGTCAGCAAGAGCGGCTACCTGCTACTCAACGTGGGCCCCAAGCCAGACGGCACGCTGCCCGATGAGGCCAAGGAGCTACTGCGGGGCATGGGTAAGTGGATGGCGGTCAACGGCGAGGCCATTTACGGCACCACCAACTGGATCACCCATGGGGAAGGCCCGGCGCAAATCAAGAAAGCCGGCGCTTTCAACGAAGACGAGAAGCCAGCGTACAGCCGCAAAGACGTGCGCTTCACTTTGAAGGGCGATGCCCTGTATGCAATCGTTTTGGGCTGGCCAGGCGAATATGCCATCATCGAGACCCTCAAGTGCCTGTACCCTGATGAGATCCAATCAGTCAAGATGCTCGGTGTGGATCAGGAGTTGGAGTGGAAGCTGACTTCCAATGCGTTGGTGATCAAGGTCCCGGATCAGAAACCCTGCGAGCACGCCTATGTATTCAAGATCGTGCGCGGGGAGGCCTTCAAATGAACCAGGTGAATTACCGGGAGTGTATGAAAACAGCTCTGCAGGGTGGAAAACCTGAAGGCGCTGTACCGCTCTGGGAACTACACTTCCACTGCTGGGACCAGGCGGCGGGTGAGCCAATTGTGATTGGACGCTCTTTTGAGCAGCTTCCGGCAGCCGAGCAAGACAAAGCCCTCGACCACAACGCCCACCTGATGGCCATAGTAGCCGAGCGTCTGCACTTTGCCGCCCTCACCATCCCCGATGGATTCTGGGAGACCGCGCCCGGCGTACCATCGTATTACTGGCTGCCCTCAGAAGCCCGTTATAAACTGGCAGAGCGTCTGGCCAGGCTGATCGGTGACCGGATCATGATTGTTGCCGCGGTTGGCGGAGTAATGGGCATGCCCGGCCCGGCGAATTACATGGAGTTCAGCTATAAGCTGTTTGACGCCCCAGAGGAAGTGGATGAAATGGCCCACCAGGCGTACGCCAGTGGAATCGAGACCGCCAAACGGATGCGCGATGCCGGGGTTGAGGCGGTTTATACAGCCGGCGACCTGGCTGACAATCATGGCCCATTCTACAAACCCAAGTATATGCAGCGTTTTATCCTTCCTTATCTGCACAAATGGGCAGCAGAAGTAAAAGGCATGGGGTTGTATGCCATCCTGCACACTGATGGTCAAATTAACCCTATCCTGGAAGATCTGGTTACCAGTGGTATTCATGCATTACAGGCGATTGACCCAGTGGCGGGCATGGATATCCGGAAAGTGAAACAACAGGTTAAAGGCAGGATCTGCATCTGTGGCAATCTAGACTGTGGGCTGCTCTATTTAGGTCCTGAGGAAGACATTTACATCGCTGCTCGAGATCTGCTGGTGGACCTCCAGCTGGAAGGTGGGTATGTTTTTGGCGCCTCAAATGCCGTGCAATATGAAACACAGTTAAACCACTATTTTAAGATGATTGAAGCATGGGAGAAATACGGAAATGTACCAGGCAGTGATGACCCAACCAGGAAAAATTGAATTTCACGATATAGAGCGCCCTTCGGTTCAATCGGGTGAAGTATTGATCCAGGTTAAGTGCATTGGTGTTTGTGGTTCAGACATTCATGTCTACCACGGGCTGCACCCCTACACCAGCTACCCGGTGGTGCAAGGACATGAGGTTGCGGGTGTAGTGGATGAATGGGGTAAAAATGTAAAGGGTTTCGTTAAGGGCGAAAAGGTTGTTTTCATGCCCCAAGTGACCTGCGGGGAATGTTATCCCTGCCGGCACGGGATGTACCACATCTGCGACAGCCTCAAGGTAATGGGCTTCCAGACCGGCGGCGCGGCGCAAGAGTTTTTCGCGATCAAAGCGGAGATGGTTCTCAAACTACCTGAAACCATGTCCCTCGATGAAACTGCTCTCATCGAACCTGTTTCTGTAGCGGTGCATGCTCTATCACGAGCGGGCAGTGTAGAAGGTCTGAATGTTGTCGTGTTGGGCGCTGGCACCATCGGCAGCCTGGTGGCTCAGGTAGCGCGGGCTTCCGGGGCGAAAGGCGTCATGATCACCGATGTCAGCGAATACAAGCTTGAGAAGGCTCGCGCCTGCGGCTTCGAGCATGTGGTTAACCCACAAAAAGAAGACCTGGGCCAGGCCATTCTCAACGCATTTGGACCGGATAAGGCCGACCTGATCCTGGAGTGCGTTGGAGTGCAGGATACGATTACCCAGGCGGTTTCCAATGCACGCAAAGGCAGCACCATCATTGTGGTCGGCGTCTTCGGAAAAAAACCGCTGGTCGATCTCGGCTTGGTGCAGGACCGCGAGCTCAATATGATTGGCACGTTGATGTATCAGAAGAAGGATTATATCCGGGCTATTGAACTGGCCGGAGCCGGCAAGTTATCCCTGGACCAGATGGTGACCCACCGGTTCGCCTTCAAAGACTACCTGAAAGCATACGAGGCAATTGAAGCTTCGGGTGGAAATTATATGAAGGTAATGATAGACCTGTAGAAAGGGATACTATGAAGTCATTTACATATTTTCAACCCACTGATATCCGCTTCGGCCGTGGAATGATTAACGAAGTCGGCAAAATCGTTTCCAGCTATGGCAAACGCTGCCTCCTGGTTACTGTCCCAGCCGAAAATATTTTCGGCCCGCTCTATGATCGGATCAAAGCCTGCCTTAAAGAAGCCCGCGTTGAGTATGCCCACTTTGACGGCGTCATTCCTAACCCCACTACCGATTGTGTCACTGCAGGCGCGAACATCGCTAAAGAATTCCATGCAGATGTGGTATTAGGGGTAGGAGGCGGGTCAAGTATGGACACAGCCAAGGCGATTGCTGTCGAAGCCACCCATCCTGGCACCGCCTGGGATTACCTGTTCTTCAAAACCCCCCCAACGGCTAAAACGCTGCCGATCATCGCTGTTTCCACCACATCGGGAACCGGCTCGCAGGTGACCCAGGTGGCGGTAATGACCGAAACCCAAACAAAAACCAAATCCGCGATCTACAATTCAATCGTGTACCCCAAAGTGGCTATCGTTGACCCAGATTTGATGCGGTCCCTCCCGAAGCACATCACCGCCTCAACCGGTTTTGATGCCTTCTGCCATGCTTTTGAAAGCTACCTGCATCCGGCAGCTTCGCCGTACACGGATATGATAGCATTGGAGGCCATTCGCACCATTGCCAAATACTTGCCTGGGGTCGTCGAGGACGGTTCCTGGATGGAGGGGCGCGAGGCAATGGCCTGGGCTGATACGCTCGCAGGGCTGTGCATTGCCAACGCTGGAGTCACCTTGCCGCACGGCATTGGGATGACCATCAGCGGTCACTGCCCACAGATTATGCATGGTGAAGCGCTGGCAGTCACCTACCCCGAGTTCACCCGCTTTACTTACCCTTATGCCATCCCTCAGTTTGCCGCCATGGGCCGCATTTTTGAACCGGACCTTCGAAATGTTCCTGATGAAGAAGCGGCGGCTCGTTCCTGCGAAGCGCTGGATGCATTTCTGAAAAAGATTGGCATGTGGCTCAGCCTGAAAGGCCTGGGAGCGACCATGGAAGATGTTCCGGCAATTGCTGATAACAGCAGAGTGCTGCCCGACTACAAGAACAACCCCCGCATTACAGACCGTGACGAAATCTATGAGATGCTCTTAAAAAGTTACAACCGCGAAGTATCTCCCTAAAGGATTTCTTTAATCCCTTCAAGCTGAGAATGACATTTGAGTTTGCGGTAGTCGTGGTATAGTCCTTTGTTACCTGCGGTAATGACTTAATAATTTATTGTCTGTAAATAGGGTCAAAAAAAACTGCCTTCAGGCAGGCCGTTTTCAACGCCTGTGCATATAATGGGTGCATGGAATATCGAAAGACCGCACACTCAATATACGACATAAAGTAGCACATAGTCTGGATCACGAAATATCGCAAACCGATCTTGCGAGGTGCGAGTGGGTTGCGAGTGCGAGAGTTAATACAGCAGACAAGTGCAAGCCTGGATGTGTATATAGAGAAAGGGCATGTAGCGAAAGACCATGTTCACCTGTTAGTATCAGTTCCGCCCGATTTGGCAGTGAGCGAGTTGGTACAGAGATTGAAAGGTCGAAGCAGTCGGCTGATGATGCAAGAGTTTGGTGAATTGAGTAAAGCGTATTGGGGCAAACATCTGTGGGCAAGGGGATACTTTGTAGCAAGCACAGGGAACGTTACGGATGAAATCATAGCAGAATACATAGAGAAGCAAGGTCAACAAGAATTAGAAACTGGAGCGGAAGGTTTCAGTGTGGAAGAATAACTTTAGTCAAATTTCATTCGACCCAGTTTATTTGTCAAAATTATCGCTCACATCTAGTGGACAGGTTCGACACATACGGTTCACCTCGCTGGACCTGGCTCCAGGAGAGAATACTAATAAGTCATGCAGGTTGAATGATCAGCATGAGGTCATGTAGTGATCGGGCACGTTGTCAATTATTTTAGATCTTAAGTTCTATTAAATAGGGGGTTTCCCCATGGTGTATGAAAAGAGAATTTTACTCTTAGAAACTGGAAACCATCGTCTAAAGCAATTGGTCCAGCAGGTTCATCATTTCTTTATCTCCACCTGCCGGGGGTGTCCAGTCCACTTGTATCACATCCACTTCCTGCTGTGCGAGGCTTTCGGCAAGCATCTTCAACCCAAGATTGATCACGACCAGGGGTTCATCTAAGAAATCTTTGATCTCGGTCTGCATACAGATCTCCTATCACTGCTTCAACAATAGTGCGCAGAATTGCGCTGCTCTTGCATTACTGCGAAACACCCGCACGCCTGCTTCCTTGAGCATCCTGGTTTGAAGGTTGAGGTCCTGCGGATCACCTTCTGTCCCACAGATCGAGGCGATCATAGTGAGAGACCCACCCCTCTTGTGAACAGCCTGGTTTGCTTCCTGGATGGCATCCAACAACTCACCGACAGGATCCATGGAGGCGTTGTATCCCAGGATGAAATCCAGCAGGAGGATCGCGAGCTGCGGGTTACGTCCTTCACTCAGAATGCGCTGCCTGCGAAGTGTGCCATCGATCATCGGATGTGGTTTCCCCAGGGTGTAATAGTCATCTCCCATGTCAACGACGGTGTGGTCAATACTCTGGTCAGGGTGAGTCAGCTTGTGTTGTGGATCGAGGGGAGTATTGGAATGAATAGCGATCCCCTCAGCAAGAAAAATCTGTTGGGTTTGGTAGCAGAAGGTACCTCCGGCGAATAAAGCACGCAGGAATTTCTGATCCGGAGACCAACCCGACCTTTCAGCGGCGACCCATTCCAACTCCTCCTGCGAAAGCTTGATCGGTAAATCACCCGACTTTCCTGAAATGTTCTGGATTGCCATTGTCACTGCTTCATCTATTGTGTTGACGAAGTGGAGGCAGGGATTATTTATACCCTTTTCAAGCTGTGCCCCAAGGAAACAGCCGATGGCAGGTTTCTTATAGTCTTCCAGGCGCTCGACCAACCGATGTAAAGTCCTGGTGCCAGGCGGCTTGGAAATGAAAGCGACCGTTTTGGTATGAGGGTCGGCTTCGAAGATTTCGAGGGCGGTGAAGGTGGTCATCCCCCCGATGTCGTCTGAGATGTCATGGCTGCCGGCCCCAATGGCGTGGGAGATGCCGAATCCCGCGTTATGGACCTGGCATGTAAATTCCTGCAGCCCGGTACCGGCGGCACCAATGACCCCGATGGAGCCTTGGCGGACAACATTGGTGAAACCCACACCCACACCTCCGATCAAACTGGTGCCGCAATCCGGTCCCATGACCAGCAGGTTTTTTTCTGCAGCGAGTTGTTTCAAGGCGAGTTCTTCCTCAATGGAAACATTGCTGCTGAAAAGAAATACATTCAATCCGGACTCAAGAGCTTTACGGGCCTCGTGAGATGCATATTCACCCGGGATGGAGATCACTGCCAAGTTGGCATTGGATTTTTGGGCTAATCCCTCCTCGAAAGTGTGCAAAACAGAAGCCGTGGTGACCTCTGCCATCCTATCAAGCACCTCGTCCAACTTCCCGAGAACATCCTCCACGACCTGGGAGCTCTCCGCAATGACAGCGACGATCAGGTCATTCGGTTGAGCGGAATCGATGCGAGTGTCCTGGATACCAATGTCAGCCAGGAGCTGCTTGTTCTTCTCGCTGCCCATCAGGACGGCGGTATTCTGAACGCCTTTTATTCCCGAGAGGCGCTTATTGACACCCATAAGGAACAAGGAGTCATAGTATTGGTTTTTACGGATCACAAATCCGGCAGGCATGGGGTACCTCGTTACCACCTTTCAATTTGCATTGTATTTCCTGCTGAACGCGATCAGCGCCTGCTTGAAGCAATCCAATGGAGCACGCACCAGGCCGGCACCGATGATGGGATAGCCAGGATCCTTGTGGGCGATGGCTGTGTCGATGATAGGGGTAATACCTGTCTGCACCACCTTGCGGATGTCGATCCCGATGGATGTTCCAATAAAACC
>Ga0315296_10004821_pt1 | contig 10955 bp, 5 predicted proteins | sample YL17G14_18_MG_FD_203921 | JGI IMG/M metagenome (GOLD analysis project Ga0315296, IMG submission 203921) | Sediment microbial communities from Yellowstone Lake, YNP, Wyoming, USA - YL17G14_18 | ecosystem: Environmental > Aquatic > Freshwater > Lake > Sediment | place: USA: Wyoming | collected...
CTCGGCGATCCGCCGGAACCGCTGGGACTTTTGCTACTCTGCGAAGCGGGGCTTCCACCCTCCGCAGTGCTACGGAGGACGGGTCGCTGCGAAGCACGAGCGGGAGCAACAAGAGCGCGATTGTTCCGCACATAGTTGGGGATTGCTGTCAACGCAGAACCGTCGGCCCAGGTGCCCTTAACAACCGTCACCCCACCCAGGAAATCGCCTCTCCACTCGGTGGTCAAGGCAGACTCAGGACTGAGGACATTGTTAAGATCCTGGTCAACTTGTTCGACATTGTAGATCAGCGGACCACACCGCAAAGCTACCCGGCCACGAGTAGCAGCAATTTTATCGTTGGCTTTGACTCTCTGAACTTTCAGTGGGAGCACCAGATCGATCTTGTCACCGGCTTTCCAGTTCCGGGTGATCACGGCATAACCCTTTTCAATGGGTGGACTGATCACCGAGCGGTTGACAGAGATGGAACTGATGCCATCCGATTCCGGCGTGTTGGTGTAGAGGTTGCTAACACTGCGGTTTGGCACTCGGACCTTGACGCTGAATTTCTTTTCCACCTTGGGATTGACAGTGATGGAAACGTCACCGCTCCAGGGATAGTCCGTGTCCTGGACTATCTCAACATCGGTGCCCGCGACATCCTCGACCGTCACGGTGCTTCCGATGAAGAGGTTGACATAAATGCTGTCAGCGTTCTTGACATACATCCAGGTGGGCAGCATCAGCAGGGTCCTGGGAATGTTGCCCACGCAGCAGGGACAGCCGTGCCAGTCGTAGCGAGGGCCGCGTGAATCCAAGGGATTCTGATAGTAGAAGTTCTTCCCCTCCAAATCAATAGATCCCAAAAGGGCGTTGTAGAGTGTCTCTTCATACAGGTCCGCATACTTTGCATCGTGGTAGGTCATGTTCAACTTGTGCTGGAAGAAGATTTCTCCACAACTGGAGCAGGATTCGCAGTAAGCATTGTGACGCAGCGAGTAGTTGGGACCAAACCCTTCCGAGGTCTCGCCGCTGCCTACCCCACCGGTGACATAGTACTTCTTGTTGACAATGTTATCCCAGAGCGACATGACGGCACTCTGGTAGTCGATGTCGCCGGTTTCCATGGCGACATCGGCCATGCCCGTGTAGGAATAGACGGCGCGCACGGCATGCCCGACTGCCTCATACTGCTGAACGACCGGGAGATGGCTCTGATCGTATTCGCTGCCATCCTTACGGCAGTCTAACAGGAACTTCGCCAGCTTGATGTATTTATCGCCTTTGCCTGCGTCTTCTACCTTGTTCACAAATCGGCCGAACCGCACCAAGGCTATTTCCATCTCTTGATGCCCGTCATACCATTCCTTCTTGGGAGCTGGGCCGAGGTTATCGTACCAGCAATCGGCGAGCTTTTTGGCCGCATTGTACAACCGCAGATCTGTTCCCTTACTCGTAAGGTAATGAGCAATGGCCGCCTCGAGGAAATAGCCGGCGACATATCCCTCGTGATCACCCCTGCTTCTTGGTGACCAGCGCTGGCGGTCGCTTAGCGTAAATGCCGTCTGTAGGTATCCATCGGGTTCCTGGGCAGCCAGGACCTTGGGAATCCAGTCCTCCAGTGTCGCCTTCATGGCCTTCTCGGCCTTGATGATCTCCTGATCGCCTGCGGGATCAATCATGAGGGCAACACAGATTGACTCAATCGTGTTGTATACCCAGGCATTGGAGAAGACGTAGCCCCGGTGACGTCCGTGGGGGAGGCCCTCCAATTTGTTGGCTGCGTCGACGAAGTTGTTGATGCCGCCTTCCCTCAAGTTCGGGTCGGAAATCTTACTGATGCAGGCAGGGATCCAGTTCACGATAAGGGCCTTCGCTCTGCTGTTCCACAGAGGATTGTCCATCTTATAGTACTTGGTATCGACCGGATCAAGGTGCAGCGCGGGCGGAGACGGAACGACCTTGACGGTTAGGGTGGACGATGAACTCAATGTGCCCTTAACGGCCGTCAATTTGAGGACATAATCGCCTGCGACAGAGAAAGTCGCAGTCGTTACCGGGGAATTAGCATTCTCCAAAGCGACCGTCCCGGGACCGGATGCTTTGCTCCAGGTCATTGTTGATAACGTGTCGAGGCCCTCCAACGTTTTTACCGCTCCACTCAGATAGGTCTTGCCTCCCAGCGCGACCACGCGATCGACACCTGCCTCCACTGAAGGCGGAAAGTCAGGCGATTTGCCTGAGTCATAAACCTTCCATTCCAGAATGCCGGTAGAGAAGGTGCCATCGGAATCGACCTCGAGTCTGAGTTTGGACGTGCTGACTTCATCAAAAGTCGTGGTGTTATATTGACTTTCTGCCACGCCCAGGCCTGACGGATTGCCTACTGGGGTGAAATCCTCACCGTCCCAGTACAGCAATCGACAAGCTTTGGGCAGACGGACACCACGGCGGTCATCCCACCAGTAGACGTCGATCTTACGGGTGCTGATAGGCTGACTCCAGTCATACTGGACCCATTGGGTACCCGTTCTATTCCAGTTGCCGTATGACCCACGGCGGGCGTCCTGTGAGTCTCTGGGATCATGACCATCATTGAGTGCCACCAGCGTCGTATCTCCAGATACATAAGAGCTGGAGGGCTTCGCAACGACGGCAAGATTCACACCTGAATCAGGCGGAGCAACTGTGTTTTCTTGTGCGAAACTGGTGCAGAAAGGCGCAACGGCTATGCTCGCCAAGAGCGCCGACGTGAGACGAAATGATGGCGTCGTTTTCACTGGAAGTCTCCTTTGCATATGGTGAATACCCCTGCCTCTGCAGGGGCGAGCCTGCCCCCGCGAAAGCGGGGGTCCAACTCTTGCCTACTCGTGTTCTATCGTTCCGCGTCCGCCCGGATCATGCGAATGCCGAACACGCTCGCCACGGAACTGCCCTTGCTGGCCTGGAAGCGCACCGTGACTTTCTCCTTGCCCTGGACCACGTTCGCGCCAATTGCGTACTCGACATCGAAGAAGCGGCCAGGGGAGGTATTCTCGATCTCCTGATCGGCCACACGCTTGCCGTCCACCAGAATCTCGAAGGTCGCTGCCCCTCTCCGCCGCTCATCGCTGTAGTAGGTCACGACAAGCGACATGGGATGTGCCGACTCCACAGGCAAGTCGAAGGAGAACCAGCTCCCGGCTCCCCGTCCGGGGCGACCTTCCACACGCGTGACTCGTGCGTCGTCCGCACCTTGGTAGTTGTAGTCCCGTTCCGGCTGCATCTCGCCGGGCTGCGCGTAGGCCACAGTAGCTAATTCGAGCTTGCGCTGACGCTCCTGCTCGGCAGAATATTCTGCTGCTTTCTTCTCCCATTCCCGCTGGGTGAACAGGTCCCAATACACGGCGTAGGTGCGCCGATGCAGACGGTAGAAGGGCACGAAGTCCACGTCCCTCTCGCGCCCGACACCGTCGGTGCGGAATTGGCCGGGTTTATCGAGAACAGGTTTCAACCATTCTGCCACCGGCCGCTCGGCCGCGACGAACACCGGCGCCTTCGTCAGCTCGTAGCGGGCATCCCTTTCGCGACCCCTCTCAGGTTCGGGACCTAAGTCTCCCGCCAGTACAAGAGGCCCCCATAGGATCGCCACGCGGCGCGGATTGTCGGGCAATGGCTCAAGCCGAAGTGTTTTCGGCAGGATCAAATGCACGGTGTCGTCGCTTTTCCACGTCCGCTTGATTTCAACGTATGAGCTGGTCCTTTGCGGCGATTGTCCGGCTCGGTCTTGTCCACGGCGAGGGTCAACCTGACGACCCGACGTAGGAACATTGCGATAGGGATCAATCACGTCTTCAGGCACGGCCTCGCCGTTCACCTTTACAGTGAAACCGTCGTCCGCCCAGTAGGGACGCCGTAGGGCCAAAGTGAATCCCTTTGGCGACTCGAGTGTCAGCTTGAGCGCCGCCGAATCCCCTTCGGGCAGATTAGTATCCATGACCAGCTTCACACCGGCAGGGGCCCACTCCACGGTGGACGGCGTATACAAATTCACCCAAAGCATATCGCCTGATTCGTAGTAAATCCCGTCCCCGTGCAGCGCATGGCTCTCCATGCCGGTGCCCACGCAACAGGTGAAACTGCGGAACATCTGCTGGTATTCATGCTGCACCCCACGGCCTACCGGCACCATGTAGCAGGTCCGGCCGTCTTTGGGATCGATCGAGGCCAGAATATGATTGAAGAGAGCCCGTTCCTGGAAATCGGCGTAATGGGCATCGGGCCGCAGTGCGAAGAGCCGGCGCGTCAGCTTGAGCATGTTATAGACGTTGCACGTCTCGGCAGTGCGCCCATCCACGCGATCGCTCAGCATGTCAGGCTGGCCAAAATATTCGTCCTTGCCGTGGCCGCCGGTGGCGAAGCTGTGGTGCTGCACCACCTGATCCCAGAAAAAGCTTGCCGCGATGATGTCACCCGGATCGCCCGCATAGGCAAAGCGATCCGCAGAACCGATGAGCTTAGGCACCTGCGTATTGCCATGTTTGCCTTCGAGGATATCCTGGTGGCGTATGAGCGGCTCGATGATGGAGCGATGCTCGAAGCGGTAGGAAAGGGCCAGCCACCGTTTGTCGCCCGTATCGGCGTAGAGATCGGCCAGCACCTCATTCATGCCGCCAAACTCAGTGTTCAGGATTTGCTGTATCTGGGCATCATTGAGCGGGGCAAGAATCCGCTCGGCCCATTCGGCGAACTTGATCTCGATTTCCAAAGCTGTCTTGTTGCCCGTATAGCGATAGGCATCGCGCAGGCCGGCATACGTCTTGTGCAGGACATACCAAGGTGCCCAAAGGCCATTGAGGTCGAAGCCGCCCGAACGGATGTTTCCCTGAGCCACTGCGTTAAAGCACTCCCGGCCGCCCTCCAAAGCACTGAGGTAGCCGTCGCCGTGCTTGTCTTGGACCTCCTTCAGTTCCTTGACGATGTAGTTCGCCCGCTCTTTGAAACGTGCGTCGCCCGTTGCAGCCCACATCAAACTCACGGCGGAAAGGTAATGTCCCGCGATGTGGCCCGTAAGATTCCTTCCGCCGCCATCCCAACCGCCGTAAGGTTCAGCTTTCTGCTCCAGCCCGGCATTCCGGCGATAGTAAGCCAGCATTCGATCGGGTTGGAGCTCAAGCAGATACTTAGCGTCCAGGTCCTGGGCGTGCTTGAGAGGCCCACCGGTGAGGCGAACCGCCGATAAGGGCAGGGGACGGGCTAAGTCGGGGATGGCGTTTTGTATCGGCTGGGTGAAGGCAATACCCGCAAGGATGGTCGAGATGGCAAAGATTGCGGGCATAAGACCAAATGATGACGATTTGCTTTGTTTGGCGCTTTGAGGCAAAGCAAAATCGTTAACCGAAAGGGTGAATACATTGCAAAACCCCGCAATACATTGCGGGGCTAACCGGTTAGCCCCGCCATCACTATGGCGCGGTTCCCCATCTGCCGGTTCATGTCGATCACAAGTCAGAACTTTAGACCGTTGAAGGAAATTGATCATGTGTATGAGTTTACGAAGGACCCGGTCTGTCCCCCGTGTGCTTTCTCTAATTCTAAGCTTCAATGTTGCCATCCCTCCTGGGTTACCAAGAAGACCCGCCGGGCTACGCTGCCCCGCGGCTGAGCGCAGCGAGCTGCCGAGTCATTTAGGGCCATCTTACAGCTTGCCCCCCGCTGTGTAAAACACCCATTTTGGAATTTTTTTCTTGGGACGAGCCAGGAATGGCCAGTAGAGAGTCAGGTGCTGCTGGAGATCAATAGCACAGACAAAGAACAGCCTTCTTGTTGAAAGCATGTCAGAGTCAGGGTTGTATGGGAAAAGACATGTTGCCAACTCGTCCTTCGCAGCGAAGCGCTGCTTCGCAGAGTAGGAATTGAAATTTTACTTTTCCGCCAAATCTTGTATTTTAGTCATACGAAAGTTCATGTTTAACCGTTGCCGGAACGGCAACGTTCGGGCCAATCCTTGCTGGCACAACTCGTGCTACGTAGCGTCCCGCCCAGCAACTCCGCCGAAGGGGGTATGATGCTCCGCGAAGGCGGGGCTACTACGCAGAGTAGCATCAAACGCCTTCACTTCGCTCGCCATGGGATGACAAAACGCAATAGGCTCTGTGTTTGGCCAAGTGCTACTCTGCGAAGCGCTGCGAAGCACGAGTCTGGGTCTAATGGTAGCAATGATTCAAGCCGCTTCCATTCTCCGTAGCAGACCTACTGCGAAGGATGAATGGGCCCCCCCCAACTGTTTAACCGTTGCCGGTCCGGCCTCCAAGTGTTTAACCGTTGCCGGGACGGCAACGTTGGGCCCAATCCTTTCTGGCACAATCAAACGCCTTCGCTGCGCTCGGCGCGGCCGGGCTCTTGTTCCGGCTGCCGGACATCAGACCGATGCCGAAAAGAATGGGGAAGTATATGTCTTCATAGAAAATCAATGGGACTGTAAAGAAGGTGCCTGTTGGCGCCAACCAGGATTCCAGCAATCTGACGACGAACCGGTGGTATGTGTAAGCTGGCATGACAGGAAGATGTTCTGTCGGTGGCTTTCTCAGGAAGCGGGTCGACTAATCCGTTTGCCCAGCGAAGCGGAATGGGATTACGCCTGCCGGGCTGGCAGTTTGGATTATGGCCCAGCAATAAGGGACGAGATGGCATGGCACGGTCTTAACTCTGGAATTGGACCTGCCGCTGCAGGACAAGAACCAAATCCCTGGGGATTGTTAGACAATGTTGGAAACAGAATGCACCCAGTGGCGTGATAGAAGCCGAATGCGTGGGGTTTGTATGATATGCTCGACAATGTGTCTGAATGGTGTCAGGACTTGTGGCATAATAACTATGAAGGCGCTCCAACATCGCCGCGGCAGGGCCTCGCACAGGAAGGTTCTTTCCCATGCCTACCACCCTGATGTGGAATGACCGTCGGCAAGTTAGGAGGCTGGGCGCTGCGCGCTTTTTGGGGGTGAGTCTTACCGAGAGAAGCCTATCTTCCCCGCTGGCCAATGCGCAAACTACCTTTGAATGGAGACAACAGTATGCGTGCGTGGTAATACGTTGGCGCTGGTGCCGAGAAAAATGACGAACACCGAGGCGAGAAAATCAGCGACGTACTAACAAATAGTTTAATAGTCGCATTTTCCAAGTTTCATGAGAATTGAGGTTACGTTTGTATTGACAGACATTTACAAAGACCGGCCTAAAATCGGGCAAGTGCCAAAAATGCCCATTTTGTGGGCTCTTCGGTGCGCGCGCACTGGTTGTTCCAGGCTGGTAGGACCGGTCCAAGAAGCTTTGACAAGTCTGTGGTCTTTAAAATCAATGGGGCTAAAGATGAATGTAAAGTAGCGGTGTAGGAAATACACCAAATGTGAAGCTTTGGGAGCCTGACATGATTCAGGCGAAACTCCCAATAAATTGTTGTGCTTTCTGGTAGGCCCAACTGCCGGGTTGAGAACAAAGAGAAAGCACTGTTATCCACCACGATCCTCCAAACACGGCTTGAATGCCGGACGCCCAAAGGATAACATAGGTGACTGATACGGCAAAGGTTAATTCAGCTTCGGTATGCTGGCATGAACGGACCCTACGCATTTGAGTCCACGCGGCCGTTGCGATGCAAAAGATGGGTCATTAGATAACCTGTGGAAAACCGATCAAGGAGAAAAAGAATGGGACCTGATATGAATCGTCGCAAGTTCTTACGATATGCAGCCGGATCTGCTGGCGCATTTACCATCGTGCCCAGAGATGTGCTGGGAGGAGCCGGCCACATCGCTCCGAGTGAGAAAATCACCTTTGCCTATATTGGCTGCGGCACTCAGGGCTTAACGGAAATGGTCGACATGCTCGCAATGCCGGAATTACAGATCGTGGCTGTCTGTGACCCCAACAAGAATAGCAACGATTATGTGGAATGGGGGAAAGATAGCGTGCAGAGAACCATTGCCGCAGGGTTGGGAAAGCCCGAGTGGAGACAAGGGAACAAGGGAGTTCCCGGAGGCCGGGAAGTCGCAAGAGAAATTGTGGAAATGTACTATGCGAACAAAACAGCTTCCGACAAATTCAAGGGATGCACCTCGTATGCGGATTTTCGTGAGTTGCTGGAAACGGAAAAGGATGTGGATGCGGTCAAAGTCATGACGCCGGACCATCTCCATGCGACCATAGCGATTGCGGCCATGAGAAAGGGCAAGCATGTCTTAATGCATAAGCCTTTGGCCAATCGGGTGCATGAAGCCAGACTGGTCATCGAAACGGCCCGCAAGACGAAAGTTGCCACCCATTTCTTGCCGGCGAGTTCCGGCGACCAGGTCCGTTTGGCGGCGGATTGGATCAAGGATGGCGCCATCGGCACTCTTCGAGAAGTGCACAACTGGTCGAACCGGCCGGTATGGCCTCAATACGCGACAATTCCAACGGATACGCCTGCGGTTCCAGATGGCTTCGATTGGGATTTGTGGTTGGGACCGTCGCTTCCTCGTTCCTATCATCCGCATTACACCCACGCGGTGTTTCGCGGCTGGTACGAGTTCGGAGGCGGGGCAATCGCCGATATGGGCCATTATAGTCTCTGGCCGGTATTTCGGGAATTTGATCTGGATGCTCCGATCGCGGTTGAATCCACCCCGAGTCATGTCTGCTCAATACAGGACAATGTCAGCAGTAAGATACAAAACGATTATTCTTTCCCGTTCGCTAGTACAATTCGGTTCAGATTTGCCGCCAAGGGAAATAGGCCGGCCATAGATCTATTCTGGTATGACGGAGGAATGAAACCGCCGACGCCGGTTAGCCTCGGCCCTGGTGGCCGAGGTACCCCCGCCGCAGGGGCGGGGGCTAAGGAGGATAGCAGAGAATTGCCCGCCGAGGGGATGATGTTCGTCGGCGATAAGGGAAAGATTCTCGCGGGCTTCCGCTGCGATAATCCACAAATCCTTCCCGAGCGAAAGTCGCGCCAATACTGGGCGGACAAAGGTGCTGCGGCGCCGCTGCCACAGGATCGCAGCAGCGCCCGGGCTGCTCGCAATCCGGTGTGGATCAAGGCATTCAAAGGTGGAGAGCCGACGTACGGCGATTTCCTGCTTGCTGGACCGATTTCCGAAGCCTTCAACTTGGGCGCGGTTTCGTTACGGCTTGGCGGCAAGCGATTACTCTGGGACTCCGAAAACATGAAGATCACGAACGTGCCGGGAGCGAACAAGTATCTGGTTCGGGAATATCGAAAAGGTTGGGAGCTAACATGATGGATGTTTTATGACACCGGTCAGTCGTCGTGATTTCTTGCGGGGATCGTTGACTGCAACGGCGGCCATGGCCGCTTCGAGTCTCGGCGGCGCGTCCGTCTTGGCGCAATCGGGACAGCCTGCCGGAGCCTTGCCGCCGAGCATGAAGGCAGTCTGGGATTTGAGCAAGGCGTATCGTGAGACAACACCTACCCGCGAGCGCATTTGCATCAACGGGCTGTGGCGGTGGCATCCCGGTCACGCGAGCATGGCGCTGCGGCAATCGTGGCAACGTCGCCTCGGTTCTAATCGAAAAGCCCGCGTTTGGCGACTTCCTGCCCATCGTGGACGGCGGATTCAGCCTGCAGTACAGCCCGCTGATGGAGTACCGCCAAGGCAAGGGGATGGTCATTTTCTGCCAGATGGACGTGACGGGGCGAACGCAGACCGATCCTGCGGCAGAGACGCTGACCGCCAACATCCTGGAATACGTCAGCGAGTGGAAGCCGTCGCCGCGGCGGGAGGCGATCTACGCCGGCGAACCGGCGGGGAGGGCGCACCTCGAAGCGGCGGGGCTCCGGCTCAGCTCCTACGGTGGCGGTGAGCTGAAGGCAGACCAGGTGTTAATCGTCGGGCCAGGCAGCAAGACCATCTCGGCGCACAGGGACGCAGTCGGCGCGTTTCTGAAGGCGGGCGGGCACCTGCTGGCCATCGGCCTGACACAGGAAGACGCGGATGCTCTCCTGCCTTTCAAGGTTTCGATGAACCAGGCCGAACACATCAACGCGTACTTTGGTATGCCGGGCGCGAACTCCCTCCTGGCGGGAGTCGGGCCGGCGGACGTGCATAACCGCGACCCGCGAGAGTTGCCTCTTGTCTCCGGGGGAGCCAAGATCGTTGGTGATGGTGTTTTGGCTAAGATGGAAGATGCGAACATTCTCTTCTGCCAACTCGTGCCCTGGCAGTTCGACGGCAGCAAGCAGTTTAATCTCAAACGGACCTACCGGCGTGCATCCTTCCTCGTTTCGCGATTGCTGGCGAATATGGGAGTGGCCGGTTCCACGCCGCTTCTGGATCGCTTTCACCACGTAGGGTATGCTCCGCATACCGCTAAATTCCGCAAATGGTATGCAGAAATCTGCATACCCTACAATGGTCTCTACCTTGACCAGCCGGAAGAATGGGATGACCCATACCGATTCTTCCGATGGTGAGCGTATCAAGCGACCTGTCTATGGTATGATCTCAGCAATCCAGCCCCTAAGATACGCAGAATGCACGCCGGCCAAAGGCAGCGATTGCCAGTGGGTACGAGTTCCATCCGGCAACGAGTTGCTCCAGTTGACAGCGATCGGAGCGATGGAGGAGGCAACGAATACATGGAAGCCCCTGATGGAATGAATCTCGCAGGGTGCACTCGTTCATATGTAGCTCTCGATGCTGGATAATGACAAGGGATTCGAGTATCCGAGCAGAATGATCCATATTAGAAGTGCTATTTTGACGATCTTGTTAGTATCGTTGGAGGCGGTCGAACCACCGGGAGGTCGTCATGGGACAGGCAAAAAAAACTCGCTTGTTTTGGGACTAGTACCCTGTGACTCTTAATTTTATCATTTTATAGCTGTACTGTCTAATTTCATTTTCGTTCTGCAACACGTAGTGGAGCTAATAAGTTACGACGCATATAATGATGAAAACGAGCCAACTCTCTTCGCCGGCTTCTGCGCTGTA
>Ga0315296_10004822_pt1 | contig 10954 bp, 11 predicted proteins | sample YL17G14_18_MG_FD_203921 | JGI IMG/M metagenome (GOLD analysis project Ga0315296, IMG submission 203921) | Sediment microbial communities from Yellowstone Lake, YNP, Wyoming, USA - YL17G14_18 | ecosystem: Environmental > Aquatic > Freshwater > Lake > Sediment | place: USA: Wyoming | collected...
ACAGCCATAAAGGCTGCCTGGCCGAATGAGATCTGGCCGCAGTAACCACTGACGAGTTGAAGGCCAAGAACGATGATGATGGTGATGCAGAGATGATTGATCAAGCTGATAAAATAATAGGATCCAAAGAGGGGGAAGGTATAGAGAAAAATGAGTGTCCCGATCAAAAGCCCCCAATGCCCCTTAATTCGCAAAATCGCCATATCCTGGCCATAACGCTCATCGAAAATTCCGCAGGGCCGCATCGTTCAACTCCATAAATGGAATACTAGAAGGAATAGTGGAAGAATGGAATATTGGAATAATGGGTTTCTCAGAAACAAATCATCTATCATCATTCCATTCCATTCCATCTTCCATTGTTCCAGTACTTTTTTTTCACATTATTCCATCATCCCAGCATTCCATTATTCCGGAATTATACTCTTTCGATCCTTTTTAATCCAAAGAGACCATAGGGTTTCACTAGGAGAACAATGAGAAGCAATGCATAGGCTGCGACGTCTTTGACGCCGCCACCAACCAAGGGGTCCAAATAACCTGCGCTCACATTCTCGAGGACACCGAGTATGAGTCCGGCTAAAAGCGCACCCGGAAGGGAATCGAGCCCTCCGAAGAGAGCAACGATCAATCCTTTGATTCCGATATAGGGAAGGGGGAAATGAATATCCATTACATACGCTGTCGCCATGCCGGCGACCGAGGAGACGATAGCCGAGATGATCCAGATGAGAGAGAAGATTGTTCTGACATTGATCCCTGTACTCTGGGAAAGTTGATGGTCTTCTGCTGTCGCACGCATCCCTAATCCCGTCTTTGTGAAATGGAAAAAGAGGGCTAAGAGGAGAAAGAGGGTCAAAGCCACACAAAAACTGATCAACTGCACGAACGGAATCGTCACCCCCATGACTTCGAACATCCCAAGACCTAGGAGATTGGCATAAGTTTTGGATTCCCCCTTGAGGATCAATTGAAATACTCCGTCTAAAGCCATGAAGATAGCAAAGGTCATCAGAAAGGCGGCGATGAGAGGCTGACCGATCAAAGGCCGGAGGGTAAAACGTTCCACGATCCAACCCATCAGGGCAGAACAAGCCAATGCCATTAATATGCTGATCAAAATGGGGAGCTGCAAACCCAAGAGAGCGATCCAGAAGAAGAGGGCTCCAAAGGCCAGTAGTTGGCCGTGAGCCAAACTGACGACGCGGGTCGATTTATAGACCAGTACGATCGCCGCGGCCACTAAGGCATAGAGGCCACCGACCATCAAACCAGGAATAGTCAATTGAAGAAATTCCTTCACTTGCTCTCCTCTTTGACCTGATTGATTTGAATCGCCGTCTTTATCACTCCTTTTCTCCCATCCCGATAGGTGATAGAGGCTTCGACGTTATACTCCTGGTCTCCCCAATAGAGTGCGTTGATCAAATCATGGTAGCGGTTTTCGACAAAGGTCCTCCTCAATTTTCTGGTTCGGGTCAGCTCTGCCTCATCGGCGTCGAATTCCTTATGGAGGTTGACAAATTTCCTGATCCTGGTCCACTCCGGAAGAGATTTATTGATCCTTTGGATATCCCGTTTGATCAATTCTATCACCTCCGATTTTTGAGAAAGGTCGGTGAAGGTCGTATAAGGAATGCGTTTGGCTTCGGCCCATCGACCGACATTATCTAAATCGATATTGATGATGGCTGTCACATAATCTTTATCCTCGCCTCCCATGACCAAGGCATCCTTAATATAGGGACAGAACCTCAAGCGGATCTCAGCATATTGAGGTGAAAATTTTCGACCGCCCTTTAACTCCTTTAGATCCTCCATCCGGTCGATGACGACAAGATGACGGTCTTCATCGATGTAACCAAAATCGCCCGTGCGATACCAGCCGTCTTGAATTTTCTCTTGGGTTGCTTCAACATTTTTGTAATATCCTGAGAAGATGTTCTCTCCCTTTACCAATATTTCTCCCTCGGACGATAGACGGACCTCCACCCCTGGCATGGGATTTCCGCAGGTTTCACATTTGATTTCGCCATCCTTATGGAGCGTGACTAACCCTTGCTCTGAACCACCATAGAGTTGCTTGATGTTTACCCCGATCGCCTGAAAATAGCTGAGGATGTCCGGACTGACTGCACTTCCTGCGGTATAGGCACAGCGAACCCGAGAAAGCCCTACCCGATCCTTGAGGGGACGAAAAACGGCCCAGTGAGCGAGGAGATGCATGAATCTCCAAAATAGCTCCAACCCTTTCTTGGCCAAACGATATTCCGCAGCTTGATAACCAATGGGTAAGAAGAGATGGTAAATCCATCTCCTCAGGGCTGTGGTGTCAGTGATCTTCGCCTGGATCATTCGATTAATGGTTTCCCATAAACGGGGGGCGAAGAAGAGAACGGTCGGTCCGATCTCTCTGATATTCTCCTGGACGGTCTCTGGTTCTTCAGGGAAATTGACCTCCATCCCCGAAACCAGTTGACCAGCGACGCCGACAGCTTGCTCGGTAATCCATGCGGGGTGGAGAAAAGAAACATATCGATCTTGGTCAGACCAATGATCCACGTCACGCCAAGATTGTGCGATCGCCACCAGCCCCTTGTGGCTGATCATGGCTCCTTTGGGCAAGCCCGTGGTTCCAGAAGTATAGCAAAGAAGAGCGATCTCCTCCCCTTTGCCCTTTTCGATGTTTTCCTCAAAAAGACCTACATGGTCCCTTTCATACTCCTGACCCAATTTGATTACTTCAGGAAAGCTAATAAGGATCAGATCGTCATAATTCCACAATCCTTTCGGGTCCCAATAGATCACTTTTTTAACGAGAGGGAGGTCTGCCTTGATTTGAAGGAGTTTGTCCACCTGTTCCTGGTCATGGGCCACTACAAATTTGGAATCCGAATCTGTCACGAAGAATTTGACCTCCGGTGGTGTGCAGTCCGTATAAATGTCCACTGCAGTGCCACCGGCTGCTTGGACGGCTATTTCGGCCCAGAAGATTTCGGGTTTATTCTCTCCCAGAATCGAAACCTTATCCCCTCTTTCCATTCCAAGGCTGAGAAGGCCCAGTGAAAAGTATTTAACTTTTTCATAATAGTCTTTCCATGTAAACCGCTGCCAGATGCCACGGTCTTTCACCCTCATGGCAATCTTTCGCTCACCATATTTTTCAGCATTCTTTTTCAGAAGCTTCGGTAGAGTATCTTCAGACATGGACTTCACTTTTGGGAGATTCCTCTTCCTCTCCGAGATAGGCCCGGATCACCAATAGATTTTGTCTAATTTCCTCTGGATCTCCCTCGGCAATCTTCTGTCCAAAATCGAGGACGATGAGCCTCTCCGCAATATCCATTACCACTTCCATATCATGTTCCACCAAAACAATGGGAATATGTTTGAGTTCATGGATATCGATGATGAAACGGGCCATATCCTCTTTCTCTTCGAGATTCATCCCAGCCATGGGTTCATCGAGCAAAAGGAGTTTGGGTTCGAGGGCGAGGGCTCTTCCTAATTCCACCCGCTTTCGTAAGCCATAGGGGAGGAGGCCAACCACTTTCTTTCGAACCGGTTCCATTTCCAGAAGGTCGATGATATCCTCTACGACTTCTCGGTGTTTGATCTCCTCTCGACGTGCTGGTCCAAAGTATAAAGCACCGGCCAAAGCACCTCGTTTCATATGGAGGTGTCTGGCTGCCATCAGATTGTCCAAGACGCTGAGCCCTGTGAAGAGCTCAATATTTTGAAAGGTTCGTCCCATGCCTAACCTGGCAATTTGGTGGGGTGAGAGGTGGTAAATGCTCCGATCTTCGAAGATAATCTCTCCTTTTTGAGGCCGGTAGAAGCCATTGATACAATTGAGGATGCTGGTCTTTCCGGCACCGTTGGGTCCGATGATCGCCAGCATCTCTCCCTCATTGACATCAAAACTGACTCCTGAGAGGGCAGAAACCCCTCCAAAATTTAACGAGATATCTTTGGCCTTTAATTTTATAGAATTTTTCTTATCCATTTACAAAACGGCGGGAAGAATGGCACATCTTATAAAATGGGATCTTTTTTGTCAACATGATCAGGTTTTTTTTACAGCATTTCTCGTTCATTTTTTAACAAATCCATATTGGGTGGGGTTGGACTTCGTCAGGAGTTCCATCGAACAAAAACCACGCCTATTGCAATAGCGGGTTCATTTTTACCTGTCGGTAGACAGGCGTGCCATCCGCCTACGCAGGAGACCACGCCTACGTGCCGAAACGCACTTCGGTGTGCAGACACGGGCTTGCCCGTGGGGCTCCATGCTGCTTTAAAAAGTTTGATGCCTTAATCGTGAATGGCTCTATTTTTTAAAGAATATTACTCAAGAGGGGTGTTGCCGGTAAGTGCCCCGTCTCGCCTGAGGCAGGATAGGCGGCATTTACAGGGCACGTTCCAGTCAATAGCGGCTTCTGCCACCGTAACCCGATCGTCCTTTCCTATTACCTTGTCGTCCGGATCCTCCCCGGTCAGGACGTGGACGTGCCTCGTTCACATTCATCGGTCGGCCAAGGAGTTCTTTCCCATTCAGGTTCTCAATCGCCGATTGGGCATTCGCTCGGTCTGGCATTTCAACAAAACCAAAACCTCGAGCTTGGCCACTATACTTATCTTTAATGATCGTTGCAGAGTTTACCTGGCCGAAGGCCTCAAACGTCTGGCGAAGATTTTCCTCTGATACATCAAATGATAGATTCCCTACATAAATATTCATGGTGACCCTCCTTTTTCAGTATTCGACAAAACTCCTTAGTTTTTCAGCCCGGCTGGAATGTTTCAATTTCCTTAAGGCTTTTGCCTCAATCTGACGGATCCTCTCCCGGGTAACATTGAAGTCCTGTCCCACCTCCTCAAGGGTGTGATCATGCTTCTCCCCGATGCCAAACCGCATCTTCAGGATCTTCTCCTCCCTTTTGTTCAATGTGGAGAGGACTTTTTGAATCTGCTTGACCAGGTTGGAATTGATTGCCGCATCATGAGGTGAAATAACACCTTTATCCTCAATGAAATCCTCCAAGCGGCTATCCTCTTCCTCGCCGATGGGGGTTTCAAGTGAAATGGTTTTTTTCCCAATCTTCAAAACCTTCTGGACATGATCAAGAGAGACTCCCATTTTTTCAGCGATCTCCTCCAAAGTGGGCTCTCTCCCAATTTGCTGAACCAGGGTTCGAGATGTACGGTTCAGTTTATTGATGACCTCGATCATGTGGACCGGGATGCGGATGGTCCGGGCTTGATCAGCAATGGCTCGTGTGATGGCCTGCCGAACCCACCACGTCGCATACGTACCGAACTTATAGCCCCTTTGGTATTCGAACTTATTCACAGCCTTCATTAACCCAATATTCCCCTCTTGGATCAAATCCAGAAACTGAAGCCCCCGATTGATGTATCTCCTGGCAATAGAGATGACCAATCTCAGGTTAGCTTTTACCAATTTACTCTTCGCTTCCCTGGCCTTTGCCTCCCCCGCCTCAATCGCCCTCAATGCCTCTTTGAGTTGACCCCCAAAGAGGCCGCACTCCCCCTCCATCCTGCCGATTCTTCGTCTGACGTTCCGGGCGACCCTGCTCATCTCCACTAAATCTATTCCTTTGAGGCTTGTCTTAACAGGAGAAAAAGAACTTTCCCTGATCGCTTTCTTCTTCATCATCCTCAAAGACTTTCTGGCCTCCTGGATTGAAATCCCTAAATCCTCCTCATATTTTCTAACCTCCTTTTGAGCCTTTTCCATCTGTATATCCCACTGCTTCAACTTCTGGACGATTCTGTCAATCTGTTTTTCCTTCAAGTTGATCCGTTTGAAGGCATCGAATATCTCAGCCCATTTCTTCCAAATCTGCCCCTGAATCTCCTTTTTAGAAGGTTCCTTTTTCATGCAACTCAATTTTTTCTGGAGAAGTCGAATGCTGTCTTCTCCCCTTCGAATTTTACTGATTAATTTGAGAACCCTCTTTTTCAGGAGATGTTCTTCCTCAATACTCGTCTCTTCATCGTCGATCTCTTTGGTCACCTCTCTGATGTTAGTTTTTCCGGTGCGGAGAGAAGCTCCAAGGTTGATGACTTCCTTGATGGCGAAGGGGCAGTGGAACACCACGCTTAAGACCTCCTGCTGTCCACTTTCGATCCTTTTGGCAATCTCCACCTCCCCTTCCCGGGTCAGCAAGGGAAACGAACCCATCTCCCTAAGGTAGATCCGGACAGGATCAGCGATCTTTCCAAAGGTCTCCAGTTCGTATTCAACAACGTCATCCCCTTCCCTCGGCAGAACATCCTCATTCACCACTTTTAATCCTGGGAACTCACTGACTACTTCGATGTCCAACTCATCGGATAGGATCAGGGCATCTTCGTCCAGACCTAAGCGGGACTCAGATCTGCAGGATCTTTTTGGAACCCGTTCTTTCAAACTTCCTTCCTTTTTCCTATTACTTTCCACTTATTTTTTATGAAGCTCCGTAAGGAAATCAACATGATAAAGGTAACCTCCAAAGGAAAGGCATCCCTGTTTAGGCGGGTAAGAGAATATCGATGTTTAATAAAAAAACGCAAAGAGTTTGTTTAGAGTTCTTTGCGGTTTTCTCCGTCTTGCGACTTAAATAGACTCTTTGCAACCACATTCGATTTTTTATATATTATTCCCCATTAAATAGCAAGAAAAATCGTATTTTTGCGGGATGATCCCCTTTAAACCATCTCTGGCGTAAGAATCCAACGCACTGCCCATCTTCTATCCTCTTTCTGATCGAGACAGACAATGGCACTGTAGCGAAACAGTACGACCCGAGCATTTTCATTTCCACAGAGGAAGAGGGAGGCCAATGTATCGAGAAATGGAAGATGCCCAACGAGCATGAGATCTTCCGACTCTTTCGAAATTCTTTCTGCCCAAGGTCGGACATCATCGTTCGGATTGAGGCCCTGGACGGCCTGAACAGATGGGGCAGAAATTTTTAATGCATTGGCAATCATCTCTGCAGTCTGCCTCGCTCGCAATTTTCCACTGTGGTAGACTTTTGAAGGACGGAGGTTCAGTCTCTTTGCCGCCTCAGAGATCCTCTTGACTTCCTCTTCCCCTTTTTCTGTTAAGGAGCGCTCTGGATCTTCTCTTTCAGACTTCGCCTCCCCATGTTGAATGAGGTAGAGTCTCATACCAATATCTCCCTCTTGACCTCAAATGATTTGTCTTATCTCAAGATCTTTCCTTTTAAAGATTATGAAACGGAATCTCTTTTGTCAATCTAATACAAATGTATTTATTGTTTTTACATGTCATTGCGAGCCCGAAGGGCGTGGCAATCTCGTTTTTCTTGGGATTGCTTCGTCGCTTCACTCCTCGCAATGACAAACTATTTGGCGTTTGTATTAATTCCCTCCCTATTTTCTTCCCCCTCGATGGGGGAGACTATTCCCCACATCCCCTCCCCATTGATGGGGGAGGGCTTGCCCTGTGGAGTATGTTTAACTACTCCACAGGGTGAAGGTGGGGGTGAGTTGAATATGGTATTTTGATGAGAAAAAATAAAGGCAGAACCATTTTTGACCCTGCCTTTGGTTTTTGACAATTGAAGATGGATTTAATTTTTGACTGTTACACCTACAAAGATTGAGGATTATGCCATACCAGAAGTTGACGATTATGGGTTGAAGTGTGTATACTAATTAGATATAAAAGGGATTGAGAGATGTAATTGTGGCAAATAAATTTCTAATTAGGGCGATTAGCTCAGTTGGATAGAGCGTTGGTCTCCGGAACCAAAGGCCGTGGGTTCAACTCCCGCATCGCCCGCCATCTCTTTTTTGGCATAGAGCAGAGCGCATAGCGTTAATACCCTCTGCCATTTTCGATTTTGCTTACACCCTGGGGGTAGGTAGATGATAAAAAAATTGATCGTTCTTCTGTCGCTCCTCTTGATCCATTTTTTAATCTCCCCTTCCACTTCTTCTCTCTTTGAGAGACAGGCCATCCATAGAGGAATGGAAGAATTGGTCCGCCCAATACCTGCCCAGGATACAGAGAAGGAAGGAAAAGGAGATACCTATTCTATTGCGCTTCTGAAACAAATAAGAGAGAAAGTGGATGCCTGGCTAAAATCACTCAATGAAAAGATTGAGAGAGAGGACATCACCCGTTTTGAGGTTCGGTTTTATGAAATTTTGAGAAATATCTTAGAATGGGTGAAAGAGAAGATTGATGCGAAGATTGAATCTTCGGAAGAAAAAGGGCCACAGAAGAAGGAAAAAGGAGGATTCTTCCGGGAGACCCGTCAGAGCATTTTTCCATTCTTCGAAATAGGATGAGAGAAGAAAAGGTCTTTATTCCATCTGGTGCGATTCAATTAGAGGGCCTCATCAGTATTCATGAGGCTCTTTCTTTTAAAGGTGGGGTGATTTTTTGCCATCCTCACCCACAACATGGGGGGGATATGGATAACCTTGTCATCACCACGGCTGTTGAGGCGGCATCTCAACAAGGACTCTCTACCCTTCGTTTTAATTTCAGAGGGGTAGGTGAGAGTGGGGGGTCTTATGGAGAAGGGATTGGAGAGAGGGAAGATGTTCAGGCTGTGGTCGAATACTTCAGTTCGAGACTGAATGAGGCTCACCCTTCGCTTATTCTCTTAGGATATTCTTTCGGAGCATGGGCAGGTCTTCCTATTGCCATTCAGGATAAAAGAATCGATGGAATGGGTGCCATCGCTCCACCTCTTGAACTCTATGATTTCGGGTTTTTGTGGGGATGCAAAAAGAGAAAGCTTTTCATCGCAGGAGATCGAGACCCGTTCTGTCCCGCCTCCCTATTGGAAGAGTGGTATCAACATCTCGAAGAACCAAAATCCTTGGCTATCATTCCAGGGGCAGATCACTTCTTCTTTTTCCATACCCATCTGCTCACCCAACCCCTCCGTGAATTCTTCAGAATGAAGAATTCACAGTTCTGAGTGTTTAGTTCAGTGTTCGGAGTATTTAGTTCGGAGTTTTTTTACTACGAACTCTGAACCCCGAACTCCGAACTATATCTTCAAGGGCCCAGCCACATCGATAGAAAAGATAGCGAATCGAATAGGTCCGAATTGCCTTTTCCATTGCCTTTCGAATCGTTACATCTTCCCCTGCATAGGCCAAGAAGAAACGCCAGCGGTCCGTTCGGGTGATCGGTAGCCCAAGCCGCCTCCACTTCTCTACAGAACGGTTGAGGCGAAAGAGGTTCTTCATCCTTTCACTAATCGAGAGATTCTTTTTCCGATAGGAACGATCAAAATCGATGACAAAGAGTTGATCTCCTGCCACGAGAATGTTTTTGAGTTGGAGGTCACCATGGAAGAATCCGGATTGGTGGAATTTTCGAAGGAGAAGACCAGCAGATCGAATCGTTTTTCTTTTAAGGATGAGATTTTCATGAGAAGGGTGGGACCCGATTTCCTGAAAATATTGAATCAGATCCTTGGAATGGGGGATTTCTAAAGAGAGAAGGGAAGCCTGGTAGAGAGGCCGGAAAATAAATCGTTGGATAGCGGCAATGGGCTGAATTGTTGAAATTTCGCAGGATCGAATCTCCTCTGTTAAGGCCAGTTCCTGAAACGACCTCGAACCAAAGAGATAGAGGTTCCGAGTAAAATTCCGAAATAAGCCTCCATGAAAATATTGTCGGAAGACCATCCGTTCCCCATCCCGGATAGGGATGGAGGGGTGAAGCGCCCTCCCTTTAAGATAATTGGAGGATTGGCGGTTTCTCTTAAAGAACATTTCAAAATCTTCGATCCCCTGTCGAAGAAGTAGATCTTTATACTCTTCTTTGATGAGGATAGAGGCCTTACCTTTTTTGATTAAGGAGAATGACGAAGGAATAGGAATATGGGTATACATTTTGGAGTTTAAGTTAAAGGAATTCAGTGGGTTTGTCAACTTAATGTGATTCAGACAGTAAGACTATAGACCTCAGACATTAGACTGAAGGGGGGAAATGGCCAGAGATTACGCAAAGATAAAGGCTTCGACGTGAGCTCAGCCGAACGGCTTGGCAATTAGCAGATGAAAAGGGTTAATTTCCTATATAGAAAAGTCTGGTGTCTAAAGTCTGAAGTCCAATGTCTGAATTGAAGATATTTGACATGGATGGGTCTTTATTATATTTTTAAACCAAACATCACATAACCAAGAGAGGAGATGTTGATGGAATACGAACCGGTCATTGGTCTGGAAGTCCATGCCCAGCTGCTCACCCGATCAAAAATGTTTTGCGGATGTTCCACTACCTTTGGGGAAGAGCCGAATACCTTGACCTGTCCCGTCTGCACTGGACAACCCGGTTCTCTACCAGTGGTGAATCGGAAAGCAGTCAAATTTTCGATCAAATTGGGCCTGGCCACCAGCTGTCGAATTACACCCTACAGTCTCTTTGCCCGGAAGAACTATTTTTATCCTGACCTTCCCAAGGGGTATCAAATCTCAATGTATGAGTATCCTTTGGCGGTGGATGGCTTTATTGAAATCATCAACCAAGGGCAGAAGAAGCGAATTAACATCATCCGGATTCATATGGAAGAAGATGCAGGGAAGTTAAAACACGGTGAGACACCTGAGACTGCTTCTTTCAGTTATGTCGATTTCAATCGAACCGGCGTTCCTTTAGTCGAGATTGTGAGCGGACCAGATATCCGGTCTCCACAGGAAGCAGGGGACTACTTGAGAGAACTACGAGCCATCCTCCAATATTTGGAGATCTCAACAGGAAATATGGAAGAGGGAAATTTCCGTTGTGATGCCAACATCTCCGTCCGGCCAAAAGGCCAGAAAGAATTTGGGACAAGAACGGAATTGAAGAACATGAATTCCTTCCGGCATGTGGAGAAGGCATTGGAATATGAGATCAAACGCCAGATCGCAGTTTTAGAAGATGGTGGAGAGGTGGTTCAAGAGACAATGC
>Ga0315296_10004823_pt1 | contig 10950 bp, 14 predicted proteins | sample YL17G14_18_MG_FD_203921 | JGI IMG/M metagenome (GOLD analysis project Ga0315296, IMG submission 203921) | Sediment microbial communities from Yellowstone Lake, YNP, Wyoming, USA - YL17G14_18 | ecosystem: Environmental > Aquatic > Freshwater > Lake > Sediment | place: USA: Wyoming | collected...
TCGACTTTGTTGCCATTTCTTCGGAAGATTATGGCTTCAACTTGTATTGGCAGCCGCATGGAAGAAGAGAATTGCGGCTTAGCTTAAAATCTGTTTTGAAAATTGTGGGTGCATAGAAATTCTATCCCACACACACACACACTTTCTTTCTCTCTTATCTACTTAGACATATCTCACAGAGATATATCACACATATCACACACAGAACAACCTAGAGAAACAGTAAAATCCATGCAGTTAATAATTACAGTTTGGGAAGTGGAAGATAGGTTAGAGTTTTTAGGTCTAAACAACCTAATTGCTCAATACACCAACCTATCTTTCATTTCCCTTTTTCATCAAAAGATACATTTATTAATTCAATTGTTAATACTATCTTTTGGTGTATTGAGCAATGCAGAGCAAAGTAGAAAAAATCATTCTCGACAATTATGGTAGCTATTTAGGAATGGAAAAAGGTTGTTATATTGTAAAAGACAAAGATGAAAACATAAAACGCTATCCACAGTTTGAAAACCAAATCGGAGAAGTAATACTGAAAAGCGGAAACACAGTTTCAGTTGGCGCATTAGCAAGTTTTGGATTCTGGGACATAGACGTTTTAATAATGACACAGAAAGGTATGCCTGTTGCTACACTAAGAAGTATAGATGATGATTCGCACGTTGAAACAAGAATAAAGCAGTATCAAGCATTAGACAACGGTAAAGGCATAGAAATAGCTAAACAAATCATATATGGAAAATTGAAAGGACAGAATGAAATCTGTCGCAAATACGGTTTAAGACAACATGACTTAATCACAATTAAGACTAAACTTGATGAAATATGTAAACATGATTTGAACACAGCAAGAAGAAAAATCCTAGCACTAGAGGGACAAACAACAGACAGATACTATGAACAAATCTTTCTGCTATTGCCTAAAGCATTGAGAATAGATAAACGCAAAACGAAAGGTGCGTATGACGGAATTAACAATATTCTAAACCTAAGTTACACCATGCTGAAATGGAAAGTTACAAAGGCAATTCTAAATGCAAAACTAGAATTATTCTTAGGGTTCATTCATTCGGTCAAGTTTGGCAAACCTAGTCTAATGTGCGACCTAATGGAATTATATAGATTCTTGTGCGATGACTATGTAATACAATTCTGCATCAAGCTAAACAAAAGAGATTTCACAGTAAAAACAGAATCATGCTCAAGCAACAGAAAAGGAAAAAGAGAATACCTAAACGATAAGAAAACAATGAATCTAATGAGAAACCTAACAGAGTATTTTGAAAGAATGGTTGACGTAGCAAGAATCATGCATGGAAATAGACAGAGCATTGACACGCTGATCTCTGAGGAAGCCCTGCTCTTAGCTAAGTATCTGAGAAACGAAATAAAAACATGGACACCGAGAATTGCAGTTATGCCTTAAGATTCTTCTTTTCGTATTGGTTACATATTCCTTCTCTGATATAATGCCAATAATTGAAGTATCTTTCACAAACAAAACCTATTTCTTCATCATAATGACTTTTTGAACATCTACTGCATCTTTTCTGTAGTATTTTTCTTCTTTCAATGAAAGGCATATCTTTAGTAAAATCAAGTCTTCTCTGTCTTGACATTTTTAACACCATTCAAATTTAGAATAAACTGCCGGTTATCAAGAAACTTCGCTATCATTTTGTCTTGCTTGCCATAATGATACACAATTTTCGGCGGTCTAATCTTCTTACCTTTGAATCCGATTCTTAATGTGAAAGTTTGTTTAATACATTGCATCAGAAACCATTTTGTCAGATTCTCATCTTTCAGTTGTAAACATAGCCATGCTAGAATACTCTTGATTTCACTTTCAGAAACTCTACGATTAAAAACAAGATGATAACCTCTAGTCTTGTATCGGTAAACAACCTCTGTTAACTCTTCATTTCTTATGGTGTGTGTTTTTGTGCTTGACTGTAATATGATGTATCCGTCTAATTTGAAACGGTTATTTACCATGTTAGCGATGTGTTTCGGTTGCTTTATGCTGAAGCAATTATCCAAATCAATTTTAGTTATGTTATTGTGAAAGTCTCCGAGAATGACGTTAGGAAATGAGTTAACTCTTAATTGTTGGTCTTCTATCCCACTCTTCTTTGTAATCAATGTATTTGCTCCTTTGAGAATATGACTTTAATTTTTCTGCTGATACTCTTGTTATCCGTTTTCGTGGTGGATGCTTAACAGTATCAATCATGATACTGCTCAGTTGCTTTCCTGTGCCATACAATTCATACCGTTTTGATGTTCCTCTGTGTTTTGAGTAAACTGCAATATGTTTAGGTCCTCTCTCTTCTCGAATTATAGCTAATGCTGTTGCTCTTCTTATGCCTCTGCCTTCACGTCTCAACTGTCTAACAATTTCGTTTGCTGATTTGTCTTGTTTGGATAATGTTCGTATGCGGTTTGCTGTTATTTTCTTAACCATTATTCAACCTTCTTCTTTTTGTATTCTTCAATACATTCTTTGTTGCAGAAATTTACGCCAATAGGTATAGTTTTTCCACAATTTTTGCATGAGTGCATACCTAGTGTTACTTTTTGTCCGTCTGATATTCCTAGATAATTAACAATGCCATTGTTTGATTCTATTATTTTCCATGATAGACAGCATTCATAATAGTCATCAATGTATCTGAAATCAACACCGATGTAACTTCTAAGTTTAGGTCGGATATTGTATTTCCAGTCATCTGGTGTTCTATCTTTTATAAATGAAATGAATCTTAACCAATGATTGTATGCATCCTGTCTTACGTTTTCATGTGTTATGCCAATGTATGCTAAGACCTTTTCTAATGATTCATCTTTTTTGCTCATTTCTTGTTTTCCTCTATTGATTTGAAGGCAATTATAAAGTATTCGTTGAATGTTTTTGCTGTTAGATAGAAGCAAGCTTGTTGCCAAACTTGTTCGTAATTTAATCCTTTCGAAATCAGTTTTCTTATTGCTTCTATGTTATGGCTTCTTTTCTTTTCTCCCGAACCTTTTGTTATGAATAATGTTTTTTGCGTCATTTTATTTCACCATTTTTTAATGTTATTGAATAAGCTATTTTTAAAGTTATAATTAATATTGTATGTCAAAATGTATTTTAAATTACCGAATAATATGTATGCGTGTTGTCTAAAGGGTTTCATTTGAAGCTCCTCTCTTTCAAGAAGAGAGAGGAAGTTATTTATAAAGCTTTGCGTCTTAAGTCTTATGCGTTAAGTCTTTCTGTGTGTGATATGTGTGATATATCTCTGTGAGATATGTCTAAGTAGATAAGAGAGAAAGAAAGTGTGTGTGTGTGTGTGTGGGATAGAAATTCTATCCAATCAACCAACTTCATACTATTCTAAATAATCAATGACTCTTCCCTCTTGTGTGAGTTTGTAGAGCGACTTTCCATTCCTACTTTCTATCTCCACGCAGAAGCCATGCTCCAATGTGTCCAGATGCCATTTCAGAGCTTCATTTTCCATTCCTGTCTTTGACGAAAGTTCTTCAATGCTTGCGGGGCCTTCCTTCAAAACATTGAGAATCTTTCTCCTTAGCGGGCTACTTATGGCTCTTAAATAGCGCTCATGATACAGTCTCGTCAACTCAATTGAGTCACTTGCCGCTTCTTGCTTCTTCCCTGACAAGGGACATCACAATCCTGCACATTCACAACATTAGAGCGCGCTATGTTATGAAGTGGAAGCTTTACGGGCTTTTTCACTTGATAGAATTAGACGTGTAAGGTTCACATCTACTTCTATGATCTTGCAGTTTCTAAACTCCTTGGTTTCTCCGAGGACATCCCTTAGGATCACCGTATCACCTTCAACTTTCGCGTAAATGACATCATTGAAAACGCTTCTGCCGTCAAGGGTTGCTTTGAACTCACACATTGTTCATTCCTGCCAAGGGCGAATATAAGCGAATCAGCGTTATAAACCTCATCTTCAACGCGCTCGCTATCTGTTGAGTAGGCAACAGAAATGAAAAAGAAAATCCTCGTTATTTACCTTGAAGTTATAATGGTGCGCGCGCCTTCCTTTCCGGAACACTTCGGCTACGGTCCTTCTGGGCTTGTGGAGTCAACGAATTCGTATATTTTTTTATTCCTGAATTCCTCAATCCGTTTTCTCTGCTCTTCGGCACCACATAAACTTGATAGACTCTCCAGAACGTTCTCAAAGCCAGAGCTTTTTTGTCGATGGTTTATAGAAATTCCATCCAACCAACCCTTGATCTTCCAGTGAGTATTGATTCTGGAGACGCAGAGTCTCCGGGAAATAGGCTATTTTCTCTGTTCATCTTTGTCGAGTTTCTCGGACATTTCTATGAATTTCTGAGTTCCAACTCTTCTTCGATATGTCAAGAGTCCAGCCCTAGTAAAGACACTCTTCTGTCCATGTGCAGGATCAAACTGGTTCACGAACAAATCACATGGAAAGTCTTCACAAATCCCACAGTGCTCGACTCTCTCTATTGCGCAAGCGTGCAGTTTGCATTCGCCCCAGAAAGAATGCCCATTCTGGTTGCCGCATCCCGAACAGCTTGGTTTCTCCTTTCTGTTCAAGAAGGTGCATATTCCGCAGTACGTGCCACAAGGTGCTACTAACTTTTCACTCAAGCATCCAGCCTCAGCCGCAAAAGATTGCAGTTCAACTATTATTCTCTTTGGGTTTGGGATAGAAACTCTATGCAGAAACCGATAAGATTTAGCGAAGTAGTCGTCCCTGATGTGAGAGGCGCCGACTACCTCTGACAGGACTCGCGTTCAAGAGGTTATTAACATCCGATAGCCTAAACCCGAACACAAACAGTCTGCGTTTGCGTGTTCAAGCATTCTTTACAGATCAGGGTTTTCTATCATCTCTGGGGGTGGATCGCCTGGTGGCGGTTCAGGGGGTCCACCAGATGAGTGGACTATGAGGTAGATGGTGTATTGCCCTTCGTCGCTGATTATGTAGTTTCTGAGTCTCCAGTAGCCACTACAGTCGGCGACGTATGAGATGCTTTCACTGAAGCCTGCTGGCAAGTGGGAAGAAGCTTTGGAGTTGTTCGCATCATTTGGGCTGTATAGTTCTAGGTCGAAGTCAAGTTCGTTCATGGTCCCGGTGTTCATGGTTACTTCTATGGTTTGGTTAGCGTCAACGTAGAATTGATACCAATCGTCAGTGTCAACAGAATTATGGCTACACAGTATTCCTGAGTATGCGTCGTTGGGTGTTATGAGAGTTGCATTCTCGTAGGTGTTGCCTGCGTCTCCTCCGGTATTTGCGTCGTTTTGGGTTGTATTCAGCACAGGTGGTGGGTTATGCTTCCTGCGTAATACTGGTCCAGGGTCTGGGTAAGAGGAGACGGCTTCATAGTAAACGACGATGTTTGTGTTGTTTATGCATTGCCCGGTCAGTGCACTGTTCGGGTTATTTCCCAAGTAGGATCCCTTGAGTATCCACATTGTTGGAATGTCTGTGGAATTGGGCTCGATCTGAACGTAGTCTTCCTGAGCATAGTTTCTTATGTCGACATTGATTGGATTCCATATTTTTCTTTCAACTAGAAGCGTTTCCTTAGTGGACGGAAGGTATGCATAGTTTGCGGAGCCGCCAACGTTCGGATCAATATAGAACAGCGTCCTCGAACTGGAACCTCCTATATAAGTGAGTTTCAGCCACATTTCATCCACATCCATTTTCCACAGGTATTCTATGAGAACGTTGCCTACTTTATAGTATGCTCGCATTAGAACGACGCCTCCGTCCTTATAGTATATGCGTGGTCCGCTGTACAGATACTTCCCGATATCGCTTCCGAGATCATAGTATGTATTATTTATCCAGACGTGCCATGCACCTATATGCCAAAGAAGACCATATTCGCTCGAAGTTTGGCCGAAGTTATCCTCGAAATGGTAGTGGACGTTTTCAACTACAATGCCGTAGAGAGATGAATAGCTCACGGCGAAGCCCAAGTAATCCCAAGATTCCCATAAAGGAGTGAGCATACGCCCGGGTGTCTCGACAAACCATGCATCCCATATTCCCCTTTCTGCAATAGCATCTACGTGCGGCGCTAGCTGAACAGCGGCAAAGGCGTCAATTATTCCGTAACCTCTATCGTTTGCCGTAAGCGAGTTCAGATTGCTGTTAAGTTTCGCAGTTTGCCTCAGTATCGCCTTAGCTTGGGCTGGCGTAAGATTCGGATTAGCCTGAAGCATCAAAGCAACTGTGCCAGCGACATGAGGAGCGGCCATGCTCGTGCCAGTGCAATCGATGTAGTAGCGATCTATGTAACTATCGCCAAGGTCTATTTTCCTTATGTCCTTGGGGTACCTTCGACACGATGTAATGTGCACTCCGGGGGCTACAACATCTGGCTTTGGACGGCCTCCTCCTTCATCCCCTGTCGGACCTCGACTGCTATATTCCCACAGCAAATCATCCGATATGGCCGAAGTGTCGCTGTCGTGAATCGCTCCTACGGTGATAATGTTGAATGCGTCGCTTGGTGTACCAATGGATTTTGATCCCAATAGACCTTTGTTTCCAGCTGCTCCAACAACTATGATTCCTGCTTCAACCGCGTCATCTACGGCCTTGGAGTAAATGCTGGTTCCGGCTTCCCCTGTAGGCTCTCCCGGGGCGGCAACGCTTAAGCTTAACACTTTAATTGGAGGGGTATAATCGCCCTTGTGTTGCCTGACCCAGTCTATTGCATCGTTCAAATCCTCGGGGCGATGTGGCTGGAGCCTTATCACAAGAAGGCTTGCTCCGAAAGCTACCCCTTTGAAAGCTGAATTGTTCAAGCCTCTCCCTGCTATGATACCAGCAACATGCGTCCCATGACCAGAATCATCCATCGGTGGCTCGGTTGGAGCGCCGTACGTGAAGGCGTGAACAATCGCGCCCCCAAAATCAGGATGATTGTAATCTATCCCACTGTCAATCACGGCCACTGTAATGCCAGACCCATTGATGTTGAGTTGAGTCCATACCTCATTGGCGCGAATAGCTGAAGTGCTGACATCGAGGGCATATGCTGAAGGCTGCATAGACAGGGATAGCATGGGTGCTATTGCCAGAATTACCAAAGTGAGGAGCCTTGTTTTTTTCCTGTTTTTTCTATCGAACGTCAGGATGCTCATTCCTAGTATGATCTCAAAGCAGCTAAAATTAGCCAAGGTTCCAAGCAAACGATCCTTCAACAAGGGCTGGCTAAGATGTGGCTGTTGAGACGTGGATCCCAGAAAAACAATCGGTCCACTGTTGTAAATCTCCGAAACGAACGAGTGGGATGTAAGCTTCTTTATGTTCTGGGGCGGGATTCGTGCAACGATTTTGTCCCTGTGTGTTCCTATTCTCTGAATTTTGCCATTGATACTGTTTATGTGTGCGGTCACGTTTTCGATCATAGCTTCTTTCTGCTTGTCAGCCAAGGAATCGTTCTTTTCCTTGCTGTAACGGTGTCGTTCAGGCGCTGTTTTGTTTTCGAGGGTTATCACGAGTTCAAGTGATTTGTTTTCCTTCAGTGCTCTTTCAAGAGCAAGATCTAGCCCTTTTACTGCAAATTTGGGGTTGCTAGAGACCCTTTCGTAATGACGACTCCTGATCAAACAGATGTTCTTGACCCAAGGGATTCGCGATATTCGTTCGATATCTCGAACTTTTACTTCTGCGAGAACCCAGAAAGTATCGTTCTGTTCTATGTCAGGGTCGCTGGTTATCATGATCCAGTTGATTCCGTACAGTGCTGGGTCTCCAGGCAAATACCTACCTCCCAAACCGCTTACACATGCTTCAACATCAACCCATGCAAGAATCCATTCATTTGGCTGAAGGTTTTCAATAACCGTCTCAAGATGCGGATCTAGTTTGATAAGGCTATCCGGAGAAGACGAGGGCTCAAAGGCAGCGACACAATCGTGCGCCAAGCTCGCGATCATGGCTGCGAATAGTATTCCGAAAATTCTCTTTTGATAGTGCTCGCACATTGATCTATCACCTATCCATAGCGGACGCCTTGATACAATATTTCGCCTGTGAACTCGTCAATGTAGTGTTGGATCGAAATTCCGGGCACCGATATTTCCCATGCAATCACCCAGACTCCGTGGTCTTCTGGAAAGCCAGTCAGATATTCTCGATAATATTTCGCTTCGAGTGCTTGGATGTAGGTTGCATTCCAGAACTCGGTGCGTGGCGTGGAAAAGAAGCCAAATGACATAGCCTCATCTAAGCCTTCCTTCACAAGTGGCGTCTTCCAGCTTATCTCTATGGCCTCTTCCCGAGTCACAGGTCCCCGTAAGATCAACGTGTAGAAAGAAGCCAACACAAAAGAGGCTGAAGCAAGCAGGATCATTAATTTCTCTGCATTCAACCTCAAATTCAACACCAAATGATTTTTATTTCTACAGATAGATAACATTTTCTCTTGCTGAGGAATCAAAATGCTGATTGAGTTGAGTTATGTCTTTCTGGGTGTTCTTCTGGTGATCTACGGAGTCTGGCTATTCCTTAAGCGAAAACAAAAGGTCACGGTCTACCTAGCTGTATGCTTTGCATTCCTAACCTTGTCAATATTGTTCCAGACGTTTGCGTCAACATGGTGGATATATGTAATGCATCTCAAAATTCAGCATAGATTCATCGAGCTCACAGGATTAGCCTTCTTCGCATGCTTCGCGATAACAGCGATACTGGCCCTAACAAAACTGTCAAAACCTATGGCAGAAACCACCAGATGAGAACGGTGTCGAAAAACTAAAGCTCAAAGGCCGCATCTTCAGTAGCAGAAAGTAGGATTTCGAGCAGTTTTCGGGTAAACTCGTATTCTTATTCAAACACAACTGTCAAGCTCACAGCCTGTACGAAACTTGTTGATGACACTAGGAGCGATTGGGCATCAACACCCACACAGCCACGCAGCCTAAGCATACTAGGACTTGTGCTTGCTTACACTGATTCTGCCCTTTTCTGCGTCTACCTTAACGAAGTCGCCGGTTTGAATAACCTCAAACGGATCCTTCTCCAACCGATCCACAAGAGGCACTTTCACCAGAAAGGCGCTTACAACGAGCACAGTTTCCACATCCTTAACAATCAATGCTTTAGGAGCAAGACCATGCGTTGCCAGCTTATAGAGACCGTCAATCTGAACCACTGAACTGGCTTTCCCCGACGGAAACACCAGCACCTTGCCCGCAAGATTCTTACCGAACAATTCATGCGTTCGCTCGCGAATGACGCCTGTCTTCGGATCTGTGAGGTAGAAGCAAATAGGCTCATGAGAAACCAGAGCTTCGCCTTCACCGTAGCCCCCAATAATCTTGTGGCACTTCAACGTTACAGCTTCCGTCATTTCCATCTCCCCTTAACTGCGGCTTCAACACAATCCTCAAGCCTCGACACAATCGCTTCCTTGAATCTTCGATAATACGCGCATTTAGGCGAATCCGTCATACCCACTTTACCGTAATACGCAATCCAACACGGCTCATCAATACACGTGTCAACAACCATATGTCCACCAGCCTTCTCAATGACATCCACAAAGCCAGCTCTCTCAGCCAAGAGCTTGGTCGTAGCGGAAGTGCAAATCCAAAAAGACACGTCCTTGTGCAGCTTCTTGCCCTTCAAGAGCCCCGCTGCTTCCTTAACCTGCCTCAAAGTGTAATGTGGGCATCCAAGCATGACGAAGTCTATCTTGCCGCTTGTGGTCTGCAGCTCTTTGTAGGTCTGCTTAAGATTATTATCAGTAACCGTGAACTTGTCCTTCGGCTTGTCGCCTTGAAAAGCCTCCTCAACAGATGACGCCTCAACCGTGAACCCCGGCATGTAAAACATGGATATTGCGCCGGGCACATTCGACATAGCACAGAAATTGATCAGCTCCTCCGTTGTTGGCTGCCTAGACAAGCCAGTGAGCACAGGAATGCCATAGCCCACCAGTTTGCCCACAGCATACCCGAGCAAGGTGTAGTCAAACTCGTCCTTCAACGAAGCCTCCACATTGACCAGAGATGTGCCTTTCCGGTTCTCCTTAACATGCAACCCGTACAAGGGGGTCTTGCCAATGATGCCAGCAGCCAGAGCGCTTTGAGCAGCTTCACGATTCGTCCTTGCACCTATAACGGAGTTCACGTAAGGCGTAGCACTGGATTCAGAAAACGCCACAGTCTCGCCGTACAGGGGAATGTTCTCCGCCATGTACGGTATGCAGCTCCAGCTGAGGATGGCGCCCACTTTTTCGTAGGCTTCCATCACTTTCCGAGCAACGCCGCCCTCAAACTTGGGAACAGGAAACCTCTTGTCAAAAAAATCGAGATCATAAACCGGGTTCGTGCTAGTCGGCACCTTGCAGCGAGCGCCGCCTTTAGCCAAAAGCTCAACAAAATACAAGTCGCCTTCCTGACCGCTCGACGCTGCATGCGCACGGCTTATCGGAATCATCTTTTCAGCGTCGTATGCGTCTCCGATGGCAACGAGCAGTTCAAGCGCTTTCTGCGTTCCCTCGCCCAGTTCGCCTTTGAGTATTCGCTCTTCCTCTTTGCTCAGATGCACGCTGTCTCATCCTCCATGCTCAAGTGTCAGCAACTGTTCTGCACGTGACCCTCCAAGAACTTCGCAACGTTATCAATGCAGATGTCGGTGCAACGCTTCGCCGCCTCAACAGTGTTGAAACCAACATGAGGAGAAAACACCGCATTGTCAAGCTTGAACAACGGGTTGTCCTTGGCAGGCGGCTCTTCCGCAAACACGTCCAAGCCAGCAGCAGCAATCTTACCGGATTTCAAAGCAGCAGCCAAAGCCTTCTCATCAATGACCTTACCCTGAGACGTATTGACTAAAACAACGCCCTTCTTCATAGCGTCAATCTGCTTCTCGCCGAGCAAGCCCTGCGTCTCAGGCGTCAAAGTCACATGCAACGTAA
>Ga0315296_10004824_pt1 | contig 10949 bp, 7 predicted proteins | sample YL17G14_18_MG_FD_203921 | JGI IMG/M metagenome (GOLD analysis project Ga0315296, IMG submission 203921) | Sediment microbial communities from Yellowstone Lake, YNP, Wyoming, USA - YL17G14_18 | ecosystem: Environmental > Aquatic > Freshwater > Lake > Sediment | place: USA: Wyoming | collected...
AGTTGAGCTTAAAGGCCATCCGTGGTTTGTAGCAGTCCAGTTCCACCCAGAGTTTAAATCCAGACTCATTAAACCCCATCCTCTGTTTAGAGATTTTGTGAAAGCCTGTTTGCAAAGGAAATAAAACATATAGTTTAAGATTTGCTTTGACCTTCTCCCTCAATTTCTCTCCTCGGCTTAAACTCCTATACTAATATCATAAATATAGATCGTTGTAGTGTTAACGCTCCCACACTTAAATTTCTCTTACATAGAAAAACCTGTTGCTTTTTAAGAAGAATGCTGTTATAATTTAAAAATTGCTAAAAGAATGGTAGCCGACGGCTTTAGCCGGCGAATTGACGCAACCTGAAGGTTGCGGCTACCAAATGAAAAAAGAATGCCGTAAAAATTACGCCCATAAACCCCGTTAGAAATGGATGTTAGAAATTCTCTTGGGGGAATTTCTAACGGGGTAAAGGGCTACACTACCGATAAATATCTTTCGAAAAGCAAAAAATGAGCAAAAAAGACTTTAAAGTAATTTATAAATCTTTTCGTTTTGAAAATGTTTTAGCGAAAGATAGAATCCTATTATTCAATGATGATATAGTTACAACTCGAATTTTGGCGAAGGTACTCAAAAGACGAGGGTTTATTTTGAATTGGATAAAAGAACCTATCAATATTGCGAAACAAGTTTGGGAACTTAGTCCCCAATTAGTCATCCTGGATTTTAGTCAATCAAATATTGATAGCCTCAAATTATGTCGAGTCCTTAAACGTGATAGGCGCGTCAGTCATATTCCAGTCATTATACTAAGTAGCAAAGATACCAAAAGTAAGGATATAATTAAAGGTTTAGAAGTTGGGGCTGAAGATTATATATTCAAACCATTAGATATAGGTCTTTTCCTGGCTAGATTAAATGTAATCTTGCGGAAAAGGATTTATCGAGAAGAACCAGAAGAGATTCTCAAATCCAGAAATATTGTTTTAAATTTAACCGCTCATACTGTCTCGGTAAATAATAAACCGGTTAAATTAACACCTAAAGAATTTGCTTTGCTTTATTTTTTGATGAAAAGGAAAGGAAAGGCTTTAGGCAGAAGAACCTTAATCAGAAATGTGTGGGAATATAAATATTTTGGTAATATGCGTACATTAAACAATCATATTCAAACTCTTCGTAAAAAATTAGGGCCTGCTGGCAAGAACATCGAGTCTGTCAAAGGTATAGGATATAAACTCAAGAGTTAGGTGACCTAGCGAGGTAGAAGACTAGTAAGCCAGCAAAACCCAGAATACCCTTGTTCAAAGAGGGTATTTTGACTTCTTCCGACGATAGCCAAATCTAAGAACCCACAAAAAGCCCTTTCTTCAACGCCCCAATTTCTCCTTTTCTCGACGGTAAACCACTTTTAACCTATTGAAAAACTATGCCAAAATTTAGCTTCACTAAGAGAAATAGTGGCATATACTTATATTGAAAGCAAGAAGGGAGTTGTAGACTTTTGACTTTGCCTGTAATGATAAGAAATATTATAATCTGCTTTGCTGTAAAGTTTCCAATTGAAGCCCGAGCAGACCAAAAGATGAAGTTTATGACTGCTCGGGCTTTCCTTTTGGTATTTTCAGCCGGGTCTTTTGACCCGGCTTTTTTTTGTCCAAAAGTGAGAAGTGACACTGCTCACTTTTAGGAAGCAAAGCTTACGCTTTGCCGCTACAAAGACCTAAATGAAAGGAGATGAGAAAGAATGTGCAAGCGAGAAAGACTGAGAATTGGTTTGCTCAAGATTGGGGAGATGGCCAGGGAGGCAGGAGTACTCCGCTCCACTATTCGTTACTACACAGATATGGGGCTTCTGCAAGTAGCTGAGAATCTCTCTCCAGGAGGCTATCGGCTCTATGGCCGGGAAGAGACCTTAGCCAGAATTCAGCAGATTAAATCTATTTCTGAGCAAAACCGCACTTTGGAAGACATCCGGGAAGAATTGGCAAAATCCATAGCTGGATAAGGAAGCAGAATCTGTAGCTGCCGAGCGATAGCTCTATATCACAGTCAGGTCATTGCGAGCGACTGAAAGGAGCGTGGCAATCCCGAGATTGCTTCCCCCCAATGCTTGTTTGCCCCGAGAAATACAAAGTATTTCCGGGACTTTAGTCCTTGAAATCACTTCGTGATTTCTAAGGGCACAAGCAAACAATGGGGGTCGCAATGACAGCGCTTTGCTGCTACAGGATGGAATGTAGCCGTCCCGATGAATCGGGACCAAAAAGGAAGCAAAGCTCTAACGATAATTATGCGATTTGAGATGTACCGAATAGAGAAGAGAAAAGACTGTTCCAAAGAGTTTAAGAAGATGGCTAAAAAGCTATTTTTAATTGTTTTATTCTTGTTTATCGTTCCTGCGCTGTGTATAGCAGCTACGGCAACCTGGATAGGACCCGCAGGCGGAAACTGGTCTACCGGCTCTAACTGGAGCGGGACTGGCGGTTTAGCTCCAGGAGCCGGAGACGATGTTGTCTTCAATAGCTCTACTAATACTGCCTCTACTGTAGATGCTGCTTTCGCCGGCACCATTGGAAGCTTAACCATACAGAGCGGGTATACCCAGACTATTACCTTAAGTAGAACTTTAACTACTTCTATTGCTTCAGGCCGCAGTGGAGACGTTACAGTAAGCGACACTTCTGCCATTATCGCTTGTGGCAGCAACCTTCTGACTATTGTAGGCAACCTTACCTTAAATGGCACCATAAGCGGCACAGGTGGCGTGACGATGAACGGCGCAGCTGGTAAAACCATTGATGGAAGCGGCTCAGTGACAAATACTGGCTCCTTTACCATAAGCACTGGCGCAAAATCCTTTAATGCGACAGCCAACCTTACCTTCTCCGGAACCATTGCCATAAGTGGGAATATCACTGTTACCAATAACGGAACAGTGAACGCAAACAATACAACTAACAGTATCACTGGTTCAAAACCCAACTCCATCTGGGTAAATGCTGCTAATTCTACTTTAAACGCAAAGGGGCCGGTTTTAGCTACCGGCACTCTGACTGCCGATGCCAGCCCCAATACTGTAAACTATAATGGCGGTGCCCACGCCCTGAAAGTGACCACCTACCATCACCTCACTCTTTTCGGCAGCGGGGCAAAGACCGGAGCGATCACCACGGTAAACGGAAACTTTACTTTGCAGGGTACAACAACCTATACAACTGGCGCAGCCCTCACTATTGGCGGAAATCTGAATATTGATGCCTCTACCTTTACAGTAGGAGCTTTTAATTTGACAGTAACCGGTGCAACCAATATCTCAGGAACCTTGGCTTTCTCCTCAACTACAGGCACTAAGATTTTTACAGGCCTTATCACCGTGAACAGTGGAGGCACCTGGAGTAATAATACTATAAACTCAGCTATTACCTGCCGCGGCGGTATCACCAATAACGGGACATTTAATGCCGGAACAGCTGTATATACCTTTGATACAAATGCGCAGGCGATTTCTGGCATCATCACTATCCCGAGTGTCACGGTAACTGGTATTACCCTTACTAATAACGGAAGTTTAACGGTTTCTACTGCCTTGGCCGGAACAGGAACACTTCAGCAGGGTGAAAATTCTACCCTAAATATTAATTTTGCCACTGTGGGTATCACCAACTTGACTGCTTCTGCCAGTGGGAACATAGTGAGTTACGGACGTGCGGGCGCGCAAACCATCAAGACGCCTACCTCTACTTACTGGCACCTAACTTTAACCAATAGTGGTGCAAAGAACGCAGCCGCAGGTCTGACCCTGGAAGGAGATTTAACCCTCTCAGGAAGCGCTACGTTTACCACTGGCGCATACACACATACTTTTAAAGGAAACTGGACAATCGATACTTCTGCGGCTACGCCCATAACCGCCACAGGTAGTACTATTAACTTTGATGTCCCTACCACGCCTGCTGCCACAGCGATAAATGACGGTTCAACCACTGCCACTTTGGCTTTGGTTACAGTCAATGTCAACAATACCAGCGGCTTTAGCTGTAATGAAAATATGAGTGCTTCCGGGACCTTGACTGTCGCCTCTGGAGTTATTTTTACTAATAACAGAACTTTAACGGTTTCTACTGCCTTGACCGGAACAGGAACACTTCAGCAGGGTGAAAATTCTACCCTAAATGTTAATTTTACCGGTGCTATGGGCATCACCAACTTGACTGCTTCTGCCAGTGGAAACACAGTGAGTTACGGATTTGCGGGCGCACAAACGATTAAGACTCCTACCACTAATACTTACTGGCACCTAACTTTAGCCAATAGTGGTATAAAGAGCGCAGGCGCAGGTCTGACCCTGGAAGGAGATTTAACCCTCTCAGGAAGCGCTACGTTTACCACTGGCGCATACACACATACTTTTAAAGGAAACTGGACAATCGATACTTCTGCGGCTACACCCATAACCGCCACAGGTAGTACTATTAACTTCGATATCCCTACCACGCCTGCTGCCAGAGCGATTAATAACGGTTCAACGACTGCCACTTTGGCTTTGGTTACAGTCAATGTCAACAATACCAGCGGCTTTAGCTGTAATGAGAATATGAGTGCTTCCGGGACATTGACTGTCGCCTCTGGAGTTATTTTTACTCCCGGTGCAGCCAATATTATCAGCGGCACAGGAATCCTGACCGGAAACGGCACCGTGCAGGTTACCCGCACGGCTGCTACCCCAGATTTCTCTTCACAGTATACGATTACTAGTAAAACCTTAACTAACCTGACCGTGGAATATGTAGGAGCAGGAAATCAGACTGTGAGCACTGTCACCTACGGTCATTTAAAGATTAACGATACCAGTTACATCGCCACTCTGGCTAATAATACCACTGTAAACGGTAATCTGACTGTAACTTCTGGAACCCTTAGCACCTCTGCTTCTGGTTATGACCTTAATGTGAGCGGTAATATTACAGTGGAGGGCGGAACCTTGAATGCAAACTATTCCGGCACGGTTATCAATGTCAGTGGGAATGTCTCTGTCACAAGTGGAACCTTTGATATCAGCCATTCCAGTGCAGATATCGATATCAATGGCAATTTAAGTATCAGTGGCGGCAATTTCTCTGCTCCGAATGTAGCAGATGATACCTCCTTCAAAGTAGGTGGAAACTGGCAAGTTTCCAGTAGTGGAACGTTTACTCCTAACTCTGGAAGAGTGGTTTTTGATGCCACAGATATAGATAACACGATAGCTACCAATTCCAGCGGAACCTATGCCTTTTATGATATTAAATTTGATGGTGCTGGTGGCAAATGGACGATGAATACTATTCTGGATGTCACCGGTAACTTAACTATAACCCAAGGAATATTAGATGCCAATGGTCAGCAGATTAATGTAGGCGGTAATTGGTCTAACTCTGGTACCTTTACCCATGGAAATAACAGTGTTTACTTTAACAAGGGCTCCGGCACCCAGACCTTAGACTCAGGTGGCACCGGGACAGGAAAAACCTTTTATCACCTCTACCACTCTGGTGCTGGGACACTACAACTCACAACCAATGCTATCAAGATAGAGGGGAACTTCACCAACTCCACAGGGACATTCAATGCTGGTTCGATTACACTCACCATTGGTGGAAACTGGTCAGTTTCAAGCAATGCAACATTCAATTGCCAGACATCTACAGTAACCTTCGATAACGCCTCAAGCACATCAACCCTAACTGGTTCAACTACCTTCTATGGACTGGTATCTACTGCAAGTGGTAAAACAATCAAGTTCTCATCAAATACTGTAACCTATGTAACTGGTCATCTTAACTTTGAAAATATTACTCTACGATCCACGTTAGATGGTGCTACCTGGTATCTTAATCTCTCAGGAACTCAGGATGTCTCAGGTGTAGATGTACAAGATTCAAATGCCTCAGGAGGGAATACCATTGTCGCTTTCGATTCTACTGACTCAGGCAATAATACTAACTGGGATTTCGGTCCTCCTGCGGCAATAACTGATTTAACTGGGCAATGCAACAGCGATACAGGCGATGTAACCCTCTACTGGTCTACTCCCGGAGACGACGATTGGTCAGGAACTCTTCCTTCTGGAAGCGAATATATAATTGATTATTCAACTTATTCTATCCAGTGGAGCACAACGACCTATGATGTTGAAATTCCTACCCATAGCGTAACTCCTTACACTCAGGTTTCCCATACGATTACAGGTCTTACTGGCGGCACAACCTGGTATTTCCAAATCTGGACAAGAGATGAAGTTCCCACTAACTGGTCAGGGCTCTCCAATGGTGCCACCGTCTGGGTCAACTCTATTTTGAGCGTCTCCATCTCTACGGACACCATCAATTTAGGAGTTGTGGAGCCAGGCTCCTATACTTTGACGGTAAGTTCCGTTGTTATAACCAATAATGGAAACATAAAACAGAAGTTTAAGCTTAAGATTGTATCGGAACCGAATGGTGCCTGGACATCAGTTACGGCAGATCCTCCGGGTGCTGAGCAATACCGTTATTCAGGGATATTCCGCTCCACTCAACCTGCTTCATCAGATTTCTTACCCGAAGATTCATTCTCTTATTCTACAGAAAGAACATCTTCGTCGACAGAATTAGCCCGGGACGCTGACCCGGACGACCAAAAAGGGTTCAATGTATCTCCAAACAATACCAGAAATCTCTGGTTTAAATTCGAAGCGCCGACTTCTACAGATATAACTACTACGCAAGCAATTCCATTGAGGATTATTGCTTTACCCGATGATTAAGGAGGAATGAAAAAATGAAGAGATTAGCTTTTTTGAATGAAGAGAAAGTCATTACAGCGGGGTTTATGGTCTTATTTTTCTTATTACCGGTAGTATTCCAACCTTTTCTCGGCGATCCTTTTGCACTGCCTAAGGTGACAGTCTTGAGGATTATGACTTTGCTTCTTTTTGCTGGATGGTTGATAAAAGTATTGAGAGAAGGGAAAATTAGCTGGCAAAAAACGCCACTTAACTTACCAATATTTATATTCTTGCTCATCTCGGGATTATCCACACTCTTTTCTGTCTCTCCTCGCTTGAGTCTCTGGGGGATGCACGGGTTCTATTTTGAAGGCTTTTTGAGTTTCCTGTGCTACGGAATCATCTATTTCGTCACTGTTAATTTTATAACAGAAAAAATGAAAGTCTTAAAGACTATTCTGATCGCCAGTGTTATCGTTTCTCTTTATGCCCTTGTGCAAGCTACGGGTATTACTTTTTTCGTCTGGCGGGGCACTCAGCCGTATCCTCGTGTCTGGTCTACTTTTGGTAATCCAAATTTTCTGGGTCCATATTTGATTATGGTTATTCCCGTCTATCTAATCTTTCTAATTAAAGCGGAAACGATAAAGAAGAAACTTCTTTATAGCCTTTTCACTTTATTCTCTGTTCTTGCGCTTATCTTTACCTATTCCCGGGCAGCCTGGCTGGGCATGGTAACTGGTCTCATCGTTTTTACGCTGCTGATAAACAAAAAACAACTTAAAACTAATATAGTCTTTCTTGTCAGTATTATAGTTTTCAGTATCGTCTTAACTTCTATTTACCCGAGGTTTTATCTACGCACTCAACAGAGAACTACAACACTGAAACCAATTGTGGAGAGGGCAGTTTCCACAATAGATTTCAATGAACCAGGAATTACTGCGCGATTTTCTGCCTGGGAGACGACAATAAAGATGGCGTTGAAGCGTCCATTGCTTGGATTTGGTCCGGATACTCTGGGAGTGAGTTTTCGCAGGTTTATGTCCAAAGATTACGAGGAATTAGCGGGCCGGTTCAGGACTGCCGGGTATGCTCATAATGAATTTCTCCAATACGCAGCCACTATGGGACTTGTAGGTTTAGGAGCTTACCTCTTCTTGCTGTTTACCTTCTTCAGAGTCTTATTGAATGTCGCAAGGCAAGGCGACACTCCCCTCACCCCAACCCTCTCCCCTTTGGGGAGAGGAAGAAAAAGTAACCCCCTCACCCAAACCCTCTCCCCCAAGGGGAGAGGAATAGAAGGTGAGGGAAAAGATAAGAATCTATTAGCGAGTGGAGTGTGTGCCTCTTGTGTTGCTCTTCTGGTTAATAATCAGTTTAGTTTCAGCACCCTTGTTCCGGCAACATTATTGTGGTTTTTCTTTGGACTGGGAGTGAGTCTTTCTGAGGGAGAAAAGAAAGAATTCCATTTTTCTATTCCCATAACGGCGAAATATTCTATCTCAGCTATAGTACTTGTGGTGACTGGTTTATTGTGTCTCTATAGTTTTCGATTTCTAATAGCCAGTAGATTTGATCGTCTGGCTGAAGACTCTCAAGAAAGTAGAAACTGGGAACAAGCAGTAGTTCTGCAGGAAAAATCAGTGCAGTTCAATACATTTCAAGGTCTTTATCATATGCATTTAGCCAGGATTTACCAACAAATGATTGGGAATGCCAAAACAGTAGAACAAAAAGAAGAGTTTTTCAAGAAGTCCTGTGATGAATATCAAAAAGAGATTTCAGCTTATCCTTACCACGCTTTAGCCTACAACGGTTTAGGAGTTACTTATATTTACGCAAACTCATTTCTTAATAAAAAGACTTCATCTGAGGCAATCAGATGTTTTGAAAAAGCAGTTGTGTTCGATCCTTATTTCGTCGAAGCTTACTCAAATCTCGCTGCAGTCATTTATCAACAGGGAGAGGTGAAAAAAGCAATTGAACTTTACCAGAAGACTATCGAACTGCGTCCTTCGGTCGCTCTCAGTTACTACAATCTTGGCAATCTTTACGCTCAAGAGGGAGACTATTCTCAAGCAATAAGTTACTGGCAGAAGACTTTAAGAATAAATCCTAATTTCAAAGAGGCTGAACAGAGACTCATTCAGGTATGGCAAGAGATAGAAGGGAGGTGAAATAAGTGAGGCGCATTTTAGCAGTAGGATTAGCATTATTTATCTTTCTAATCCTGCCCCATTCAACCCAGGCAGAAGAAACTGCTGATCTTACTGCCTACGTGAAGATTCAGAGATTATCGGTAGCTATATCACCAGATGAATATGATTTCGGTGTAATGACTGCTGGTAGTAGAAAAGTGGCAGATTCCTACATCGCTGTAACTAACGACGGTAATGTAACTGAAAGGTTCAAGCTATGGATAACAGAAGAGCCAAATGGGACCTGGGTTTCAGTAACTGATGGTACGGTTGATGCAGAAGAGTATCGTTTATCAGCGATATTCAAGAATGGTGCTCCGCTGAGTGACGATTATGGGTTTGAGGATTCTTTTTCAGTATCAATGGAAAGAATAGCATCAGATACTGATTTAGCCAAGGATAGCGATCCAGCAGGTGAAAAAGGCTACAACGTAACTGAAAATACCTGGAGGAAACTCTGGTTTAAATTTGAGGCGCCATCGGAAACAGATATTACAACTCAGCAGGCGATTACTGTACGAATTACAGCATCACCAAATTAAGGAGGTGTAGAGATGAAGAAGTTAATTTTGGTTTTTGGTTTGTTGTTGGGATTGGTAGGGCAGGTTTTGGCAGGAGGTCTTTCTACAGGTTTTGGTAGTGTGTTGATTAGCAATCTGTGGATTGGTGAAACTTACAGTACTAAGGAATTAATCAACCTTCCTTTGAGAGTAAAAAATAGTAGCCCTTATGAAGTTGATATGCGGGTTGAAGTGATGATTCCCAGTGAAGGAGATTTGAAGGAAGGATTTGAACCGCTTCCTGACCCTACTTGGATTAGGTTTGAACGAAGCACTTTCACTGTTGCCCCTGGTGGGGCGGCGGAGACAGATGTGTTTATCAGCATTCCCAAAGACAAAAATTTAAGAGGGAAACAGTTTCAGGTTTATCTCCATTCTTTTACTGTGCCGAAACCTGATAAAACAGTAGAAATTTCTGTAGGTTTAGCCAGTCAACTTTTATTTACAATTGCTGAAGAGGAAACGGCAAAAAGAAAGAGAGGTGATGAGATAGGTGTATTTCAAGTACAACCTGATAATCTTTTTTTGATCGATGTCCCTGTAGGTGAAAAAGTAGCTATATGGGAAAAGTTTGGTAAATGTCTCGAAATCTTTAACCCCAACAAGGTTGAATGCAAGTATGAAATAAGAAGTATTTCCCTTAAAGAGGCTGATTCTTCTGTCCGTAAAGGATTTGAAGAAACACCTGACCCAAAGTTTCTCACTTTTGACCTTGCTAAAGTTAAAGTTCCTCCCAGAAGTTCAAAAAAAGTATTTCTCTACTTAAATATACCGGACACACCAGAGACTCGGGAAAAGAATTTTATGTTTTTAGTTAGGACAACACAGCTAACGGGAACGATCAGGATTGATGTTGATTCAAGGATTTATGTAATGACCAAATGAAGGAGGTGAACAAAAATGTCAAAGAGTGAAAGGTTAAAGAATGGGCTTCTGAAGATTGGCGAGATAGCCAGAGAAGCAGGTGTTTTGCGTTCCACAGTTCGTTATTACACAGAGATTGGCCTGTTGCCAGTTGCTGAAACTTTACCCCAGGGTGGCTATCGGCTTTATGACAAGGAAGAGACTATTATGCGGATTCAACGGATCAAAGCAACTATGCAACAGAATCGCACCTTGTTGGATATTAAACAAGAATTATCAGCGTAAATCAGGTTTTCAGTTGATTTCAAATCAATGATAAAAGGAGGTGAGCCTATGGAGAGGAATTTGGTAGTCGCAGGCTTCAACCTGTAGAGAAAGATGAAAAAATCCCGAATGAATTAATCGGGAAATCCAATTAAGGAGGGAGAAAGATGAAGCGATTGACAGGAGTATTGGTATTAGTGTGTTTACTGGTACTGGCAGGAGAGGCATTTGCTGCTCAAACAGCAAATATTACTGTAAAGGTGAAGGTCCAGTATCTTTCAGTAGCTGTAGCTCCAGATGAGATTGACTTCGGGGTACTCACT
>Ga0315296_10004825_pt1 | contig 10949 bp, 8 predicted proteins | sample YL17G14_18_MG_FD_203921 | JGI IMG/M metagenome (GOLD analysis project Ga0315296, IMG submission 203921) | Sediment microbial communities from Yellowstone Lake, YNP, Wyoming, USA - YL17G14_18 | ecosystem: Environmental > Aquatic > Freshwater > Lake > Sediment | place: USA: Wyoming | collected...
GAAAGGCATCTCAATAAATTTTATTATGAAATTGCCGAAAAAAAGGCATACAGTAAGCGCAGCCACGAACCCTAATATCGCGCGGATAAGCCGGGCGCGCAGCTCCTCAAGGTGGTCGCCCAGACTCATAGCGGAGTTAAAGAGGTCGTTCTTATTATTTTTCTCGCCCATTTCAAACGGCAAGTGGGAAGTCGGCAAGCAGGTTAAACGAATTAATCGTTTTTGTCGAAGTCATCGAGGCCGGAGGCCTTTTTGGCCTCTTTCACTACATCGTTCTTGACTTCTTTTACGTCATCTACAAACTCATCCCTGGTTTGCTCAGCTTCTTTGATGCCTTTTTTGAATTCGCTTAGACTCTTGCCTATGCTGCGAGCAATTTCAGGTAGCTTTTTACCGCCAAATATCAACAGAGCAACTAAAAGTATCCAAAGCCAATCAAGCCCCTGTGGCCAGCCTATAGCCTGAAAATATTGAACATATTCAGTCATTTGAGTCTCCTATGCTTATTATTAAAGCATTATATTATGCCGCCGGTCAGTTAGTCAACGAGTATGATTCATTAAAATTTTGACCTGCACGCTAAACTCTCCGTATTTTTGACCGGGCGTTAGTCGATTACGAACCTGCCCTGCGTAATCAAAAACCGGCAGTTATCACGTCCATCTTACATTTTTAAGCGATTTTTCCTTCTCGGTGAGATTAAAAATCTGTCGTGCGTTTCCGTGCATTATAGGGTCAGTCAGCCCTAAAGCATCGTCCAGACTCAACCATCCTTCATTTACCAGCTCCGACAAGGCAAGCGCGATGCCCCGCCTTGCCAGAGCGGCGTGTCCCAGTACCGGCTCAACAATAACGTAATCGCCTCCGAAGGTCAAAATTTTATTTGCCGGCGCCGTGACGAGAAATTTTTTCAGGAAGTCCTTGGCAGCAACAGGGTTTATCATCCAGGCCCAGCACATATCTATATAAGCATTGGTATAGTGTTTGGCAACTGCAATCATTTCCTCATAATAAGGATAGCAGATGTGCATAAAGACAAACTTTGTTTTCGGCGACAAGCGGCATAAGGCGGTCGCAGAGCCGGGATTATCGTGCAGCCACTGTAATACCATATAGTCCCTGCCGGCGTGATAGCCGGTGTGAAGCTTGACAGGGAGACTCGATTCGGTCGCTTTGTCAACGGCATACCAGAACAAATGGTCTTCGAGCGTCTTTTGTTCTTCGGGGGACAGTTTTTCGCCGGTAAGTCTTTTTTTGAATATCCCCTCCGCCTTCTCGGCGGGAACTCTTTCATAGTCGATTTTGCGGGCATAGGCGTTCAGCGACTTGGCCGCTACGGCATACCTGCCGTATTTGGCGAACCACCAGTCTATGACCTTGTGCCAGTCAGAAAGAGACGAGACCTTAATGCCGGTGCGCTTACCGCACTGCTCAAAATCAGGGCCTTCAAACATTTTCCAGATACAGATGTCCTGCATAAGCAGTGTCGGCATATCGGATTCTTTGAAGGGGTTATCGATGTAATTCACCTGGCAGGATTCTATTTTGGCCAAATCGCACAGGATATGCCTGTAGAAACCGGGCCTGCGAATTTTTTCGTATCCTGATTGGATTTTTTCTACAGTCTTTGCAGAAACCTCCTGAACATCATAAAGCTCTTTGACGGCGATGCGGACTGCCTGTCCGTAGCCGGTATTTTTCACCGCCGGCCAGTAATGCTCAATCAGCGCCCATTTAGCCAGAGGGTCGAGCCCGGGTGAGAACAACTTTTCGTTTACCTCCTTGGGCATACCTGCCACGCACATCTCGTCAGCGAGGTAATTCATAAAGACGTCGCTCCAGTCATCGCTCTTTACAAAGGGATGCCTGACGCTGCTCAATCGCTCTTTTTCCTCTATCAGATGCTCATGGGTATCGATGAAAGGCGTCGTAAGAACTTTTTGAAATATCTTTTTTCCGGCTCCACTCGAACAAGAATCCGGGACGGAAGTTTTGGGCGTTTGTTCTTTGGCAAATGCATCTTCTCGGCCCAGATATGCCAGGGCGCCGATGGCCCCGACCCCCTTGAGCGTTGACCTTCTCGAAATCAGATTTTTATCCTTCATAACACCTGTCCTTATAAATTAAAGGTTTTCAATAATCAGCAGGAGCTGTTTTTAAGCCATTCCAAATCCGGCGTTGACAGCGACATCAACAAAAACTATAATCCGTTAAGGTCTCAGGGTCAAGTGTAGCCCGTCAGAAATATCCTTCTGAGAATTTTTCAGGGGATGCATAGCCACTATTGGAGTTGTGTATGGCTTCGGCTGGTCATCGAGTAAAAAGTCCCGAAACGGTCATAAGTGTCGGCCTGTTGGTAATTCTTTTTCTTATCGGCGCCGGGATATTCGTAAAACAATCCGATTTCGATATGGGCCGATTCGGAATTGTGACGGTCCCGGCAGGACTGCCACTACAGCAGGCAGAGGCGGAAGAAGAAGAAAAACCGGCGTTAAGCTCTCTGGCGTCTGAAGGGTTTGAACCGTTTTCCAAAACCGAATTCTACAAGCCCGAAAATCTTTACGAGAAAATTAACGGCAAGGCACCCTTTTATATCGAATCCGGCTTTGAAGAATTGTCTGCGCAGCGATTTGTGAACAAGAATGACCAGAGCCTGTGGATGGAGGTTTATGTTTACAATATGGGCGGCGTTAGAAATGCCTTTTCGGTTTATAGTGTTCAGAGAAGAGCCGAAGCTGAGCCCTTTGAACCTATGCGATTTGCATACAAAACCAGCAACGCTCTGTATTTTGTGCATGGTAAATATTATATTGAACTGGTAGGTTCTGCTGAATCGGAGGAGATGCTAAAAGCAATAGCGGAAGTTGCCCGTAAGATTCGGGCGAAGTTGGCTGTTGACTATGATACCGAGATAGCCGAGCTTTCGTTGTTCCCCCAGGAGAATCTGGTATCGGACAGTATGAAGCTTTATCTGGCAAACGCCTTCGGCTTCGAAGGATTAAGCAATACCTTTACGGCAAGATACAGGATAGCGGATGTGACGGTGACCGCCTTTTTGAGCAGACGTGCGGATTCCAACGAAGCTGAGGCAGTTGCAGAAAGCTATCGGAAGTTTCTAATCCAGAACGGCGCCGTAAGAAAGAACACAAGCCAAAAGACTATGGAAGGTAAAGTTATGGATTTCTATGGCACGACGGAAATTGTCTTGTCGGTAGGCTCATTCGTTGCAGGTGTCCACGAGGCGGAAAACCAAGAGGCCGCCGAGAAAGTAGCAGAGATTCTTATAAACAAACTCAATAGCGCAAACGGTAATGAGTAAAGAGAACGATGTAAAATTCGACCGGCGTGAGTTTATCTCACGGGTCAGCAAGGCCGGCATATCAGTTGCCGCAGCAGGAACGGCTGCGTATCTGCTTTATGACGGTAAAGGGCCGGGCCCAAGCACCGGCGATAAAAAGCTTGTGACACTGCCGGACTTTTCCGTCCCGCGCCGGGACGGGCAGACAATAAGTATTGTGACAGGTCCAGACCGGGTAAAAACTGTCAATAAGGCAATAGAGTTACTCGGTGGTATAGAAAGATTTGTCAGGCCCGGCGAGACAGTGGCGATAAAACCTAATATCGCCTTTGCGTCGCCGCCGATGCTGGGGGCAACAGCCAATCCTGAACTGGTAGCAGAAGTTGTGCGGCTGTGCTACAGAGGCGGAGCAAAAAAAGTTTACGTTACGGACAACCCAATCAACGACCCGGCAAGCTGCTTTACGTTGAGCGGTATAGGCAAGGCGGCAAGTGAGGCCGGCGCCGAAATAATAATGCCTAAGGACGGCCTTTTCAAAAATACAACACTGGCCGGCGGCCGGCTCATTAAGAACTGGCCTATTTTCTGCGGGCCGTTTGAGACGGTGCAAAGACTGATTGGCATCTCGCCGGTAAAAGACCATCACAGGGCCGGCGCCTCGATGGCAATGAAGAACTGGTATGGTCTTTTAGGGGGACGACGCAATATTTTTCATCAAGATATAAATACCATTATTGCAGAGCTGGCGATATTGGTGAGGCCGACCTTGGTTATACTGGACGGCACAAGCGTTATGATGACGAACGGGCCAACGGGAGGGTCGGTATCGGATTTAAAACAAGCGAACACATTGATTGCAAGCTGCGATATGGTAGCGGCTGATTCGTATGGGTGCGGTCTGTTAGGGAGACAAGTTTTAGATTTGCCATACCTTGCAAAGGCTGAAAAGGCCGGCGCCGGAACTACTAACTACGAGACACTCAAACCAAAAATCGCTACGGTGAGCTAAGAAGCGTAATTATGAAAATTGTACAAACGAGGCGCATAAGTCAGATTTTCTTTTTCATTTTATTTGTATGGTTCTGCATTGTCAGCACCGTAGGTGAGAAGTTCCAGCAGATAAGGGGCTGGCCTATTAACTGGTTTTTGCAGTTAGACCCGTTGGCGGCAATCGGGACGGCATTAACAACCCACACGCTTTATCGAGGACTCCTGTGGGCATTGGCGACGATTTGCCTGACAATAATATTCGGGCGATTTTTCTGCGGCTGGGTATGTCCCTTCGGCTCGCTGCACCATTTCACTGGATATTTGGGAAACAGGAAAAAACCGGCAGCACAAAAAATCCGGCTCAACAAATACCGAAAAGCACAGTGCATTAAATACATTGTCCTTGTGTTTGTGCTGGCAATGGCGGCATTTCCATCAATTGCGGTGACATTGCAGACGGGGTTGCTCGACCCCCTGCCGCTGATAACACGTTCCTTCAATCTTGTATTACTGCCGATATTTGATATTGCTTCTGCGGCGGAGCGGTTCTACGAAGGAGCGTGGCTGATACTGGCGATATTTTTGACGGCGGTGCTCCTTAACCTGGTTATTCCACGATTCTACTGCAGATTTATCTGCCCACTGGGAGCATTGTTCGGCGTATTAGGCAGGTTTGCAATCTGGCGAATTGGCCAAAACCAAAGCGGATGCGGCCATTGCAAATTGTGCGAGAAGTCCTGCGAAGGCGGCTGTGAGCCGGATGGCAATATAAGGATAAGCGAATGTGTGCTTTGCCTTAACTGCAGGGACGACTGCGAGAAGGAGATAATCAGCTACCAGAGGCAGCTATCCTTAGCGGGCGAAATCACAGGCCCTGATATTTCCCGCAGAGGATTTGTGCTTTCACTTGCCGGCGGCGTATTTGCGGTGCCTGCGGTGAGGTTAAGCAACAAATTAGGCAGCAACTGGTATCACAAGGTCATCCGGCCGCCGGGGGCATTAGCGGAAGAAGAATTTTTAAGCAGATGTATCAAGTGCGGCCAATGTATGCGGATTTGTCCAACAAATGTGATTCAACCAGCTGGTATCGATGGGGGTCTGGAAAATCTCTGGACGCCTGTGTTGAACAATCGGATTGGTTCGAGCGGCTGTCAGTTAAATTGCACAGCCTGCGGACAGGTCTGTCCAACCTCGGCTATCAGGCCGATTACACTTTCGGAAAAATTAGGCATTGGCGAGTTTGCCGAGGCAGGGCCAATCAGATTAGGCACGGCGTTTGTTGACCGTAACAGGTGTCTGCCGTGGGCGATGGACAAGCCCTGCATAGTGTGCCAGGAAAACTGCCCGGTCAGTCCGAAGGCGATTTACACGCAGGAATGTTTCAATACGGTAAGGGACGGTTTCCTGACAGTGCGAAAAGCTACAGATAAAAGGATAGAGACCGTCGAAACGCTTGTGCCCGGCAGGTTTGCAACAGGTGACTATTACTGCACAAATGAAGGCGGCGAGCGCTTAAAAATTGTGGCAAATACGGAAAATTTGCTCGAACTGACAAAAGGCGAAAAGTTCTGGAAAATACCCGGTGAAGGTGGTAAAATTGAGGTTCAGGTCCGGTTGCAAAGGCCATTTATCGATATTGAAAAATGTATCGGCTGTGGAGTTTGCGAACATGAATGTCCTGTAATCGGTAAAAGAGCTATAAGGGTCTTTGCAGAAGGTGAGACAAGAAGTGCTGATAGGAGGCTATTACTTAAGAGTTAAAATTTTTTTGGAGTGAAATGCGATGAAAGCGAAACAAAATAAAATCAATAGAAGAAATTTCCTCAAGACAGTAGGGGCCGCAGGTTTAGCCCCAGTATTGGCGGGAGTGACAAATCGTTCTGCTTTGGGACAAACAGAAGCAGGCCCGAACGAGCCAAATACTGTCGAACCCAATGCGCCTAAAAAAGAAGAACCTAAACTGCCACAGGTGCCGAGGCGAAAACTGGGCAGGACGGGCGTTGAGGTGCCGTGCTTGGCGCTGGGGGCAACATTTGATACCGTCGAGAACCAAACCGTGCTGAGAAAAGCCCTCGAATGGGGAGTTACCTACTGGGACACAGCCGACACTTATGCGGGCGGCAACAGCGAGGCCGGCATAGGTAAATTCCTCGAAAAAAACCCGGAGATGAGAGAGAAACTTTTCATTGTCACCAAGGCGTTCGGCACAAAGACCATTGAAGAGACAGAAGTGCATCTTCAGACGTCACTGCGAAAAATGAATACCAGATACGTTGATTTGTACCTGATTATGGACCGGCAAAAGAATGAGCATGGCCTGTCCGACCCTGAGCAGTTGACAAATGACGGAGGCAGATTAGAGCGATGGGTCAAATTCGCAAAGAGGCGAAAAATGATACGATTTTTTGGTTTCAGCACGCACAAGAATATGGCCAAGTGCCTTGCTGCCGCTGCGAAGCTTTACTGGATTGATGCAATAATGACCAGCTATAGCTTCCGATTGATGCAAGATGCTGCAATGCAGGATGCAATTTCGGCATGCCAGCAAGCAGGTGTCGGTCTTATTGCTATGAAGACACAAGCGTTTGGTCAAAAGGTTGAAACCGAAGAGGACAAAAAGCTGGTCGACCACTTCCTCCAGCGTGGCTTCACTGAGGGCCAGGCAAAAATAAAGGCCGTTCTGGAAGATAAGAGGATTAGTTCAGTCTGTTCAACTATGGACAACATCGGCACTTTGACTTCAAACGTTGCAGCCGTACTCGATAAAACCGAACTTACCCAGAAGGATTTCGATGTCCTCAAAAAATACGCCGCAGCAACCTGCACCGGTTACTGTGCCGGCTGCGCACATATCTGCGACCAGGCCCTGCCAGATATACCATATGTCAGTGACATTATGCGGTATTTGATGTACTACAATAACTATGGCGAGAAAGAAAAGGCAAGAGAACTATTTGCCAAAGTTCCAGGCAATGTGAGAAATAAACTGCTCAGAACCGATTACGGCGCTGCGGAGGCCCGCTGTCCGCAACGGCTTCCGATAGGCAGGCTTATCGCCGAAGCGGTAAGCAAATTAGCATAACGAAACATTGCTGATTTGATGTTAATCATTTGTTTTAGGAATAAAGGCAATGAAGAAAAAGAATAATAAAATGGGCAGAAGGGATTTTCTAAAGACGATAGGCGCTGCCGGATTAGGGTCTGTTTTATCTTCGGCCAATATAAAAGCCGAGCCAAACGACCCAAATGCCGGAGCGAAGAAGCAGGAGCCGGCCTTGTTACAAGTGCCCAAGAGAATACTGGGAAAAACCGGTGTCGAAGTTCCGTGCCTGTCACTGGGGTTAATGTACGACCTTGTAGAGAACCAAATTATATTAAGGAAGAGCCTTGAGCTTGGAGTTTGTCTCTGGGACACGGCTCCATCATACGCTGGCGGAAACAGCGAGGCGGGAATAGGTAAATTCCTTTCAAAGAATCCGGAGGCCCGAAAGGATGTGTTCCTTGTTACCAAGGCATCAGGTGCACGAACAGTAAATGACGTGGAAAAACATCTGCAGACGTCTCTTAAGAGACTGAATACGAGCTATATTGATTTATATTATGGTGTTCACGCATTATCCGAGCCTTCACAACTGACGGATGAATTGAAGCAGTGGGTAAAAGATGCGAAGGGGCGGAAACTAATACGATTTTTTGGTTTCAGCATGCATACTAATATCGCGGAAAATCTTGCTGCTACGGCCAAGCTCGACTGGATTGATGCGATAACAACAAGCTACAACTTCCGCCTGATGCAGGATGCCAAAATCCCGGAGGCTGTTGAGGCGTGCTACAAACAGGGAATCGGCCTTATTGCTATGAAGACGACCGGCAAGACAATTGTTAGCTGGGCACGCCAGGACATTGAAACCGAGGCGGACAAAAAACTGGTCGAACATCTCCTGCAAAAAGGTTTCAGCCCGGAACAGGCGACTATAAAACTTGTGCTGGAAGATAAAAGGATAAGCTCAGCCTGCGTGGGTATGGAAAATATCACTATATTAACTTCAAACGCAGAAGCGGTGCTCAAGGAAAGCAAACTTACCAAAGAGGATTTCGAGGCCTTCAGGAACTATGCCGCGGCGACCTGCAGCGGTTACTGCGCCGGCTGTGTGAATATATGCAGTTCGGCCCTGTCGGATATGCCGTATGTCAGTGACATTATGCGCTATCTGATGTATTACAATACCTACGGGGACAAGGATAGAGCAAGGGCGCTCTTTGCCCAAATCCCACGTGAGGTAAGAAGCAGGCTGCTCGGAACCGACTACAGCGCTGCGGAGGCGCGGTGTCCGCAGCGGCTTGCGATAGGCAAACTTATCGCCGAGGCGGTAAGCAAACTGGCGTAACAAAATGTCAATGTTAGTCATTAAGTATTTCAGGAGCTGGTGTGATGAAGAAGGAAAATAATAAAATGGACAGAAGAAATTTTCTAAAAACGATCGGCGCAGCCGGGCTGGGTTCAGTTTTAAGCCCTGCCAATGCAAAAGCCGATGCAAATGAACCGAACGCCCCGGCAGAAGCTCAAGAACCGGTATTTCCAAAAGTGCCTAAAAGAAAGCTCGGAAAAACAGGCGTTGAGGTCCCCGTGCTGGCATTAGGGATGATTTTTGATGTTCTTGAGCAGCAGATTGTGCTAAGAAAGGCGCTCGAATGGGGCATTACCTACTGGGACACAGCCGACTGCTACGTCGGCGGAAACAGCGAATTGGGAATAGGTAAATTCCTTCAAGCAAATCCAACGATACGCAAAGACCTCCTCATTGTCAGCAAGTCGGATGAAAGAAGTCCGGAAGGTATGCAGAAGCTTCTTGACCGTTCGCTTGAAAGAATGAAGCTCGACTACATTGACCTGTATTTTATCCACGGCACGGAAGAACCGAAAGAGCTCAGCGACGAAGTAAAGGCCTGGGTTGCAAAGACCAAGAAGTCACAGAAAATTCGATTTTTCGGTTTCAGCACGCATAAGAATATGGCCGAGTGCCTGAATACGTCGGCTAAACTGGGCTGGATTGATGCGATAATGACGACTTATAATTTCCGATTGATGCAGGATGCACAGATGCAGGCTGCTATTGATGCGTGCTACAAGGCGGGCGTTGGTCTGGTTGCAATGAAGGCGCAGGCGCTCGGCCAGGGGATAGAAACCGAAGAGGACAAGAAACTTGTCAACCACTTTCTGCAGAAAGGTTTTACTGAGGGACAGGCGAAGGTAAAGGTTGTCCTCGAAGATGAGAGGATAAGTTCGGTTTGCTCGGGCAGGGGCAATCTTAATGATTTATTCTCAAACGTAGCGGCTGCACTGGATAAGACAAAACTTACCGAGGCCGATATTGATGCTTTTAAGGAATATGCCGCAGCCACGTGCAGCGGTTATTGCGCCGGCTGCGGACACATCTGTGACTCTGCCCTGCCGGATGCACCCTGCGTCAGTGAGGTAATGCGGTATTTGATGTACTACAAAAGCTATGGCGAACAGCAAGAAGCGAAAGAGCTTTTTGCCAAGATACCCGGCTGCGTAAGGGATAGATTACAAAGCTTCGATTACAGCATCGCAGAAGCCCGCTGTCCACAGCATCTGCCGATAGGCAAACTTATGGCTGAAGCAGTCAGTAAACTGGCCTGATAGTCGCTGTAAAGACGGTATTTCGAGACATCTCAATGCCGGCAGTGCCGAGACGTTGCCGGCGCACTTTGACTGTATAGGTAAACCGGCCTAAATCTCAACGCCTTCCATAAATATAACCTCTTTGATTATAAGGACTTATACTCGCAAATAGATAATTTGCCTTGACTTCAGGGGGCTATTTGAGGTATAATACTTTTGTAATAAGGAATTAGGGGTTTCAGGTGCAGCAATGAAAAAATTTTATTACGAATTCTGGCTTCCGTTTACTCTTACCAAAAAGCGGATATTAATTCTGGCCATTGCAAGCTATCTTGCTTTGTGCTGACAAAATATATAGGCCTTTTCTATTTTTCATCAACCGCTCATATTTGGGCGGTTTTTTTATGTGCTCAAAACTCATTAAACATTTGACACGGCAAAAATAGCAAATTAAGCTCTCTGAAATTGGTCTGTCAAATAAAGAAGGGATTTAGAAATGATAATAGTCACGGGCGGAGCAGGCTTTATAGGCTCAGCTTTGATAAGCGGATTAAACAAGCGGCAGATTACAGATATTCTTGTCGTTGACCAGCTTGGTGCAGACCAGAGATGGAAGAATCTTCGAAATCTGTCCTTTGCTGATTACGTAGAGAAGGATGATTTTCTCGAAATGGCGGTCGGGAATAAAATCGGCCCCCCTATCGAGTCAGTTTTTCACCTTGGGGCCTGCACAGACACGACGGAAACAAATGCATCTTACCTTATAAAAAACAACTACCAATACACCAAGCTATTGGCGCAATGGGCGACCGACGCCGACATCCGCTTTATCTATGCTTCGAGCGCAGCTACTTATGGTGACGGCTGTGCCGGCTTTGGTGATGACGAAGAAAAAATCGAAGAGCTGCGGCCTTTGAATATGTACGGCTATTCCAAGCAACTGTTTGACCTGTGGGCACACCGCACGGGGCTGCTGAAGAAAATCACGGGACTGAAATACTTTAACGTTTTCGG
>Ga0315296_10004827_pt1 | contig 10943 bp, 10 predicted proteins | sample YL17G14_18_MG_FD_203921 | JGI IMG/M metagenome (GOLD analysis project Ga0315296, IMG submission 203921) | Sediment microbial communities from Yellowstone Lake, YNP, Wyoming, USA - YL17G14_18 | ecosystem: Environmental > Aquatic > Freshwater > Lake > Sediment | place: USA: Wyoming | collected...
TTTAGAAAACGAATTAAGAAGGATAGTCGGGGAACGAGTGACTGTAAGCTGTTCCGAGCGGTTGTTGTACACCAGTGACCTTATACCTATTCCCAAGATTATCAAGTCCCTATTTAGGACGATGCCTGAAGCTGTGGTCAAAGCAAACACACTTGAGGAGGTTTGCGCTATTCTCGGATATTGTAATCGTAATAGCATACCAGTTGTGCCCCGGGGTGCAGGCACCTCCGGTTTGTTTGGCGCTGTGCCCAAAAGAGGTGGTGTTGTATTAGATTTGAGGAATCTGTCACAGGTTATTGGGATAGACAAAGATGCGGAAGTAGTAACCACTGAGGCCGGTATTACGTGGTGGGAATTAGATAAAAGGCTAAAAATGGAAGGTTTGACGGTCAAAAGTTACCCGACCAGCGCTAGGTCAGCAACAGTGGCTGGGTGGATAATGGGTACTGGTCTTGGCATGGGTACCCTGAAGTATGGCCCAGTCTCTGGGCAACTCCTCTCAGCTGAGATAGTCCATGCTGACGGCACAGTTAAAGAGTACATCAAGGGACAAGGACTGGAGTGGTTCATTGAGAGTGAAGGAGTTCTGGGCATACTCACCAAGGTTTGGCTGAGAGTTCGCAGGCTTCCACATAACACCTCGCTTCACCTGATTTATTTTGAGGATATGAAGGACCTTTTTGACTTTGTCACGCTCTTGGCTAATACATCACCCTGCCCCTATGCTATAGAGATTCTTGATCATAAATACCTTGGCCTTCTCAAGGAGTCAGGCTACAAAGTAACAGACTTCGGCCCCAGAAGCGGAACTGTGCTGGTTACCTATGAAGGTGAGGGGGAAGAGGTTGAAGAGGGTAGGAAAATCACCGAAAAGTTGGTGCTCAAATTTCATGGTGAGGAAAGGGGAGGTGCTGAGGAGGAATGGCAACAGAGGTTCAATATGCTCAGGGTCAGGAGAGCGGTTCCATCTATAATCCCCAGCAATGTACATATCCCCATAGATAATCTAAATCGGTTTTATTCATGTCTGGATAAGTTGAAGAAGAGGCCAATTGGCCTCCTGGGACATGTTACTTCAAATAGTGAATGCATGATGATGCCAATGGTGGTCACCAATGAAAAGAAATTGATAGAGTATATCCTTGCTCTGCACACCCCACGGGAGCTTTCCAACCTAGGCTTGTCTCTCGGCGGTAAACCAGGTGGTGGTGTAGGGTTATGGAATGCACCGTATAGGAAGCAGATATTATCCAAACAGAGGTTTGAGGAGATTGCGAGGAAGAAAAAGGACCTTGATTTCAAAGGCATCCTGAATCCCGGGATGTGGCTTGATTCACCGCTGTTTCTTCGTTCACACATATACCAAATTGCTATGGAGACAGTCGCTATGGCCGACAGGATAATCCCGATGAAAATAAACAAACTTAAAATATCGGGCTTCTTGGAAGAAATTTCCGTCTGTAGTCAGTGTGGTTATTGTATGAATTACTGTCCAACAAAGCAAGATTGGATTTCTTCAACCCCCCGTGGCAGGATCCTCATGGCTAAGGAGTTGCTTGGGAAGCAGTCCTTGAATTACAAAAAGATAACCACCGAAAATTTAGCCTCAGTCTTTCAATGCACCCTGTGTGGCCGGTGTAAAGTTGACTGTAGTATTGACATCAAATCACCGGCTGTGTGGAGAGACTTGAGAAACGACCTTGTGAAAAATGGCTTTGAACAGGAGAACTTGAAACTTCTAACTATTGACATTGACCGGACGCATAATATCGCCTCCAAGCCCAATGACCAAAGAGCAAAATGGACCATCAAATCAAACCTTCCATATGAACTTGAGAAAAGGACCAACGCAAAGACCCTCTACTTTGTTGGGTGCGTAACCTCCTTTTACCCTATGGTTCAAGACATAGCCCGTTGCTTTGCTCAGGTGCTAGCTTCTGCAGGTATAGACTTCTCTATTCTGGGCAGTGAGGAGTGGTGTTGCGGTTATCCACTTCTGGTAGCTGGCTATAAGGAAGCCGCTGCCGAAAACATGAGGCATAACATAGACAGAATCAAGGCAATGGGGGCGGAGAGTGTTGTCATGACCTGTCCCGGATGCTTACGAATGTGGAAGGACGAGTATTACTATATTACTGGTCAAAGGATTCCGTTTGGTGTTTTTCATTCCACCGAGTTTATTGCACGGCTCATTACCCAGGGCAAGATAAGACTTGGAGAACTAAACAACAGCATTACCTACCACGATCCCTGTGACCTTGGCCGGAACAGTGCAATATTTGATGAGCCTCGCTATATAATAAGTAAGATTCCAGCTCTGAACTTTAGCGAGCTTGAGGACAATCGGGAATACTGTAACTGTTGCGGTTCAGGTGGAGACCTTCTGGTGTCAAATCAAGAATTCTCACTTGATATTGCTAAGCGCAAGGTTAATGAAATCCTGGACACAGGAGTTCGGACTGTGGTTACGGCGTGCCCTTCATGTATTAGGGCTATAACCATGGCTAAGACGGCACAGAAAGCGCAGCTTGATGTATTGGATATTACCCAGCTGGTCTGGAAAACTATGGTAAAGTGACCAAGAACCCAGCCCTAGAGAGGTAGAGTAATTATCAAGCATTCTATACTGCTATCACTTCTTTTTCAGCACTTGGATGCTGTTCCCTAAAAACTATCCTTTGCCGTTTAATTAGTCTGTTATCTCGTCAGTATAGGCCACACAACTAATTTTAATTAATTTTTTATTATAGATAATTTTTATCTTGACAAAAAATATTACTTATGATATAATTTGCTGTAGTCATCCTAGAGCATAGTGCCTAGCTTATTGAGAGGAGGTTGAGCCATGTGATATAAGCTATCCAACCAAAGGGAAGCCTAAAAATATTGTTCTTGAAAGGAGGGTATAGTCATGAATCGATTCTGGACACCGAGAGCTTGGATAATCTATGCTGGGCTAGTCTTTGGAACTCTGGCTGCCTTGGCGGTAAATTGGGGCAACCCGCCAAACATGGGTGTTTGTGTTGCCTGCTTTTTCCGTGACATCACTGGTGCCCTTGGCCTGCACCAAGCTAGTGTGGTGCAATACATTAGACCAGAGATAATAGGCTTTGTCTTGGGGGCTTTTATTGCAGCCTTTGCCTTCCGTGAGTTCCGACCTAGAGGCGGCTCATCACCAATTGTTCGTTTTCTCTTGGCTGCCTTTGCCATGATTGGTGCCCTGGTATTCTTAGGTTGTCCTTTACGAGCTATACTCCGCCTTGGCGGGGGTGACCTCAACGCTATTACTGGCCTGGCAGGACTGGTGACAGGAATAGCAGTTGGCATTTTCTTCCTGAAAGGGGGCTTTAACCTGGGTCGCTCAACTAAGGTACATCCTTTAGCCGGCTGGATGATGCCCATCGTCATGCTTGGGCTCCTTGTTTTTGCCATTATCGAAACCACAACGGGCTTGGATTTTATTAAAACCAGTGAGACGGGTCCGGGCTCAATGTTCGCTCCGCTTGCGGTCTCGCTTGTTGTTGGGCTTGTAGTCGGCTTCTTAGCTCAGAGGACCAGGATGTGCTTTATCGGTGGCTGGCGTGACCTCATCCTGGTCAAGGATACCTATCTCTTCAGCGGCATTGCTGCTGTCTTAGTCGCTGCCTTAATTACCAATTATGCTATTGGCAACTTTGCCGCCGATGGTATATATCACTGGGGTTTTGCTGGCCAGCCAATAGCCCATAATGACCACCTGTGGAATTTCCTTGGCATGTCTCTAGCTGGGCTTGCTTTTACTCAACTCGGTGGTTGTCCCTTCCGCCAAACGATACTCTCCGGAGAGGGCGATACCGATGCCGGGGTAGTGGTTTTGGGACTTATTGCCGGGGCTGCCGTTGCTCACAACTTCCTCCTTGCTTCAAGCTCAGCTGGCACCGGTCAATGGGGCCCGGTTGCGGTTATTATTGGACTTGCTTTTTGCTTGGCGATTGGTTTCCTGATGCGTGAAAAGGCTTAATATTACATAATGTTAATAGGGGGTATCTATGGCGGCTATTAAACAAATGAAAACTTCCTTTGATGGCGGCGGGATAGTGCTTTTCCAAGAAGTAGCCGACGCTATGAAAGCGGAGAAGGTTCTTAAGGGTGCCGGCTTTGTGGTCAAACTGGTGGCCCCACCACGGGAATTGCGCAAAGGCTGTGACCTGGCAGTGGAGATAAACCTGGTGGAGCAGCCCAGCGTTGAGCGGGTGCTTAAGGAGAAAGATGCCTCTTATATTGAAGTTGCTCCACTCAAGATAGGCACTTCAAAGATTCTGGACATCGTTAAGATAACCGATTTCGGCAATTGGATAATGGTCAAGGCGGGCAACATGAAACTAGCTTACGATAAAAGGAGTGGGGCAATTGTAAATACCTCCGGTGGTGGTTGCCCCGATATCCCTTACCTCCACTCTGAACTAATCGATAAGCTGCTCGCCGAAGCACCACGACCCAGGGATATCGGTTTTACCCTGTGTGCTTTGATGCTGGACCGAGCCCTTGAAGAGAGTCTTGGTCTGCAACAAGGAGGCAGATAGCCGTGATGCTTATTGTGGGCACAATTCCGAAAAAAGGCTTACCTCTGACCATGGGAGAGGTTAGGGTAGAGGGGGATTTTTTGGTGGTTAATGGCCACCGTATTTCCCGCATCCAGGGCACTGGAGCTATGATTGGTGCTGCCCTGGCGGTAACTAATTACCTAAAGCTGGAGCCACCCCAGGTGCTGGTTGCCGGGGACATTGGCCAGGGCGATGGCACCCGAGAGCTCTATCAATATCTCATCCAAGAAATAGGCAAGATTTGCCCCAAGGTACTGGCGCTGCACTACTGCCTTCCTATTATGGCCCTGATGAAGAAGCTTTGCCAGGTTATTGAAAAGTGTGCTAAAAGGCCGTTCATGGTCGCCGATGCCGGGGCAATGTATGCCGCCAAAGGAGCGGGCTTAGCCCCGGAGTTTGACATCTTTACCCCCGACCCTTCCGAGATTGCGTTTCTGGCTGACCCTGATGCCACCCACCCGGCCTATATTTCCCGCCACCTTTTTAGCTGTGACCCAAACAAGATACCAGAGCAGATTGCTGCTGCCTACCACAATAAGAGCGCAGCTAAGCTGCTACTGGTCAAGGGAGAGACTGATTATGTAGCCAATGAAAGTAGAATCCTGGCCACGATAAACGAACCCGATGTGCCAGCACTGGAAGCCATTGGCGGAACCGGTGATACCATCACTGGACTGGTCTCAGCTTTAGTCTATGCCGACCTTGAGCCACATGAGGCAGCCGTAATCGCTGCTAAGGCCAACCGTATGGCTGGTAAATTTGTCCAGCCTACCCCGGCGACCAAGGTCAGGCAAATCGTTGACCAGTTTCCGGCTGTGTTCAAAGAGTATCTCTGTCAGTGGAGTGAAGTCTGTAGGGTGGAAGGAGGAAAATACTATGGTTGAAGTTGATGTACGAGGCTGTTCCTGCCCAATACCAGTAGCTAGAACCCAAAAAGCTATGCAGGAATATCCCAATGAAAAGTTAACTGTGTTGGTTGAGACTGAAGTCTCTAAAGAAAATGTATCGCGGCTTGCCCAGGGCAAGGGGTATTTCGTCAAGGTTGACGAAGTCCAAGACGGCTACCGACTTCACCTCACCCCGCCCGGGAAATAGGTAGGATGCTGAACCCGTATTAAGCTGTCACTTTAGTGTAGAGTTCGGCAGCCTTAAAGGAGCTTCTCACTAAGGGGGCAGAGGCAACACCAGAAAACCCCATGCCTCTGCCTATTTGTTCAAATTCTAAAAACTCCTCAGGAGAAGCAAACCTGACCACAGGGTGGTGCTTAGGGGAAGGTTTGAGGTACTGACCAATTGTAAGCAGGTCGCAGAAAGCCTCTCTTAAGCCGTTCATGACCTCAATTACTTCATCTTTTGTCTCACCCAAGCCTAGCATTAAACCGGACTTGGTAACTATTTCTGGGTTTAAGTTCTTAACCGTGAAGAGGAGCTTTAAAGAGCGGCTGTAGTCGGCACCCGGTCTGACCTCTGGGTAAAGACGGGGAACCGTCTCCACATTATGGCTTATAACCTGGGGATGGGCTTTAACTACCGCCTCAAGTGCTTGGGCAGAACCAAGGAAATCTGAAATGAGGACATCAACAATAACACCGTTCCCGTTGCTGCGAAGCAAATTGATTATTCTGGCAAACTGAGAGGCACCACCATCAGGAAGGTCATCCCTAGTGACGGAGGTTATAACAACATAGTCCAGACCCAGCCTTTTGACTGCTTCAAGCAGACGTTGTGGCTCCTCTTTATCAATAGGAGATGGGACTCCCTTACTTACAGCACAAAAGGTACAATTTCTGGTGCAGACATCTCCCAGAATCAGGAATGTTGCAGTCTTTTGGGAGAAGCACCCCCCGATGTTGGGGCAAAGAGCACTTTCGCAGATGGTGTGCAGGTTTAGTTCGCCCAGAAGCCCTTTCATGGTTGACATTATCCGTGAGTCCGCTGGTCTCTGTTTGAACCAGGCAGGGAGTCTTCTGCTCATAAGCAGCTCCTTACTGAATCCAGACCTGGCGCCAGTTTTATTTCAGTATCAAAGACTTCTGAGAAATAGGCTAACAGCCTCTCTATAACTGCCCCCATGGGCACATCGCGGTCAAGTAGCCGGCAGATAGAGGTGGCTTTGTTATCGGTAAGGCCGCATGGCTTTATAAGTGAAAAGTGCGCAAGGTTGGGGTTTACATTTAGAGCGAAACCGTGCATACTTACCCCTCTCTTGATCTTGAGCCCGATAGCCGCCACCGCCTCATCTTTTACCCAGACCCCAGCGTGGCGCCGGTCTCTACCAGCACCTATGGAGAAACTGCCTAACACTCTTATGATTACCTCCTCAAGGTCATGAATATACTTATGAATGTCTCTAGCCCTTTCTCTTAAGTCAATAATCGGGTAACCGATCAGTTGCCCAGGACCGTGATAGGTAACATCGCCTCCTCTATCCGTGAAAACAAGAGATATGCCTTCTGCCTCTAGCTGCACCGGGGAAGCTAGGACATTTTCTAATTTGCCAAACTTACCGATGGTAATTGTAGGTGAGTGCTCCATGAGGAGAAGTGTGTTTGCTATCTGCCCTTCTAATCTTGAGCGGAGAAGTCTTCTCTGCAGATGATAGGCATCGCTGTAATTAACCAGTACAGGGTAAACAAAACACAGCATTCCTTTATCCAAACTAGTCATACTTTATTTTAGTTCTAATTCATTAAAACCAGTGGGGATTCTGTTCGCTATTGTGTAATCAGGGCTATATATTCCTCTGCCGACATCAAGGAGTCTAGCTCATCAGGGTTGCTCAGGTCAATGACAATCATCCATCCCTCACCATAGGGATCATGGTTGACCAGACCAGGTTTAGCTTCCAGGGAGTGATTAACTTCTACCACCGTCCCACCGGCCGGGCTATAAAGGTCATTGGTTGCCTTAGACGATTCAATTACACCGAAGGGTTCCATTTGGGTGACCTCGGTACCTATCTCAGGGAGCTCCACAAAGACGACCTGTTTTAATTGGTTCTGATGATGATAAGTAATGCCAACTCGGCCCTTGTTATCTCCTTCGAGTTTCAGCCAAGTATGTTCCGTGCTGTACTTTAACTCGCTCGGATACATCTTCACCTCCTGCGGTTTAAATCACAAATCCTCTATAGTCTGAAGGACGAAAGCATCCCTCTATCCCCCTGACTTTGATTATAGCTTATCACAAGGTATCGCTGACTTAAAGACGTGATGCTCGTTGCCAACTGGATGTTGAAATATGACTGCGAGCTATAAGGGCGACCTTGCAAACAATCGTAGTAGTGTATCCTGAAAGGACTTCTGGTTCTCCGCTTCCAACCGAGCATGACAAGTAGTTCACCAACAGCAGCATCGCCGATCTCTCTAGCTGTACTTTCTAGTTCTATAAAGTCGCTTGAGATAGTTTTGCACAAAAATAAGAGGTTATCAAGTTTGAGGTTTAAAAGAGAGTAAGGGAGTCGAGGTGAATAAAGGATGTTGTAGTACATCATTTACTTTATAGTTGGTGGGAACATAGTTACATTAGTGGCTTATCTGGCTAGTCGGGGCAATCCACTTTTAGCAATCCTTGTGGCCAACGTACTGGTATTGTTTTTATTGAATATTTTCTTGGTTTATCGAGCTGGCGGGGTGTCCGGTAGCCTTACTTATGCCAAGGGCACTCTTTTATTGCTGCCAGTATTCATATTATTTGTTATTGTGACCATATTGTTGCTACCCAAACAGGGGATGCCTAAAGCTTTACTGCTGGGGATGCCATTATATCTGGTGCCGGTAATAATAAGTCATGTGAAGAAAAATGAGGAGCTTCCTTTCTCTGATAAAAGGGGATTTTAGAAGCTCCTCTGCTTTTATAGCTTACCACTGGACAAACATGGGCATGATGACGTGGACGTAATTATCCACTCCTACCGGGCGGATAACACCGGGGCTTGATGGAGTGGTAACCTCCAGTGCTACCTGTGGTTCACGAAGGATACCAAGCACATCAATTAGATACTTACCGTTAAAGGCAATCTTTGCCTCTTCGCCTTGGACAACAGCATCAATCTCACCGACATCATCGCCTATCTCCTCCGACCGGGCGGAGACCGTTAGCTTACCCGGTGTTATCTCCTCACCAGGGGCAACTACCAGGCGGACAATGCCACTGCCATCACGGGCAAAGATGGAGGCTGTCTTGGTTGCCCTCAGGAATTGGGCGACATCAATTACGGCCCGGGTATTGTATTTCTCAGGAATAAGCTGGGCATATTGAGGGAAGGTGCCCTGCACCAGCTGGGATACCAGTTCAATATTCTTCAGGCGGAATAGAATCTGGCTCTTACTAGTGCTTACCGTTATCTCAATAGCCTCCTCCTGGTCGGTTGCCAGCCGATTTAGCTCAGCCAGGGTTCGTGCTGGGATAATGGCCGTGGTCTTCTGGCTGACCGGGGTCGCCAGAGATAGCTTATATACGGCTAATCTAAAGCCGTCAGCCGCTGCCAGTGTCAGCAAATCACCATCAAACTCAGCACTAACGCCGGTGAGAACCGGCCGAGACTCATCTGTGGCGGCAGCAAAGACAACTTGGCTAATTCCCTGACGAAGGGCTTCTGCCTCAACCTTGGTGGCAACTCCCTCTTCAATCTTGGGTATAGGCGGAAAATCCTTGGCATCAACCCCACTGATTCTGGCCTCAAATCGGGCACACTTGAGTCCCAGTGTCTTGGTCCGAGGGGAAAGGCTAATGTCAACCCTATCGCTGGGCAGGAAGCCGATAAACTCAGCAAGCAGTCGGGCAGGAACAGTAATTGCCCCTTCCTCCTCTATTTTGGCACCTATCCAGCAACTAATAGCCATTTCCAGATTGGTAGCAACAAGCTTGAGACGGGACTGGTCGGTGGTTAAAAGAACATTACTGGTTATAGGCAGGGTTGTCCTAGTAGCCACTGCCCTTCCCACCACACCAAGCCCCCGACTTAGATTCTCCTGAAGACACGATAATCTCATAATCCACCCCCAACTAAATATTCCAGTAATAGTGTAGTATATACCAATAAACAGTGATACTCAAGTAATTTGCGGGACATTTTTACTTTCTTTTAATCTCTTGAGCACCCGAACTGCTTTCCTGGCTGCCTGCCCCCGATGACTGACCTGATTTTTTACTTCCACGGGCAATTCAGCCATTGTCTTACCTAGCTGAGGTAAGTAGAAGACAGGGTCATAGCCAAAGCCGTGTTCCCCTCTGGGTTCAAAGGTAATAAACCCCTGGCAATCGCCAGAGCAGACCTCAACCTGTCCATCAGGTGTAGCCAGAATGATAACGCACCTGAAGCGTGCCCAACGCTTCTCCCAGGGCACATCCTTAAGCCGCCATAGCAGGTAATTAATCCTATCCCTATCGGAAGCACCTTCACCGATATAGCGAGCCGATAATACACCTGGTTCACCACCCAAGGCACCAACCTCCAGACCGGAATCATCAGCCAAGGTTAGTAGCTGGCTTCTGGTAGCTAGGGTGGTCGCCTTTAATCTGGCATTCTCCTCCAGGCTTTTGCCGGCCTCATCTACTGTGATTGAGATGCCTTCCTCAAGTGGAGTAACCAACTTAAAGGGGAGGTCTTGGAGAAGGCCTCTATATTCGCATACCTTGGCTTGATTACTTGTTGCCAGGAGGAGTTTAGACATACTATTAATCCACCAGAGGCTGGAACCTTCCCTTGAGTTTTTGCATTACCTGAGGCATGGTGGTGTATTCCATCTCCTCCAGGGGAAGGCGGTGTGGTTCAAAGGGTCCGTGATAACGCATGATGTCGGCGATAAGGTTTGCCTGATGGCGGGCATTATCAAAGGACTTATCAGCAAACATATCACGAGGTCCAATGAGCTTGCCCTGGGCAAGCTGGAAGCCAAGAGCCACTGCTCTAGGTGGTCCATCAAAGCGAGACGGGGTGCTATCCTCTGTAGCTACTGGCATAAGGGGACCGTGATGTGAACCCCGCATCCAGCCCTCTACCAGCGTGGGGTAGGTGAATGGCTCCAGTACCTCGCCTACCGCAGGGAATATTCCCTGGGAACGAACAATGCATACCGGATCATCCTTGCCCACATACCTGCCGGCAATCAAAGCCAGACGCTGGGTAGAGGATACAGCGGCTATCTCCCCGGCTTCCCGGTGATAGACTGCCTTTACCGCATAGCGTGACGGAGCGCCAATAAAGACCAGCAGGTCGTAAATCTCTTCCGGGGCATTAAAGGTTATCTTCTTATGCTCCTTGACATCATGGACTTCAAAAGCGAAGCCGTTATGCATATTTTGGGCAATAACCAGCCCGATGGTATTAAATGGGTCAGCAAAAATCTTGTATAGCGG
>Ga0315296_10004830_pt1 | contig 10942 bp, 17 predicted proteins | sample YL17G14_18_MG_FD_203921 | JGI IMG/M metagenome (GOLD analysis project Ga0315296, IMG submission 203921) | Sediment microbial communities from Yellowstone Lake, YNP, Wyoming, USA - YL17G14_18 | ecosystem: Environmental > Aquatic > Freshwater > Lake > Sediment | place: USA: Wyoming | collected...
CACGTGATTCGGTTCGATATCAACCCGCGAAAGTTCATCCGGGTCCAGGGCTGAGGCAAGGGTATGATCGTCAATCAGGTAGTGTTCAATCAGGTATTTTTTCTCGTCTTCAGTGGGGTTTATATACAGCCGGATTGGGCAGCTGTCGTTTTTATCTTCGCAGATTTTGTTGTCAGTGAGGTTATATTGTTTGAGCATGGCGGTTATTTTCTTGTTTGTTCAGAGCTTCCCACCCTCATACCTTCTTAACTTCATATTTTTATCCGTATTACCCTTCTTCCCTCAATCCTGAATTTACCCGAGAGAACGAGGTTGATGGCTTCGGTATAGATTTTATGTTCTTCCTTCAGTATCCGGGCCGCGAGCGTCTCCGGCGTATCATCGTCCAGAATCGATACCGCCGCCTGGACGATGATCGGTCCACCGTCAACCGTATCGTCGACAAAATGAACCGTGCAACCCGAGAACTTAACACCCCATTCGAGCGCCTTTTTCTGGACTTCAAGCCCGGGAAAAGCGGGCAACAGCGACGGATGGATATTCAATATTCTGCCGGCATAGGCATCCAGTATCGGTTTTTTTATAATGCGCATGAAACCGGCAAGACAAACCAGGTCGACATTGTGTTCTTTAAGGGTCTCTACCCATTTTTCTTCAAACTCGGGCAGCAGCCACGTTTTTTTCGGACCGGGATCGACCCAGAGCGCTTTAACCTTATGCTCATGAGCGATTTCAAGGGCGCGGGCCTTCGGGTTATCGCTCAATACCACCGCGATGTTTGCCTGCAGAATGCCCTTTTCTTTGTGCTCGATTATTGCTTCCAGGTTTGAACCTCGGCCGGATGCTAATACTGCGATGTTCTTCATGAATTATTCTATTCAGCTGATATTGAAAGTCAATACCGGAATCAGATTTTTTACATCCGCAGACAAAGATGTTTCCGGGTTTCTATGCATCAGGTAAAGCCGGATGGTTCCGGATCAGTGTTGACAACCGGCGGTTCCTAAATATGATTAGTATCGGGTCATGAAACCAAACACCGAACCGATAAAAAAAATTGTCGCCAAGATCGATGCTGAAATCCGCGCTTTGCCGGTCCAGAATGCTCCAAACATGCGGGTTGTCAGGCGCAAGTATTCAGCAAAGTTTCGGCTTGTCGAACCGGGTTTTATTTTAAGCCTGGCGCGAGAACTGCTGAACAATTACAACCGGCGCTGGTTTGCCTATGAATTAATCCAGGGCCATAAAGCGGCGTCTAAATGCTTGCGAAAACCGGAACTCGAGGAACTCGGTAAGGGCATTGACAGCTGGTGGACCGTGGATTCGTTCGCCCGAACTCTATCGGGACCAGCCTGGCTCCAGGGGCAAATAGCCGACCAGTTGATCCTCAAATGGGCACGTTCAAAAGACCGCTGGTGGCGGCGTGCCGCCCTGGTCAGCACCGTAGCGTTGAACCTGCGTTCACAGGGCGGATACGGCGACGTTCGCCGTACGCTTAATATTTGCCGGGTCCTTGCCGCTGACCACGACGACATGGTGTTCAAGGCTTTATCCTGGGCTTTGCGCCAGCTGGCTGTCCACGATCCGAACGCGGTGCGGAAGTTCCTTAAAAAATACGATGATGTGCTTGCGGCGCGCGTGAAATACGAAGTTAACAATAAATTGAGAACCGGACTGAAGACGCCGAAGAGAAGGATATAATTATCGCGAAAGTTATTCGAGCCGTACGGTCTTTTGCGTTATTTTTTGTTCCCCTATTTCAAGGCGCACAAAATATACACCGGCCGGCATTGATCTGCCGATTTCATCGGTACCGTCCCAGGTAATAGTACTAGGCACTAAGCCCGCCCCGCTTCGCGGAGCGAGGCCGGGGGAGTAGGCACTAGGCAGATTAAAAGACTTAACCAAACGACCCGAAGCGTTGTAGATCATTAGAGACATTGCGGATTGCGGATTGCGAATTGCGAATTGAATTTGAATTTGGACCGATTTGCTGAACGGATTGGGCGAGATCTGAAGCGAAAGGGTTTTGATCATATCACCGGGCTGATCCTCGGCAACCGTTACCTCGTGGATGGGCACGGCGAGTTTTGCAAGCGCGGCGACGCCGGTCTGAATCACCTTGGTGGCAAAGGGCAGATTGTTGACGCCGCAATTGATATACATGTAGGGACCGATCGTGTCGCCGGTCGTGTGGTACATGGGCGTGAGCACCCGTTCTATGCCGCACAGCGCTTTGTAACCGTTCTCCCAGTAACTTGCGTGGTCTGAGCCGCCGCTGGTTCCGGTATTGCGGATTCGTCGGATTTTGAGCTGCGTGTAAGTGTCGGCTACGGCCTGAAAAAACTGGCAGACAAAGAGACTGCAGCCGGGAACCGCGGTTGAGTAATGGGCGTGCATGGTATCGCGGTTGACCGCGGTAACATAGCCGATCATATCGAAATTTAAAACGCCGAGGATAGTGTCGCCCATGTTATGAGCATTGGTTGCGTTGTAATAACTACCGATTAACCCCTGTTCTTCAGCATTGAAGCCGATAAAACGGATCGTATTTTCAAAATTATAATCCCTCATCACGCGCGCCGCTTCAAGCATTGCCGTGGTACCCGATGCGTTATCATCGGCGCCCGGCGCATAGCCGCTGCTGGGTACGTCGTCAATATGACCGTCAATGACGCAATACCGGTTCCAGTTTGTGTACACCTCGCCGCGTTTGATGGCGATGACATTGGGGCCGTAGCTCGCATCGAAGTTCTCAAAATAGACGCTGTCGTAGCCATAGGCCATGAGCCGGCTGCGGATCCAGTTCACGAGGACGATTTTATTTGAATCGGTCGTTGCGTAACGGGTATACATTCGTTGCATCCGCAATATCGAAGCCTGGATACTGTCCTGGGATACGGCGGCGACCATTTTCTGGATCAGCGTATCCGGGGCCAGGTTGTATTTCATGTCCGGCGCACCGACGGGCGAATAAACGTTGATAGGGCGGAGGAAAACCCGATCAAGTTCCACTTTTAAGGTGTTCAGGTTCGGGATTTCGTCCTCGGTAGTTCTAAGCAATACGCAGTCAACGTAGTAATCGAGGACTGTGCCGAACCGGGAAATATTTTCCATTGTTTCGCCAAACGGATAAACCAGCAGGTAGACATTCGGTTCCGGATCAACATCGAGTATCCGGTAGGGGACAAGCTGTTGAACCAGCCGGTCAATGTCGGAATCGTCAGCGAGGATGAGAGAATACCCATCAACTATTTTGATAACCAGAAAATTCGGATTGTTCAGATCATTTACCCGAACCAGATATTTTGCGGCACTAGCCATAACCATGATACCGGCGAGTAAAACCAGGACTTTTTTCATATTACATCTCCTTTCCTATTTGATCCCCATGATCAATATTGTAATACAATCATATGCGACAACATTACCGAAGTCAATATGCTGTGTGTCGGGGGGATAAAGCCATATCCCTTGACATTAGTTGAAACTGGGGTAAAATGGCTTATGGAGCTAAAGGACATTGGCGTACTGATTCCTGCGTATAATGCCGAAAAAACGCTCGGTCAGCTGATCGCTGACCTGATCGATTATGGTTTTGTCCCGAAAAACATCGTCGTGGTCGATGACGGTTCGAAAGACGGCACGGCAAAAATAGCCGATCAGCAGGGCGCGGTCGTCATCCGGAACCCAAAAAACACCGGCAAGGGATGGGCATTGAAATCGGGTTTTGATGAAGCGCGAAAAAGAGAGTTTAAAAAGGTTATTACGATTGATGCGGATGGGCAGCACCAGGTTGCAGAAATCGACAATTTCTTGAAATTGAACCATCAATACGATGTGGTCATCGGTTCGCGCCGCCGTGATTTTGCGCCGATGCCGGTGATAAGAAGGCTGGTAAACCGCACGACATCGCTGGTTGTCTCGTTATTGAGCGACCGATATATCCCGGACGTTCAATCGGGCTTTCGTTTGATCAACTTAAAAATATTTGACAAGGTATTTTTGAAAACAAAGAATTTCCAAACTGAATCAGAAATAGCTTGCAAAGCAATCCGGGCCGGGTATAAGATTGGTTCCATTCCGATCACCGCGGTCTATGCCGACGAGAAAAGTTATATCATACCCCTGACCGATACGATGAGGTTTGTCAATATGGCCGTGAGGTTCCTGTGGCGTTGATCCTGCTGACCAATGATGACGGTTATGATGCGTTTGGATTTCAGGCGATATATAACGGGTTAAGAAGTGATTTTGATGTTTTTGTCTCCGCGCCCCGTTATCAGCAGAGCGGGGCAAGCCATTCGTTGACCCTGAGGCGACCGATCAGAGTCGAGCGGCTGCGCGACAAGTTTTTTATCGTCGATGGCACGCCGACGGACTGCGTGCTGCTGGCATACCACGACCTGCTCGGTGCCCGAAAAATCGACCTGGTGGTTTCCGGGATCAACCACGGGCCCAATATGGGTAGCGACGTGTTTTACTCAGGCACGGTTGCCGCCGCTTTGCAGGCGGCAACCCTCGGCATTAAGGCAATTGCGATTTCGGTTGATGGCCAGGAATTCAATAATTTTGAGACGGTGGTCAAGTACATTAGAAAATTGATTGAGAAGGTCCTGGCGTCCAGCATGCCGGGGTTGATTCTCAACGTGAACATTCCGGCGGGCAAGATCAAGGGCGAAAAAATCACGAAAATGGGGAAGCGCATTTACCAGGATAAAGTTATCCGCAATGGCGACGACAAGGGCGTCATGTACAGCGTCATTGACGGCGTGCTATCATATAAGATCGCTGAAGACACGGATTTCAAGGCGGTCGAGGAAGGTTATGTCTCAATCACGCCGCTGAAGCTCGACCTGACCGACAGCGCGACGATGGCGGCACTAAAGGAAATGCTGGGAACAAGATAGGAAGGATGCAGGGAAGCGGAGATGAAAAGAAAAAAAGAAGGTAAGAAGGTAGGAAGGTAAGATTATAAGAAGATGCAGAGATGCAGGGAAGCGGGGATGTGGAGAAGCAGAGATGAAAGGATGTAGAAGAAATCAGGCCATCAAAATATTTGAGTATTAGAACATCAGAAAAATACTGACAATATTTTTAATGGTTTTACTTATATCACTGTAATTTTATTGTAAATATCTGTAATCTTGTTTTATATCACTGTAATCTAATACTTAATATCACTGCAATCGAAGAGCCTTTCAGGCTCTACCAGGTTGCTTTTCTGACGCCCGGAATTTCGCCTTTCAAGGCGAGTTCGCGCAGGCAGATGCGGCAGAGCCCGAATTTGCGGTAATAAGCCCTGGGTCGTCCGCATCGTTCGCAACGGTTATATCTCCTGGTGCTGAATTTTTGCTTTTTCTTCTGTTTGTTAATCAAACATAATTTTGCCAATCAAACCTCCTTTACGAGCCTGAAGGCTGCAGTCCAGCAAAGCTGGGCTCTACTCCATGGGTATATTTTTTTCTTCTCAGCATCTCTGCTTCCCAGCTTCCCTGCATATCATTTCTTTCTCTCGAACGGCATGCCCAGGCCCTCGAGCAGAGCCATGGCGTCGCTGTCTTTTTTCGCGGAAGTGACGATTGCGATATCCATGCCGAATACCTTTTTCACCTTATCGTATTCGATCTCGGGGAAGATGGTCTGTTCTTTCAAACCCATATTATACGAACCCCGGCCGTCAAATGAGTCGCGCGCAAATCCGCGGAAGTCCCTTATTTTGGGAGCGGCAATGTTGACGAACCGGTCGTAGAAATCATACATGATCAAACCTCTTAAGGTGACCTTCATGCCGATGACCATACCCTTGCGGATCTTGAAATTGGAAATCGGTCTTTTGACTTTGGTGAATATCGGCGCCTGCCCGGTGATTTTTATAAGGTCTTCCTTTACGATTTCCAGGTATTTCTGGTCGGTTACGGCTTCGCCGCAGCCGATATTGATGACGATCTTCTTGAGTTCCGGCACCTGGTAAAGGTTCTTATAGCCCAGCGTTTTCATTAAAGCTTTTCTGAGCTGGGTATCAAAATAAACTTTCAATCTTGATTTGTAGGGTTTATTCAATTATTTCTCCACATTCCTGACAAAGCCTGACCCTTCGGTTTTCGATTTTTTGTCTCTTTACTTTCGCCTTCTTCCCGCACTTTGGACAGATCAGAATAAGATTGGAAATGTGAATCGGCGACGGGACGCTGACCACGCCGGCCGGCTGATTCTGGGAACGAGCCCGTTGATGTTTTTTCACGAGTTTAATGCCTTCAATTATCGCCTGCATTTTTTCCGGAATTATCTCAAGGATCCGGCCGCGCCGGCCTTTTTCCTCGCCGATATTCACTTCGACCAGGTCATTCTTCTTAACATGAAACTTGATTTTTGCCGGTTTTTCCGTTTTCATATTATTACGAGCCTGAAGGCTGCAGTCCAGTACAGCTGGGCTCTACTCCTTGTGCAGAGCAAGCTCTGCCACTACCTATTGCATATTGCCTGCTATATACCGTTTTCATACGACCTCGCTGGCGAGTGAAATTATTTTCGTAAATCCTTTTTCCCTCAGTTCCCGGGCGACCGGTCCGAATACCCTGGTTCCCCTGGGCTCTTTCTGCTCGTTTATCAAGACGCAGGCGTTATCGTCAAACCTCACGTATGAACCGTCGTGCCGGCGATATTCCTTCCGCACCCGGACGACCACGGCTTTTCCTTTGTCGCCCTTTTTCACGGGCGCATTGGGCAGGGCATCTTTTATCGCAACGTTGATAATGTCGCCCACATAGCCGTACCGGCGGCCCGTACTGCCCATCACATGGATGCACATGGCGATCCTTGCGCCGGTGTTATCGCAGACCTTTAGCCGTGAGTAGATTTGAATCATGATAGTTTCCTAATTACTCTCCACCGTTTCAGTTTTGAAATTGGTCTGCATTCCTGCACCATAACTTTCTCGCCGACCTTGCAATCGTCTTTCTCGTCGTGAGCGTAGACTCTGGTCAATTTTCTCAGGTATTTTTTATAGAGCGGGTGTTTGACGTAATCCCGGATCTGGACGATTACGGTTTTTGGCGGTTTGTCGCCGATGACCATACCGACCTTACTTTTTCGCACGTTCGTCTCCTTTCTTTGCTTTCGCTTTGGGTGTCGGTTTCTTCGCATCGATTAGCTTTCGCTTGCCGAGTTCTTCCTCGCGTAAAAAAGTTTTTATCCGGGCAATGTCCCGGCGGATGGTTCTGAGCCTCAGCGGATTGGGGAGTTCCCGCGCAATCCGGCGGAGCCGCAGATGGAAAAGCTCCTTCTGGAACCCGGTCAACATGTCATTGAGCTCGTCTTTTGATTTTTCCCTGAGTTCAAAAACCTTCATAATGCACTCCGCCTTCCCGCTTTATAAACCTAGTTTTAATGGGCAATTTGCTTGCCGCCAGTCTCAGCAGCTCGCGGGCATCGGGTTCACTCAGCCCCTCGAGCTCAAATAATATTCTTCCGGGTTTTACCACGCTTACCCAGAATTCCGGGATACCCTTGCCCTTACCCATCCTGGTTTCAGCCGGTTTCTTGGTTACGGGTTTGTCCGGGAAAATTCTCAGCCACATCTTGGCGCCTTTTTTCATGGTGTGCGTGATCGCAACGCGCGCGGCCTCGATCTGGCGGGCCGTAACCCACGCCGGTTCGAGGGCAATCAGCCCGTATTCACCGAAGGATATCATATTGCCGCTGGTCGCCTTGCCCGTACGCCGGCCGCGGTGCTGCTTTCGAAATTTTACCTTTTTGGGTTCTAACATTAGCGCACATCTCCTTTGTAGATCCAGACCTTTACGCCGACCGTGCCGTAAATGGTAAACGCGGTTGTCCTTGAGAAATCGATGTCCGCGGTCATGGTCTGCAAAGGTACCCTGCCTTCCCGGTACCACTCGGTGCGCGCGATTTCCGAACCTCCGAGCCGTCCGGCACAGGCCACCTTGATCCCGCGGGCGCCGATTTTCATCGCCGAAATAACCGCCCGTTTCATGGCCCGGCGGTGTGAAATCCTCTGCTGGATCTGCTTGACGATATTCTGGGCGACAAGATGCGCGTCCAGTTCCGGTATCCTGATTTCTTCAATATTGATAACCACATCGTTGCTGATAAGACTTTTTATTTCTTCATGCAGTTTTTTTATCTCCTCGCCGCCTTTGCCGATGACCTTGCCGGGTTGGGCGGTAAATATCGAAATGATTACTTTATTGGACAGCCTTCGGATGATAATATCAGAAAGCATCGCCTCGGTCAGCCGTTGTTCCAGATAACGGCGGATCTTGATGTCCTGGGCAACCAGCTTGGCGTAGTTTGCCTGGTCAAACCATTTGGATTTCCAGTCTTTGGTTACGCCCAATCTGAATCCAATCGGATGTGTTTTTTGTCCCATTATTCTCCTTTCTTGGTCGGTATTGGTTTGATCGAATCGACCGTCAGCGTGATGTGACAGGTCCGGCGGATGATCATGTTGGCACTGCCGCGAAAACCGGCGCGCCAGCGCTTCATCTGCGGTCCGTCGTTAACGGTCGCTTCCTTTACTATAATATCGCCATCATCAAGCCGGATCGTGCCCACCATGTTCTTGAGGTTCGAAACCGCTGAATTGAGTGTCTTTATGACCGGAAATTTCAATCTGGTGTGTTGGAACTGCAGGATTGCCCTGGCTTCGGGGATTTTCTTGCCCTTGATGACGCGCAATAGCCGCCGGATCTTTAGCGGGGAAGCGCGTTCATAGCGTTTGACCGCCTTGGCCATCATTTCTCAAACTCCCTTTCCTTCTCGGCTTTTCTCACGCCGGAATGGGCGCGGAAGGTCCGCGTCGGAGAAAATTCACCAAGCTTGTGGCCGACCATGCGCTCCGTGATATACACGGGAATGAACCGGTTACCGTTATGAACCGCGATCGTAAAACCCACGAATTCCGGCGGGATAACCGACCTTCTTGCCCATGTCTTGACGACCTTTTTCTCTTTTGTTTCGACAAGTCTGGCAATCTTTTTCATCAGTTTGGCGTCTATGTAGGGGCCTTTTTTGAGCGAGCGTGACATTATTTTCTCCTTTTAAGGATGAATTTGTTCGAAGCTTTCTTTCTTTTGCGGGTTTTTTTGCCTTTGGTGAGCCATCCCCACGGTGATGTCGGATGCCGGCCGCCGTGCGATCGGCCTTCGCCGCCACCCAACGGGTGGTCAATCGGATTCATGGCAACGCCGCGGACATAGGGTCTGATGCCCTGATGCCTTGTTCGGCCGGCTTTGCCGATAACGACGCTTGAATGAAGCGGGTTGGAAACTTTACCGATGGTCGCCCGGCATTTCAGATCGATCAGCCGGATTTCGCCGGAAGGCAGTTTGATGTGCGCAAAGCTGCCTTCTTTTGCCAGGATTTGGCATGAAAGCCCGGCGCTGCGCACCAGTTCGCCGCCTCTTCCCGGGAACAATTCGATATTGTGGATTTCGATGCCCAGCGGGATATTGCCGAGCGGCAGTGTATTGCCGATTTTTATCGGCACGTCCTCACCGGAAATAATTTTATCGTCGACGTGAATGCCGTCCGGGGCGACGATATAATGTCTTTCGCCGTCGGTATAAGCAACCAGGGCAATGAGCGCGCTGCGGTTCGGATCGTACTCGATCGATTTGACGGTTGCCTGGATGTTATCCTTGTTGCGCTTGAAGTCGATCATGCGGATAACTTTGTGGCTGCCGCCACCCCGATGCCGTGCCGTTATGCGGCCCATATTATTGCGGCCAGCCTGGGTCTTTTTGGAAAAAGTAAGCGATTTTTCCGGTTTGTTTTTGGTCACCGGCACTTTGTTCACGGTGTAGAATCTTCGGCCCGCTGAAGTCGGCTTAAACGTTTTGATCCCCATTATACTCCTTCAATCAATTCGATTTTCTGACCCGGTTTTATAAAAACCGACGCTTTCTTATAACCCGGTTTATGTCCTGACGAACGACCGAGCCGCCGCGGTTTGCCGCGGAAATTAGCGGTCCGGACTTCAACCACTTCAACATTGAACAGCTTTTCGACCGCTTCTTTTATCAGGTACTTGTTCGCGTTCTTATCGACTTCAAACTGGTAGCAGCTCATCTCCTTCAACCGGTCGGCCTTTTCGGTTATCAATGGCCGCTTTATGACTTTTTCGTAGTGCACCTTTTCTCCAGGTTCTCCAGGGCTTTTACGGTCAATAAAAGAAATTCGGCCACAATGACATCATAGGCATTGAGGTCCGTGGCTCTTTTTAAACTGACTTCAGGTATGTTCCGGGATGCGAGCTTCAGGTTCTGGTCCATGGTTTCTATGCCGATGGTGAGTTTTTTGTCGCTCAGGTTGGCTTTTTTCAGAATTCCGTATAATACCTTGGTCTTGGGCTGGTCAATCTTGATATTTTCGATGATCACGACCTTGTTTTCCCTGGCTTTTTCGCTGAGCGATGCAATGAGGGCGGCAAGTTTCTTTTTCTGGGGCATTTTGACGTAATAATCCCGGGGTTTGGGGCCAAAAACAACGCCGCCTTTGCGCCATATCGGTGAACGGATACTGCCATGCCTTGCCCAGCCAATACCTTTCTGACGCCAGGGTTTTCTGCCGCCGCCCCTAACTTCGGCGCGGGTTTTTGCCTTGGCGGTTCCCTGGCGCTGATTATTGCGCAGGGTCTTGATATTTTCCCAGAGCAAAGACTTGTTCACTTCCTGTTCAAATAGTTTTTGCGGCAGTTTCTGCTTGCCGATCTCTTCGCCCTGCCCGTTTAACAGCATGGTTTCCATGATCACTCGCCTTTCACGACCACAATGAACCCGTTATTGGGTCCGGGCACCGCGCCCTCGAGATAGAGCAGGTTTTCTTCTTTTTCTATTTTCACGATTTTCAAATTTTTAATTGTCACCTTTTCGTTGCCGTACCGGCCGGGCATGGTTTTGTTCTTCAAAACTCTTCCCGG
>Ga0315296_10004831_pt1 | contig 10937 bp, 10 predicted proteins | sample YL17G14_18_MG_FD_203921 | JGI IMG/M metagenome (GOLD analysis project Ga0315296, IMG submission 203921) | Sediment microbial communities from Yellowstone Lake, YNP, Wyoming, USA - YL17G14_18 | ecosystem: Environmental > Aquatic > Freshwater > Lake > Sediment | place: USA: Wyoming | collected...
CCCCTTGGAATAGGCTTTCCTTCTTCCTTATGATGTGAAATCCTTCACTTGACAGGATTAAAGGCTATTTGATATAATAATATCCTGAATAATAAAGATAGAATAACCCGCTCAACGCCTTGTTCCAGTCCCTCGGACAAGGCGGTGAGCATCTTCTTCTCGACAAATAGTTTTAAGCAACGGAAGGGGGTGGTCTCAACCACAGGCGGACAGACTCAGTCAGGGGGCATAGGGAGGGCCCCGCAGCGGCGGGGTTCATAGGCGACGTGCTTAGGCGAAACAAACCTTTTAACCCAGTAGGGAGGAAATTCAAAAAGTGGCGGAAACACTCAATCCCTTCGAGATCGCCCAGCAGCAGCTGGACGAGGCGGCCAAGTGGTTAAAGCTGGACCCGGCGACTCACGAGCTTCTCCGGTGGCCGCGCCGGGAGTATAAGTTCACCCTGCCGGTCCGGATGGACAACGGCAAGACCAAGATCTTCCACGCCTACCGCGTGCAGTACAACGACGCCCGCGGGCCGAACAAGGGCGGCCTCAGGTGGCATCCGGATGAGACCATCGACACGGTCCGCGCCCTGGCGGCCTGGATGACCTGGAAGTGCGCGGTGGTGGACATCCCCCTGGGCGGGGGCAAGGGCGGCGTGACCTGCAATCCCAAGGAACTGTCCGACGGCGAGAAAGAGCGCCTGGCCCGGGCCTACATCCGCGTGGTTGCCCGCGAGCTCGGCGTGCACCGCGACGTGCCGGCCCCGGACGTTTACACCACGCCCCAGATCATGGCCTGGATGATGGACGAATACGAGACCATCGTGGGGTACAGCCATCCCGGGGTGATCACCGGCAAGCCCATTCCGCTGGGGGGGTCCCAGGGGCGGGGCGATGCCACGGCCCGCGGCGGGGTGTACACGGTGCGCGAGGCCCTGAAGCTGATGAAGATGGACCCCAAGAAAACGACCTACGCCATCCAGGGCTTCGGCAACGCCGGGCAGTTCGCGGCGACCCTGCACCCGGAGATCCTGGGCGGCGGCAAGCTCATCGCGGTCAGCGACTCCTCGGGAGGCGTGATCTCCCGGGAGGGCATGGACCCGAAGAAGATCGTGGAGCACAAGCTCAAGACCGGAAAGGTGGGGGGTTTCCCCGGCTCCAAGCCGATCTCCAACGAAGAGCTTCTGGAGCTGGAGGTGGACGTGCTCTATCCCTCGGCCCTGGAGAACGTGATCACGGCCAAGAACGCGAGCAAGATCAAGGCCAAGGTCCAGGCCGAGCTGGCCAACGGGCCGACGACCCCGGAGGCCGACGAGATCCTGTACAAGAACGGGGTCAACGTGATCCCGGACTTCCTCTGCAACGCCGGCGGCGTGACCGTGTCCTACTTCGAGCAGGTCCAGAACACCTACAATTACTACTGGACTCTCGAGGACGTGCAAAAGCAGCTGGACGCCAAGATGACCAAGGCCTATCACGCGGTGTACGAGATGTCGCAGAAGCACAAGGTCCACGGACGGCTGGCGGCCTACATGGTGGCCGTGGCCCGGGTGGCCGAGGCCTGCAAGCTGCGGGGCTGGGTGTAGTTTTCAAGCGGTTTTAAAGGAGGCCCTGAGAAGGGCCTCCTTTTTTTCGGGTATTGACAGGCCGGGCGGGTATGGGGTATCCTTATCCGGCTCGGTCAGTGGCTTTTCTCTCCCCGGACCGGGGACCTCCCTTGACGGGCAAGAGACATCCCTTGACGGGCAAGAGACGAGGCCTTAAACGTCGTAAGCCTTTGATTTATTGTTATTTAACAATTAAAAGAGGAGGGTAAGATGTCAGGCGATTACATTCCCAAGCGGGATTCGGATTTCGACACCTGGATTTCGAACTTCCAGACCTATGTTGCCGCTCATGCCGCGGAGCTTGGGCTGACCCCGGCCCAGGCCTTGGAGGTCCTTCAGGCCAAGACGATGTGGGGCCTGTCCTACACCAACCACATCGCGGCCCGGGAGGCCGCCGGGAACGCCCAGGCCACGAAGGAGGAGAAGAAGGGGGATGCCACCAAGACGGTCCGCCAGATCGTGAACCTCATCCAGGCCCGGAAGGAGACCACGGACGGCCAGAGGAGGTCCTTGGCGATCACGGTGCCGGACCGGGTGCCGACCCCGACCGACCCGGAGGCCATCCGGCGCCACACCCCGGAGATGGAGCTGGACTACGGCACGGCCCAGCAGGTCACCGTCCACGCCGGGCCGTATCCCAAGGACGAGCGCCGCAACGGGTTTCCCAAGCCGGCAGCCGGGTTCGAGCTCGAGGTGCTCTACAGCGCGGTCCCGTCCGGGACCGAGAACCTGGATGCGCTGCCCTGGCAGCACCTCGGGAACTTCCCGCACTCGCCCCACCTGCACATCATCGGGCACGCGGCCACGGTGACCTACCGGGCGCGGTACTTCGACCAGCTCTCGAACTTGGGGCCCTGGGGGCCCCCGGAGTCCTGCTCGGTAACGGGGTAGTTAAATAACCAACCAAGAGGGGGCTCCGATCGAAGATCCCGATCTATCGGGATCGGAGCCCCCCGGAAGAAGCACTTATAGATAGGAGGTCTTCATGAAACGACTTAGCGCAGTGCTTTTCGTACTACTCCTCGTTTCCTTGTCCAATGCCCAGCAGAGATGGACGAGGACCTACGGAGGGGCAAACGGCGATTATGGTTACTCCGTCCAGCAGACCACGGACGGGGGCTACATCATCGCAGGATCCACTACCTCCTTCGGGGCAGGCTACGAGGATGTCTACCTCATCAAGACCAATGCCTCCGGGGACACCCTTTGGACCAGGACCTATGGAGGGACGGCTATGGATGTAGGCTGCTCTGTCCTGCAAACCACGGATGGAGGTTTCGTCATCGTAGGGTATACATCCTCCTTCGGCGCAGGGGGCTTAGATGTCTACCTTATCAAGACCAATGCCTCTGGGGATACCCTCTGGACCAGGACCTACGGAGGGCCAAACAACGACTATGGCAATTCTGTCCACCAGACCTTTGAGGGAGGCTACATCATCGCCGGTTCTACCTTATCCTTCGGCGCAGCGGGTGACGTCTACCTCATCAAGACCAATGCCTCCGGGGATACCCTCTGGACCAAGACCTACGGAGGGGCGAGTCTCGATTATGGCAACTCTGTCCAGCAGACCTTGGGCGGAGGTTTCGTCATCGCGGGTTATACCGCCTCCTTCGGTGTGGGAGGCGATGTCTACCTGGTTAAGACCAATGCCTCCGGGGATACCCTCTGGACAAGGTCCTACGGAGGGACGGGCTTGGACTATGGCAACTCTGTCCAGCAGACCTTGGGCGGCGGCTATATCATCGCAGGGTATACGTACTCCTTCGGTCAGGGATTGGACGACGATGCCTACCTCATCAAAACCAACGCCTCCGGGGATTCCCTCTGGACAAGAACCTACGGAGGGTCGCACGCGGACTGGGGCAACTCTGTCCAGCAGACCTTTGATGGAGGCTACATCATCGCAGGCGGGACAAACTCTTTTAGTGCAGGGGACAACGATGTCTTCCTCATCAAGACGAATTCCTCCGGGAACGCTCTCTGGACCGGGACCTTCGGAGGGCCGGGCGACGACCGGGGATACTCCGTCCAGCAAACCCCTGATGACGGCTACATCATCGCAGGAGTCACTACCTCCTTCGGGGCAGGCTCCAATGACATCTACCTCATCAAGACGGATGCGAATGGGAATGTCGGGGTGGAGGAGGAAAGGGGACAAGGAGACAAGGGGACAAGGGGACAAGGAGTAACCGTTACCCCCAATCCCTTCACCTCCTTTGCCACCCTTCCCGGGCATGAGGCCGAGCGGTTCAGCCTCTACGACATCTCCGGGCGGAAGGTCGGGACCTATCGGGGAGACCGGGTCGGCGAGGGGCTGGCGCCGGGGGTCTACTTCCTGAAGTATCAAGAGATGCTGAAACAAGTTCAGCATGACGAGATTGTGCGGATCGTGAAGGTGAGATAACCTCACCCTCTCAACTCCCCCTCTCCGAAAGCGTTCGGAGAGGGGGAAGGGGGGAGAGGTTAAGGGCCGCCTGCGGGCGGCCCTTTCCCACCTTGAGTTGCCCTGCGGGTCTTGACGAGGGCGACCGTTTTGGCATATAATATACATCCCATTTAACGTCGAGGGCGTGTGACCCTGCTGGCGGAGCTCAAGCGCAAGGCGATCCATCTCCTGTTCGGACTCACGATCCCGGTCCTCTACGAGCTCCTGCCGGAGTTCTGGGGGCGGTGGATTTTGGTCATGGTCACGGCGGGGGTGACGGCGGTGGACTTCCTGCGTCTGCGGAACCCTTTCTTCCGGCGGCTCTTCATGGAATTCTTCGCGCCGCTCATCCGCCGGCATGAGCGCTCGGCCCTGACCGGAGCCTCCTTCCTTCTGATCTCGTCCCTGGTCTGCGTCCTGGTCTTCGACAAACCGGTGGCCGTGGCCGCGATCGCCTTCATGGTGGTGGGAGACACGATGGCCGCGGTGGTGGGACGGGCCTGGGGCCGGGCGAGGCTTTTCGGAAAGACCCTGGAGGGGACGGTGGCCTGTTTTCTCTCTTGTGCGGCGATTGCGCTCTTGGTCCCCCACCTCCCGCTCAGGGTGGGTTGGGCGGGAGCCGGGGTCGCGGCCCTTGTGGAGCTTCTTCCCATTCCGGTGGACGATAATCTGAGCATCCCCATCCTCTCCGGCTGGGCGATGCAGGCGCTGTTGTGAAATCGCAAATCTTGAGGACACAAAATCCAAACGAACGACTAACAACCAACAACTAACAACCCACAACCAATTTCTTATGAGGAGGATGTCTATGAAGCAGACGTTTTGGGTTTGGGCGGGCGTGATCTTGGCCCTCTCCGTTGCCCCGGTCCTGGGGGACGTGGCGGCGACGCTCAAGGCCGGCAAGACGATGTGCGATGAGGGCAAGCCCGAGGAGGCCCTGAAGCTCTTCCAGAACGAGTACTGCCAGGCCAAGACTCCGGCGGAGAAGGAGGCCCTGGACGTGGCCGTCGCCGACGTTTACTTTGCCAAGCTCCAGGACTGGGCCGGGGCCCTGGGGGCCTACACCAAGCTGGTGGAGACCTATCCCAAGTCCCCGGACACCAAGGAATTCACCTTCCGACTCGGGGTGTGCTACGAGAAGACCGGGGACTACCTCAAGGGCGCGGAGCGCTACCAGGACGTGGCCACCAAGTTCAAGGGCGGAAAGCCCGAGTTGGACACCATGGCCCTGGACGGTGTGGAACGCTGCTTCAAGAAGAACTTCAAGGACAACATCGCGGTCCTGAACGGCGAGCCGATCACCCGTCTGGAGTTCGACGACGAGCTCCAGGCCGTTCCGGTGTACTACCGCGCGCAGTTCGAGACCGACGAGGGCAAGGAGAAGTTCCTGGACCAGATCATCGAGCGCCGGCTCCTGGCCCAGGCCGCGGATAAGGCCGAGGTCTGGACCGACCCCGGGGTCCTGAGGAAGGTCCAGGACGCCCGCGAGAAGACGCTCATCCAGGCCCTGATCGACCGCGAGATCAAGCAGGTCGCGGTCCCCGAAGCGGAGATGAAGAAGTACTACGGCGACCACACCAAGGACGAGTTCAAGGTCCCGGCCCAGGTCAAGGCCCGCTGGATCCTCCTGAAGAGCGAAGCCGACGCCAAGGCAGCTCTCGCCGAGGTTAAGAAGAAGGGCGCCAACTGGGACACGGTCTGCGCCCGCAAGTCCACGGACACCTTCACCTCCTCCCGGGGCGGGGACCTGGGACCTCTCTCCAAGGGCCAGAAGTCCAAGGAGTTCGAGGACGCCCTTTTCGCCCCCTCCTTCAAGGTCGGCGCGATCAGCGCCCGGCCCGTGCCTTTGAACTTCAAGTGGGTCGTGTTCAAAGTCGAGGAGAAGAAGGGCAAGGAGGTCCACCTCCGCCAGGCCGTTTACGGGGACGAGGAGATGGCCAAGAACGAGGCCAAGGGCATGGAGGGCAAGGAGGCCAAGTTCGACTCCCTGGCCAGGATGCGGAACCCGGACACGGCCCTGGTCAAGAACGGCGGCGACCTGGGATTGAAGCCCCTGGCCGATTATCCCACGGAGGTCAAGCTGGCTCTAACCAAGGTCGAGGCCGGCAGGATGACCGCTCCGGTCAAGACCTACCCGGATTACGCCCTCTTCAAGCTCGAGGAGCGAAAGCAGGAGAGCGTGCGCCCGTACAAGGAGGTGGAGGAGTCCATCCGCGGGCGGCTGCTGCGGCCCAAGCAGCAGGAGCGTTACGACGCCTTCATCGCGAACCTCAAGAAGACGGCCAAGATCGAGAAGTACCTCAAGCCGGTCGAGGAGAAGAAAGAGAAATAAAGGCGCCCGCGCTTCTCTAAGGCGCAGCCCCAAGGGCCATCCCGAAGAGTTCCTCGGGATGGCCCGGTTCTTTTCGTTGGGCGGCGGCCCAGCCCTTGACATGCTTTCGGGGTTTGGGGTATTATAATACTCATCGGAAGGCCCCGAGGTTCGGGGCCCGGTGTCCACGCTTTGGAAAGGGATAGGAGAGAGGGTTTCATGACGAAGGGGAAGGTCAAGTGGTTCAACGAGAACAAGGGCTACGGGTTCATCGAGCGCGATGACGGACCGGACGTCTTCGTGCATTTCACCGCGATCCAGGGGGAGGGCTTCAAGACCTTAGCCGAGGGTGAGGTGGTCGAGTTCGAGGTCGTGGAGGGGGACAAGGGGGCGCAGGCGGCCAACGTGAGGAAGCCCCCGGCCCCCTGACCCCCTTTTCCTGACCGCATTCCACTTTATCACAAGCGGGGGGCGGAATCATTTAAAGCGCTGGAAGCCGTCACCTCCACCAACAAACTGCCGGGGAGGTGGCACCCCCCTGGCATACGGCCCATCCAGCGCCTTTATTTTGCCGAAGGAGAGGGGAGCGACGGCTCCGCTCCGGGGAGTGACGGGAGCGCTCGGTCGGGCGGCGGCTTCGCTCGGTCGGGTGGCGGGAGCGCTCGGTCGGGTGGCGGGAGCGCTCGGTCGGGTGGCGGCTTCGCTCGGTCGAGTGGCGGCTTCACTCGGTCGAGCGGCGGCTTCACTCGGTCGAGCGGCGGAAATCCCGGAGAGCGCGGGGAAGGCGCCCAAGTCATTAAAAACAAAAGACTTAACCTTAAACACTAAGGAGCAGCCATGCCATACACGTATTTCATCCCCGGCTCGGACGAGGCCTTCGACGACTGGTTCGCCATCTACCAGGCCTACGTGGCGGCGAACTTCGCGGCCCTGGGCCTGACCCCGGCCGAGGCCTTAGATGTCCAGACCCTGAAGATCAACTGGAGCCTGGGCTACTCCAACGTGCTCACGATCAAGAACACCTACCAGGCCGCGGTCGAGGCCAAGGACGAGCGGCGCGCCCTGGCCGAGGAGGGCATCCGCAGGATCACCAAGAAGATCCAGGCCCGCCCGGAGACCACCGACGCCCAGCGGGAGTTCCTGGGCATCACCGTGCCGGACCGCATCCCCACCCCGCTGGACCCGGAGAAGATCCTCCTGCACCCGGCGCCCTTGCACCTCGTCAAGCCCGGCCGGGGACAGGCCGAGCTCCACTTCGGCCCCGACCCCGGAAACGAGAACAGCAACGCCCTGCCCGACATCTGCCGCGCGGTGCGCATCTTCCGCGCCGCAGGCGGGGTGCCGGCGGACGTCTCGGGCTGGGTCTTCGTGGCCGAGATAAGCCACTCGCCGTACGTGGACGTGTTTTTAAACTCCCAGCCCATCACCGTGTCCTACCGCTTCCAGTACGTGGACCGCCTGGGCCGGCCCGGCCCGTTCAGCGACCCGGTGACCGTGGCGGTGTCGGCCTAAAGCCTTGGAGCCCAGCCCGCATCGTCTCTTGGGCGTGATCCTCGTGGACCTGGGGTATGTGAGGGCAAATGAGTTGCACGAGGCCCTGCGGCTCCAGATGACCGGCACGAGCCATCGCCTCCTGGGCGCGATCCTCATCGAGCAGGGCTGGCTCACCCGGGAGAGGCTCTCCGAGGCTCTGGCCATTCAGATAAAGGAGGACTGGGGCCGGGGGGGCCAGGGCTGAGCCATGGACCCCGTTCCCCATCGTCTCTTGGGCCAGATCCTCACCGACGGCGGCTATGTCACCCTGGTGCAGTTGAACGAAGCCCGCCGGCGGCAGATGATGGAGACCGAGCGGCGCATGGGCGAGATTTTGATTGAGATGGGCTACCTCTCTCCCGATGCGCTGGCCCGCGCTCTGGCCGTTCAAAGCTCTGAGGACCGGGGCCGGGGGTAGCCGGATGGTATCAACGCGACAAGAGGAGCAGGATGACCCATGGCCTTATCCGAGCGGGGGCCAAAAGAGAGCAAGATGCACCGGAAAGGGGGGAAGCGAGACACGGTTAGCGAGATCATCGCGCTTCTGACCCAGCTGAACCAGGCGATCAAGCAGGGGGGGATGGGCCTCTCCTCTAAGCTGCGCAAGATCGCCACGGAGCTGGACAGTAAGATCCCCTACCGGGACGAGCATTCGGTCCGGGTGGCGGATGTCTGTCTGGGGGTGGCCCGGCGCCTGCGGCTCTCCGCCTCCGAGAAACGGGCCCTGGAGATCGCAGCCCTGTTGCACGACTTCGGGAAGATCGGGGTGGAGGAGGATCTCCTGACCATGGAGCGCAGGCTCTCTCCGGATGAGCGCCGGGAGGTGGAGGAGCACGTCCTGCGCGGCTATTACATCCTGGACGGCTTTCCGGAGATCGCCAAAGCCCTGCGGGGCCTGAAGGAGCACCACGAGCACTGGGACGGTCGGGGATACCCCGAGGGGCTGCGGGGGGAGGCGATCTGCATCCAGGCCCGGGTCATCGCCGTGGTGGACGCCTTCGACGCCATGGTCACGGACCGCCCCTACCGCCAGAAGCTCTCCCGGCAGGAAGCTCTCTACCGCATCCGGGAGTCTGCGGGCCGTCACTTCGATCCCCGGGTGGTGGGGTCTTTCGTCAAGCTGGTGGAGAGGGGGGAAATCCAGTAGGGGAGGCTTTTATGGAGTGTGGAGGCGGGGTCCTTGAGGGGACCCCGCCTTCTTCGTGGCAGGCGCTCTTTCCCCCGGCCCCCTTTAACGCTTCACAGCTCCCCGGCCCCTCCGGTTCTTGACAGAACCCCTTCCTGCGTTATACACTTATAAGATTATGCCTCAGTCCGCCCCCCGGCCCCCCCGGCCCCGAGCATGAAAAAGGTTACGAAACCCGTTGCCAATGTGATGCCGCTCGTCTGGGGGGCTCTGGCCGCGGTGTACGTCGTGGCGGGGTTCCTGGGGGTCTTCCGGGCGCATCCCCTCCCCCTCCCCTATCGTGGGCTGGTCTTCCTGGGGCTTGCAATTTTGCTTTATGCCTGGCCGGTCCTTTCCTTCTTCCGCGCGGGGAAGAAGGAATGGCGCTTTCTCCCAGCCCTGTGTCTTTTCCTGGCCACTCATTTACTCGCCGAGCAGACTCGGGGCACGGGGCATGACCTGTTCGGACTCTTCATACTTCTGACCTTGATCATCAGCCTGCGCCTGCGCTGGAAGGCTGCGCTCGTCCTGTTCGTACTTCTCCTTGTCCTGGAGCTCGGCGCATCCTGGAACACGGGAAAGCTGGAGCCTGATGCCTTCCCCCTGGCTTTGCGCTCGGGCCTGATCTTCCTGCTTGGCCTGGTGCTGTTCCGCGAGAGGCTCCGGACGAAGCGCCTGGCCGGGAAGCTCAAAGCCACCGAGGCGCTCGTCAGGCCGCTCTCCTCCGGGCCCGGAGAGGTGCACCGCGAGGCCGTGGCTCAAGCCTCGCTGGCGGATGCCCGTCAGACCCTGGCCCGGGCCCACGCGTCCCTGAACGAGAAGCTGGACCGCCTGGCTCTTCTGGTCCAGCGCACCTTCGGTTGCCAGACCGTGGCCATCCTGCTCTTGGACGCCTCGCGCGAGCACCTCGTCTGCCGGGCGCTGCAGAGCTTCAGCCGGAGCGTCAAGCCCACGGCGAGCCTCCCGGCCAACCAGGGAATCCTGGGTTGGGTGCTCCGGGAGGGCAAGGATTTCCTGACCGAGGACTTTACCCAGCGGGCAGGGGCCCTCGGCTACTACGCCGGGGAGGAGATCGTCCGCTCCCTGATGGTGGTGCCGATCTACGAAGGGGAGAGGATCGAGGGCCTGATCGCAACGGACGACAAGGAACCCCGGGCCTTCGACGCCACCCGCAAGGAGATCCTGAAGGGGTTCGCCGAGGAAGTCGCCGGGCTGCTGCAGGACCACCGCGAGAAGCTTCAGAGGGGCATCGCCGCGAACCAGTACCGGGCCTTGAACCGGCTTCTCGATAACCTGACCTCCAAGCTCAGGGTGGAGGAGGTCCTGGAAAGTCTCATGGCAAACCTGGCTCTGGTGGAGGGGGAGGCCTACGTCGTGCGCTACGACCATCTGGCGATCCTCCTGGCCCAGGCCCCGACGGATCGGGGATACCGCGTCCGCCGCACAGAGGGGGGGGCAGAGTTTCCTAAAGCGGGGGCCGTGCTCGGGCTGGCCAACACTTTGGTGGGCAAGGTGTCGGAGAAACGCCTGGCTCACTACGATCCGGACCTTTACCGGGGGGATTCCCCCAGCCCGCGCTTCGAGGAGGGGGAGAGGACAGACCACGGGTTCCACTCCTTTCTGGCCGTTCCGCTGGTGGCCGAGAACGAGTGCCTGGGCGCGATGGTCTTGGAGAGCCGGGAGGAGAACGCCTACGAGGAGCACGACCGCGAAGTGGTCTCCCTCCTGGCCAAGCAGGCGGCCCTGGCCCTCCGCAGCGCGATGTTCTACGAAGAGAAGGAGGCCCTGGCATTCCGGGACGGGCTCACCGGCCTGGCCAACCACCGTCACTTCCAGGAGGTCCTTCAGAACGAGCTCGCCCGGGCCAAGAGAGGGGGGCAACCCCTCTCGCTGGCGCTCCTGGACCTGG
>Ga0315296_10004832_pt1 | contig 10936 bp, 5 predicted proteins | sample YL17G14_18_MG_FD_203921 | JGI IMG/M metagenome (GOLD analysis project Ga0315296, IMG submission 203921) | Sediment microbial communities from Yellowstone Lake, YNP, Wyoming, USA - YL17G14_18 | ecosystem: Environmental > Aquatic > Freshwater > Lake > Sediment | place: USA: Wyoming | collected...
CTTCTTGATAGATAATCTGAATATCTCTTCGGTTTTATCCGCTAGTTCAGGAGCGATTGCGGAATGTCCAGAGTGCACTATTGCACCTCTTGCTTTGCGTAGGCTGCTGATTGTAGTATTCAGTTCGAGCTTCTCTTTTTTACCTGATCCAATGAAATGCGGTACATACAAGTCCAATCTTTCAGAAGTTCCAAACAACACTTCAAGGGCAATAGCCAAATCCAGGAATCTATCTGAATTATCCAATTCTTCATAGGACTTATTAAACCATCTTAACGCAAATTTTACATTATTGGGTAAGCTACCTCTCAAGCCACTGAATTGCTTCCAGAGTAATCTGAGTGATTTGATATCTGCTTTGTTTATGGTATACTTCCTGCCCAATCTGCAATTATGCTGATCAGAGGACGATAAACCCCAAGATGTTCTCCATATTCTTGGATAATGCAATACAGACCCTTGACCCACAGCGCCAGGCTTTAACAGTCTAAGGACTGTTATGAAATCAGGTAGATGCAGCTCGACGGGGTTACGTCTCTTATCAGTCTTAACCATTCTCCATACACAATATACGTGTTCTATTTCACCGAAATCAGCGGAAAACGCAGTTCCTAGTGTCTCGCCAAGCGCTATTAACTGTTTAGTCTCCCATTCAGTAAGCTTCCGTATTTTGTATTCACCAATTGAAGCTTCTTCTATACCATCTAGTTCAAAATTTCTCAAAGGCGAAACAACAATGTTCTCTCTTTTCTCAGAGTAAACGTGTGCCATCAGCTCATCGTATAATTCCTTGAAACATTCATCAACAAACGTAAGCCCATATAGATCGATGTACTTATTCACAAACGTACCTAAAATCTCAGCCACAAGAAATGGTCTGTAATCTGGATTTTCAACCGACTCTCCTTTACTATTCATAACTCTTATTTCGAGACGCTTAGGAAATTCCCTTCTAAGCATTAAGTCAAGACAATCTCTTACGCTTTCAAGCATCATGATATCATCATAGAATTGAACAACGCTAGGAAGCCTTGTTTTTATCTCAAAATCTATCCACCATGTTCGATTAGTTAGGTCGATTTCTATGTTCGAAGAGTAGGTTTTTGTAGGTTTTGACTTGCTTTTGATAACCTCCAGTATCGACCTCACAGCTTCCTTAAATACCTCTATATCCTCACCTTCGCTGACCATTGCCGCTTCAACTCGCTTCTATTTCATGGAATAGTCGCATAAATGATTTGCATTTTCGAACTCTATGAATGCCCCTTTGCGTATAGTATAAGGCTAACTATTGCTTTGTAAAACTTAAACGTAAGTCTAAACCTATCCCGGGCCCCACCAAAAGCCCCTTTCCGCGCGCGCTATCGCAAATGGATTGAAATTGCCGGAGACAGACTTGCCTGTTACATATCGTCTATTCGCTCGATTCGAGGGCGGGAATATTATGACCCATGGTGGATGACAGCGTGCTTGGCTTCAGCAGCGCAATCTTTGGAACATCGTGAATGGTTGGAAGTAGCGCGAAAATTCGTTCGACAGAAGGTCATCGAAGAGCAGACACCTTTCTCGAACGTTGAGAATGAACCTCGCCATAAGGGGCCTGGGGGTCACGACTTCTTTTCCAGTAACGCAAACAAAGCACTTGCACTTTTGTCTTCTTTTCCGTCTCAGCCTGTTGCCACAAAAATCGTTGTTAATAAATTTCTGCCCGCAACAGCAAAAAGCTTTGTGAAGCGGCATGCAGACGAAAATGCATGGAATGCAAACCTAGCCACAGCTCTGGGAAAAAGCTACTCACTTACAGGTGAAGAAGAGTTCCTTTGCCGATACTTTTCGATAATGGATGAACTTAAGAAGAGGGACTCTCAGAATTCATCTGCTCTCCCCCGTTCCGAGCGATATTCAATTAAAGAATCTTGGGTCACCTCTTTCTACGCGTATGCATATGCTTCTGCCACTGCTTGCATGCATGCATGCGGAATGGACTATGACACACGAGTAGAAGATTTATCAGCAAATGTTAATTATCAACTAAACTATTTGAGATTAGGAGAGATGGAATGTCGAGGAAAATGTTTTTTGGAATAGTAATGCTGGTACTTCTTTTAACTAGCATCTTAACTTTCGCAATCAATATTCAACAAGCTGAGGCCGACTTGATTACAGTTTCAAAGTCAAAGAAGGAGGATATCACAGTTTCGTTTTCCATACCTGAAGTTGTAGAGATCGAGGGTTATGATTGGCTTAGAATAGAGAATTGTTCATATTTCACAACGCCTGGGCAGCCCATGCTGCCGGTTAGAAGCCTCGTGTTTAAACTCCGCGAAGGAAGCACAGTCACAAACATTGAGCTAAAGGTAGAGGAATCTTTGCTGCAGGGAAAATTCAGAATATTGCCAGTTCCATCACCATCCATGGTAGGACTACAAACACCGGCAAACTTCACTGAGGATCCAGATGTATACAACTCGACAAGTCTTTTCCCAAATGAATGGTATGTGTGGCGTCATGCTCATGGTATGGATGTAGAAACAACGACTCGAGTTGAATATATCCTCCTGAATCTGTTTCCTCTAAGGTTCCTACCAGCCGAAAACAAAGTATTACGAGCCGAGAACATCTCCATCACAATCAATTACATTGAAAGCGAGATCTCGGCCCCTCTTGCGGTGCTTAAGAATTTGATAATCACTTCGCCAACGCTTGAACCTTACGCAGTTGAACTAGCCAAGATGAAAAACAACACGGGAATATCCTCAAAAGTCCTGAACACAACATGGATATACCACAACTACGGCGGAATTGACCGTCAAGAACAGATTAGAACCTGTATAAAAGCCTTCGTCGCAACCTACGGAATAACCTACATCACAATCTTCGGCGACGCCGATCAAGTTCCGGTGAGGAACGCATATGTTCCTGACGGCCAAGACACTTACACGCCAACAGACCTTTACTACGCCGACTTGGACGGAACCTGGGATGACAACAAGGACGGGTTATACGCTGATCAAAGATATGACAACGTGGACGGTATCCCAGACGTCTATGTGGGTAGAATACCCCCAAGCCTTGCCCAGTACGCCCAGGTAGCAGTAGACAAGATAAAAGGGTACCAACAACAATTTGACCCTTCGGAGAGTTGGACTAGGCGAGTTGTGCTTGCAGCTGGAACAGGTTCAGGAGATGGTTTTTCAAACCCATTTGGAACTGCGTTTCCATTTTTGAAGAACTACACAGCCAACATATGCATTGGCAAAGACGTGGTGAAATTGTATGAGTCCTATGGAAACCTTTCAACAGGTAGTATGGCTTCAGAAATAAACAAGGGAGCCTTGTTTGTCAATTTTGCAGGTCATGGTGATCCCGGCATGTGGTTGTTCTATTGGGTAATACCAGGGTTATGGTGGAATGGCTTTGGCATATCAGACGTGCAATCGCTAACTAATGGTTTCAAGCTGCCAGTAGTCACTACGATGGCGTGCAGTACCGCGAGGTTTGACGACACTGATTGCATTGGCGAATGGTTTGTACTTGAGCCTGATGGTGGGGGAATAGCGTATTACGGGGCAACTAGGATCGCTTGGGGATACGCCAACGAGTGGGTGACCACTGGATTGATGGGGGAGATGGATTGGCGCATTTATGGAGCCTTCTATGAAGGTCATACGCGGCTAGGTCAGATGTGGGGAGTGCCAGTTACAAAATATGTTCAAAGTCACATATGGAACTATAAGTATGCGTCAAAATACGACGTAAAAACACTCATGGAATTCGTTATGTTAGGCGACCCAACTTTAAGAATATACCACCCTAATTACCCTGAAACCTTGCATGTTCCTGAAGACTACCCAACAATACAGACTGCGATCAACGCAGCTTACGATGGAGACACGATCGACGTCTCTCCAGGAACATATTATGAGCATGTTGTTGTGAACAAATCCATTTGGCTTGTTGGAGAAAGCCCGAGCAAGACAGTAATTGATGGTGGGCTGACTGGAATAGTCGTCAACATTACGGCAAACAACGTTATAATCTCAAATTTCAGCATACGCAAAGGCAGTGGCACGTGGCCCGGAAGCGGCATAAGTCTTGCCAGGTCCGCGAATGTGACTATTCGAAACAATAACATAACAAACAACCAATGGGGCATCCTTCTTGCTGGGTCATCTAACAACACAATAACCATGAACGACATAACGAACAACAATTTCGGGGGTATCTACCTCGCCGAGTCTTCGAACAACTCTTTGACCATGAACACCCTAACAAACAACGGACCAGGAGCCCAGTGGGCGGGCATCTACATCTTCAATTCTTCAAAGAACTCTATAGTCATGAACACCCTAACAAACAACTATATTGGAATCCGCCTCGATGATTCTTCAAAAAACTCTATATCCATGAACAACGTAACAGAATACAACTTCGGTGGCATCTATCTCAACTGGGCTTCTTCTAACAACACGATAACCATGAATGACATAACGAACAACGGGGCGTACGGTGGCATCTGGCTCCAGTCGTCTTCAGCAAACATTGTTTACCATAACAACTTCGTGAACAATACAATGCAAGTCCTTACATATGATTCGGTTAATGTCTGGGACGATGGTTACCCTTCTGGCGGAAACTATTGGAGTAATTATGCTGGCTATGACTTGTTTAATGGGCCTTACCAGAATATTACTGGCAGCGACGGCATAGGAGACACACCATACATTATTGATGCAAACAATAAAGACACGTATCCTTTCATGAACCAGATTGGATGGAAAAACACTGAGCTTGACTTCTCTTTGACTCCAAATCCAGCCTACATTGGCCAAACAGTTACTATGCTGGGAAAACTCACTGACAGACTTGGTAACCCAATAAACAATACTAAGATTGATGTATACGTTAATGGAAAATTCACTGGAAGTCTATTCACTAATTCCTCAGGATGGTTCACAGCATCCGCAAAAGTGGATACAGCAGGAACATACAACATCACAGTTACCTATAGCGGCTCCGAAACCTACAATCCAAGTAGCCACACAGAAACCCTAACAGTCTATGCGGCAACGATTACAGTATGGACAGACAGGACCATTTACCACACTGGAGAAACGATGAAAGTGTACGTCCGAGTTAAGAACGGGGGAGTAACCCTGCCAGTCAGAGCCATAATAGCACTAAAGCTGCCAAATGGAACCCCATACACAGTGCTTAACATGACAACCACACTACCCGCAAACTACGATTCAGGCAACATTCTCTGGCAAACATATACGATTCCCAACGCACCACTCGGCAACTATACTTGGATAGCAGAATTAAGAAACCCAACAACTGGAGCGTTGATATGGCAAAGCACATGGAACTGGTCATTGGCAGCGACCGCCATGGAAACTCCAAGTGTCGAAGCTGTTCTTCAAGCAAATCCGAACGGGATACGGCTTTCTTCTCTCTCTTTCATTCGCGCGAAAGATTGGTCATGTTCAGACTGCAGAACATCCAGCGATAGAGCCTTGCCAGCCACGCTTACATTTTGGTTTCCAACTGAGAAGTTGAGACCAACAGTTGAGCCGCCAGTCAAATAGCAACATCATAGACGGCTGCAAGAACCGTGACAAACTCCCTTTCGGCATCCGTGCAACTACTGTAGTCAATTTCTTTGCCCGTCTCCAATTCAAGCGTAATCTCAGCCCTCTTGATCATTTTCAAAACTTTGGCGTCTGGAACATCTGCTACGCTAACACTAATCACGTCACGCACGTCATCAACGGAAACGCTTGCCACGATCGACTCTGACCCTAAAAAGAAGACGGAAAAAAAGCCCAATTTAAGGAATTTTGGCGAAAAAAACCGTGAAAAAAGAACCGTGCTAAAAAACTATGTGGGAAAGAATGCTTTAGGATTTTCTTATTATACTTAGCCCCATCGAGGTAAAGATGTCTCCCGTAAACTCTTTTCTTTTGTGTTTTTCTGAAATCGTGGTGGAACTTTCTTCTATAAGCTAATGCAGAAAATTTTAAGTGTAAATTGCGATATAACCATTAGATTACTAAATCTAAGGAGAAGTAAAAATGAAGAAAGTATTTTCTGGAATAATGCTTACACTACTGTTAACTGGCTTGTTGGTATTGGCGTTCAATGTTCAACCAGTCAAAGCAAGCGACACAACGATATACATCAGACCTAACGGCGATGTTGACCCGCCGACAGCACCAATTCAGCGAAATGGAGACATCTACACTTTTACGGCTGACATCTACTTCAGCCCACTTGTTGTGGAGAGGGATAACATCGTGGTCGATGGAGATTACTACATGCTTAAAGGACCAGGAAGCGGAGATGGAGTAACCCTTTCTGGAAGAAGCTACGTGACAATCAAGAACATAGAAATCAAAGCATTTGGGCAGGGGATTTATCTATCTGGGTCTTCGAACAGTAGCATAGTTGGAAACAGCATAACAAACAACGGTGGTAATGGCATCGATCTAACTGGATCTTCATACAATAGCATAGTTGGAAACAACATATTAAACAACGGCGGGGAAGGTGTCTCTATCCATTCTGGTGCTTGGGGGACGCCTTCTGGGAACTATAATAGCATAGTTGGAAATAACATAACAAATAATGGTGGTTATGGCGTCTATCTCTCTGCTTGGAGTACGTGGGATTATTATGTTTGTTCGGATAATAGCATAGTTAGGAACAATATTGCAAATAATAGTGGGGGCATTCAACTCGGTGGTACTGGGCGGAGTTACATTTCGTATAACAGCATAGTTGGAAACAAAATAACAAACCACACATATGGCATCCTTCTATCTGGGTCTTCTCCGTACAATTCTATCTACCATAATGACTTCGTGAACAACACACATCAAGTCTATACCTCTGGCTTAGTGAACGTTTGGGATAACGGCTATCCTTCTGGCGGAAACTACTGGAGCAACTACACTGGCGTTGACTTGTATAAAGGGCGTTATCAAAATATTACTGGCGGCGACGGGATAGGAGATACGCCACACATTATTGACTCGAACAACGAAGACAGATATCCTTTCATGAACCCTACTGGATGGTGGAATAACACTGGGCTTGACTTCTCTTTGACTCCGAGTCCAGCTTACGTAGGTCAGACAGTCACCATGCTGGGAAACCTCATTGACATGCTTGGTCACCCAATAAACAATGCTAAGGTTGATGTATTCCTTAACGGAACATTCAAAGGAAATCTGCTCACAAACTCTTCAGGATGGTTTAAAGCATCTGCAAAAGTAGATACGGCAGGAACATACATCATCAAAGTTGTATACAGCGGCTCCGCAACCTACAAACCCAGCAATCACATAGAAACTCTAAAAGTTTATCCAAAGGTAGATACGAAGGTTTTGTTCACCTTGTCTCCAAACCCAGCGAAGGTTGGACAAACAATCACCATGCTAGGAAACCTCACAGACATTTACAATAATCCAATTGGAAATGCGCCTTTAGAAGTGTATACAAAGACGGGCACGGGATCATGGCAATACGTGGGAACCATATCCACAAATTCTTCGGGATGGTTCAAAGCCGCTGGAAAGATCACATCGACAGGCACATATCAAGTTGCAGTTCTTTACAGAGGATCGTACAAATACAACCAAAGCTACCGCATTGAGACTTTAACTGTTAATCCATCCCCGCTCTCAGAAATTGCTTCAACCGAAGCGCATTGGCTTAAGACTGGGTAAGAATTTCTAATAGTTTTTCTCCTTTTTGTGTGATTTTGCAGGATTTCAGACGACTCATTCCACAGAGTCCCCACTCCACGCTGCTCTTTCGAACTTAATCTGGGCTTCCAAAGCCTTTTACTCAAACACTAATAGAAGAAACTTCTATAGTATTCTTCTTGAAAAACCTCAAATACAAATTAAGCACAAATATAGCGACTGCTGAAAAAAGGAGAAATGAAATAATGAGAAAACAGAATTGGTCTATGGTTGTAATTATAGCTCTTGCATTGATCATTTCAGTTTCAAACGTTGTAATAGTTGCTGCAAGCCATCCTAGGGAGGCATGTTTGCAGGTAGATGGACAGACTTCATATGAGATTTTCCATGAAACATGCTTATTGAGGCAGGCATCATCTGATCGGTTTGTTTCCCAAATTTCGCTAAGTTCAACCGGCTACAAATTCAAACTGGGCGACCGTGTTCAAGCAACGGCTAATCTTAACGTGCGGGAGGGGCCGGGGCTAAGCTATCCTATAATAAAAACCGAGACAATGGGAAGCACCGGGGTAGTTGTTTGCAGCAAGCCGCAATCTGGCGACGGCTACGTATGGTGGGTAATTAGGTATGCCGATGGTATTAGAGGCTGGTCTGCTGAGAACTGGCTTGAAAAGATTGGCGCTATCTCAATAATCACTAACTTGCCTATGACATATATTCACCAGTGCTATGATACGCGAGACGACTTCGATGGCAGATGGGCATGCGGAGCCACTAGCGCCGTAATGGTGTTAGCCTATCATGGAAAGATCGAACCATGGCCCTATACATGTTCATATCCTTATCCCCACATTAGTGACTATGGCAATTACATCTCCCAGAAGTACACATCACCCTTAGGTTACACATTTGACACAATAACCACGGATGCAAGCGGCAATCCTGCCATGGGGGCGTATGGCTACATTCATTATCCAGACGGCTTAGCTAAGTTGGACAAGATGGTTGACTACTTCCAGAAGCATGGGCTAGATTCCGAGGGGAAATATAACCCCTCAGAATCATACGTGAAGGCTGAGCTGGACTCCGGCTACCCGGTGCCCGCTTCCACCGAACTCACGTCAGTGGGTCATTGGGTTGTGATTAAAGGATATGCTGATGGCGGATATTACGTAGTGAACGATCCTAATGGATGTAAACCATACAAAGGAGACACTGTCTGGGGGTTGGGCTTCAACTATTGCGGTGAAAACGTTCTTTATACTTGGGAGGAAATGAAGGTCAACGAGAAATGGATAGCAAAAGTTCATCCACGGACTGTGTATACAATTACTTTCTATACTGATCCATTGGACAAGGGCTCCATCACTTTCGCTGGTACAACCTACACGAATGGTCAGACAGGTCAATATGCTGGAGGATCCTACACTGTAACAGCCAATGCGCCTTCAGGTTACGTTTTCAGCAACTGGGTAACTACTGGTGGCGTTACAATCTCAGGCTCCACAGCCACAGTCTCAGGAGCAGGCACGATAAAAGCGGTATTCACCCAAGTCAAGTACACTATAACCTTCTATACTGATCCATCAACTGTCGGCTCTATCACGTTTGCTGGTACAACTTACACGCACGGTCAGTCTGGGCAATATGCAGCTGGAACATACACTGTTACGGCTAATGCTCCTTCTGGCTGGCAATTTAGTAGTTGGGCAACTACAGGCGGCGTCACTATATCAGGATCCACAGCAACAGTCACCAGCGCGGGAACCATCAAAGCAGTATTCACACAAATCTTGCACACCATTACTTTCTACACGAATCCTATTGTTGGCTCAATAACATTCTCTGGTACAACCTACACACATGGTCAAACTGGCAGCTACGTTGCCGGAAGCTACACTGCAATGGCTAATCCCCCTACCAACTACGCTTTCCATCATTGGGAATATGGAGGCGGCGTATACGTTCCTAACATTAACATTAATCCAACGACTGTGCAAGTTTCTGGCGATGGCTGGCTTAAAGCAGTTTTCTCAGCAAAAATAACATTCCACACTAATCCTTCAGGTGTTGGCTCCATCACTTATGATGGGCAAACTTTCACTGACGGCCAATATATGTGGGAACCTAATCTACCCCCTGACTATGGAAACACTAGATCAATTCAAGCAAACACTCCTTCAGGCTACACCTTTAACGGTTGGACTGCAACGGGAAGCATCATTGTTTCCAACCCTTCAAACCCGACCACAACATTAACCGTCAACGGTCCTGGGGACTTAACAGCCAATTTCATTGTTACAAAGTATACTATTACTTTCTATACTGATCCCTCTGACAAAGGTTCTATCACATTCGCTGGTACAACCTACACGAATGGTCAATCAGGTCAGTATGCCGCAGGATCTTACAGTGTGACTGCTAATCCACCTTCAGGCTACGTTTTCAGCAACTGGGTAACCACCGGAGGCGTATCTATCTCTGGTTCTACAGCAACGGTGACTGGATCAGGAACCATCAAAGCAGTGTTCACCCAAATTGAGTATACAGTCACTTTCTATACTGATCCTTCAGACAAAGGCTCAATAACTTTCGCAGGCGCAACCTACACGAATGGTCAAACGGGCCAGTATGCTGCTGGTTCCTATCCTGTGTCTGCTAATGCTCCTTCGGGCTGGCAATTTAGTAGTTGGGCAACTACAGGCGGCGTCACCATATCAGGATCCACAGCAACAGTCGCAGGGTCCGGTACAATTAAAGCAGTATTCACGGAGATTGTCTCTTTCAGGATTTGGACTGACAAAACCACATACAAGATAGGAGAAACAATGAAAGTCTACGTTCGTGTTAAGAACCTAGGTCCACCATTACCAGTGAGGGCGTTGATATATCTAAAGCTCCCAAGCGGAGCCTTATACGGACCATTACTTAACATGACCACTACAATTCCTTCAGGCTATGACTCAGGCAACTACCTTTGGCAGACGTTCACGATTCCTAACGCACCTCTTGGCAACTATCAATGGGTTGCTCAATTGAAAAATCCAAGCACTGGAGCTTTAATAACTCAAAGCACATGGGACTGGTCATTGGCAGCGACTGCCATGGAAACTCCAAGTGTCGAAGCTGTTCTTCAAGCAAATCCGAACAGAATACGCTTTGTTTCTGTCTTTTATTCGCGCGAAAGATTGGTCTAGACCAAGAAAGAGATGTCCTCCGCAAAATCA
>Ga0315296_10004834_pt1 | contig 10931 bp, 13 predicted proteins | sample YL17G14_18_MG_FD_203921 | JGI IMG/M metagenome (GOLD analysis project Ga0315296, IMG submission 203921) | Sediment microbial communities from Yellowstone Lake, YNP, Wyoming, USA - YL17G14_18 | ecosystem: Environmental > Aquatic > Freshwater > Lake > Sediment | place: USA: Wyoming | collected...
CAATTTGGAATAGAGTTCAATGCAGCAGCTAAAGCAAATATAGCAGCAGCCAATAACATTGTTGTTCCTGCCAATGCTGCTATTCCAATTGAAGCAAATAATGCAGTTGGACCCAGCATGGCTGTGGCTGCCATCAATGCAAAGAATCCTGCAGCTAGGAGGAATAAGACTGGAACCAATGGAATGAGAGTTCCGATATTTTGAGCCATTCGTATAATAGCATCTGCAGCCATACTTACTCCAATACCAGCTAATAGGAATGCTACTCCAATAGCTAGAGCAGCAACTGCTATTACCAATAGAAGTATTTCTAAAGGTTTCAAGACAACTTGCAATGTTGTTACTATAAATCCTAGTGCTACCATGACTCCTACAACTGTAGTAATAGCCCCAACTAGGCTGAATAACATAGTCATTACATCTTGAGCAGAGAATCCGAACATCCCTGCAACAGCTATGAATGCAGTGAATGATAATACTAATGCGCCTATAGCCAATACTAGAAGACCTAGACTCATTACAGCTTGGGATACATTAGGTCCTACTTTACTTAACATCTGGACAGCAAAGGATAACCCAAATACAAAACCTGTTAGAACTCCTATGAATGTAGTAAACATGATAAGTAAATCTGTCATAGAATAGTTGCTTTCACTAGCCAATTTAACCAATAGAGCAAATGCACCTACTAATGCTGCTATTGAAGCTATAAGTGCAGCCATAGCTACTATGTTCATGTAACTAGAACTTGCTGCATCCTTACCAGTCTTAGCTACTCCTCCAAATCCACCAAATAATGAACCGAGTCCACTTCCCAAAAGCTTGATAAGTCCAAGCAATTGTGGCAAGATAGTTATTAAAGCTAAAAACCCACCAACAATTAGAAGAATCGTACCTACCAATTGAGGATTCTCATCAATTAGATCTCCAATTGTCTCTATCATTGGAATGAATGGTTCAACTGCTGTAAGGATAGCATCTCCTATTGAACCAAATAGATCTCCAAGTTCTTCCATCAAAGGTTGTAATGCAATAGCAAATAATGAGAACCCAGCCATTGCCACTCCAGCTTTGAGAAAACCTCCTGCTGTTCCCAATAGACTTTTCTTTTCTTGTTTAGCAGATTTGGATATTTTAATATTAGCCTGTTCTAATGATTTCCCAGATATTACTTCATCATATTGTCCTTGAGTAATCTGTCCTTCAAGCCATAAACTTTTAGCCATAGCCTTTTCTTTACCTTGGATAGTTGTCATCAGTGCTAAGTGTTCTTCTTTGAGTTCTCTACCAGCTTTTGTACCTAAGTTTGTAGATTCCATTAATTTAAGATAACTATCTTCTTGTTGTTTGAGAAGATTAATTTCTGCCATTCCAGCTTCCTTGGTCTCTTGAGAAATGTTAATATGACCTGACATTGCACCTTTTAGAAGATCAAGTGCTCTTTTGAAAGACATGCCTTCATGAGCAATGCCTCGTAAAGCTCCTGCAGCCAACATTATTGCACCTTGAAAGTTCAAGAACAATCCAACTGCTTTTCCTACTAATGGCAATATTAGACCAATGAAAATAATAGCCAGACCTAAACCTGCTCGTATAGGTTCAGGTATCATTTCAAATATATCAACTAATGTTTCTAAAACAGGGATAATAGCATCAATAACAGGCTGAAGAGGATCAAATATAGCATCTGATAGATCTATGAATACATCACCAAGATCTTCAATAGCCCCACTTAAAGCAAAAGATGCTCCTGAAAAAGAAGTAAATAGTTGCTGTCCCATCATAGCAAATTGATTTACTGATGCTCCTAGTCTCATGAAATCACGACCAAGCCATCTCAGTCGTGATGTTAGTTCTTTGCTAGCAGTATCTACTTGTTTAGAAAATGTAGAAAGTCCAGTACCTTGCATTTGATATATTAACTGTACGAATGGGGCTGAACCTTTCATTGCCATATATTATTTACCTCCTACCTGCTTTCTTAAATGCTCTTGCTTCTTCTTGTTTGATCTTGTTCAGATCTGCTATGACCCAGTTAAGCTGATCCATAGTCAAAGACCGAACATCATCTAGAGTCCAATGCATGTAATACATGACTAGGAAGTAGCTCCAGAGAGTTCGGTTTGAAGTAAATTTTGCATCTTCTCCACTGATTGCTTGTCAAGTCCTGAGAACTTTGCTATGTGTGTGCCTATCTCCAATAGAACATTATGAGGAAGTTTCCTTATTTCTGGTTCATTCAATTTGGGAGAAACAAGACATCTAACTGCTAGCCAGATGAACTGTTCTAGGACTGAATCACCAGATACCTTCATAATGTCTGAGATTTCACCAACTGTAGCTTTCTTGATCTTTACCTTCTTTCCAGGTAAAGTCTTTAGACTAATTTCTATTTCTGCAGTTGCTCCTGACAAAAGATCAGCTACCGAAGCCATTTCACTAGCTTCTTCTTTAGACATTACGCATTACACCTCCAACTTACTTGTTTAGAGACCGTATTTATTCACCTTACTTGGTCTGAATGTTAAGCCTTACTTGGCATTAACTTTGAATATAAGGATAGACTAGTTAAACTCAGCTTTCATAAGCTGTAGCTATACTAGTTGCCCTAAAGTCATAATCTTCCTTTAGGACTCCATCTTGTGGGATATCAATAGAGCCTGTTTCAAACTTACATCCATAGCAGTATATCCAAACATATGGGTTTGTAGATCCTGCTCTGAAGTATAGGTCGAATGGTTCACCAAAGCTTCCACCTTCACCTGTCACAAGTCTGAGGTACATAACATTAACCATAGCATGTGAAATGCTACCAGTTATCTCTCTGTTACCTTCAGCAATTGTGTGTGGGTCTTTGTTACCAATGCAATAGTATGGCTCTAGATTTCTTGCTATCTCAACGGATGCTGATTCGCAACATGCTATCTCAGATCCATTGATCAAGATGTGAGCTTCCCATCCCTTATAGATTTTAACTTCTGCCAAAGTCTTTCACTCCTACTTTATATTTGGGCTATCATTCTTATAAACGTTTTTCTTGTCTCCAAACTTCATATTGTCGTCTAGAAACTCTTGCTGACATACGTACAAAATCGAAACATATTTCACACAAGTTTAGAACTTCCTCATTTGAACCTCTCCAAGTTTTGGTTGCAGTAAACGAACCACATATTGTACATCTCATTTAAGAGACCTCCTGAGCTATTGTTAGGGTAATAGATATTGTTTTCCTAAATATTTCATATTCATCATCGTATGGAACAGATGACATTCCATCTATCTTAATATCATAAATACCTTGAGTCTTGAAATACTGTCTAGGAGTAGCTGCAATTGTACTTCCATCATAACCATAGATTGGAGGATTATTTAATATTAACTTTCTTACTACAAGGTCTGTCAGATAGTCACGTAAAGAAGAACCAGTATATTTCTTTCCATCAATTGTATAGAAATTGCCTTTCTTGATCCAGATATCTATGTCATAGGATATATTAAAGTAAAGTCCTTCATGACCAATACCAATAGGTTCTGTTGGAGCACTTGTATGAGTTACAGATATTCTTGGGAATGTTGCATCATATCGAGGATAGTCCATATAAATCCATGGAGCTGTTCTAAGATCTCCCACTATGGTAACATTTCGTCTCAAGTAATCTGTAATAAAACGATTCAATTCTTCTATTTTCATAATCTCCACTTTAACCTAAAGGACTTTGTTATCCTCTTTCTGAGTATTTTCTGAGGAGTCTTGCCAGTCTTTAAGGCTCTACTAGCATTTCTAGTAAAACCAGCCCATGTTCCTGCATAAGCAATAGGTATAAATCTATTCTTAGGATTGGCTGGAACAAATCTACCTCTTACTTTCTTAGCTGCTACCCATGTTTTTTCCACTGCAGCAGGACCTCGTAATGTCTGAGCAGAAATACCTCGTTGAGGTTTATATAACTTCTGACCAGGTTTCAATGGGAATTTCAATATTCTACCAGACTTGGGAACTCTTGTAGGTAATCTAAATCCTGTATGAAGAGACATAACTGGAATCAAAACATCTCTTTCCACAGTTAAGACATTGTATTTCAATTGACTTTCTGGTTGAACAATAGCTGTAACATGGATCTTCTTAATAAGTTCAAGTCTCTTCCTTCTAGGATCTTCTGTTCCTACATACTTTGGAGCTATAGTTCTAGCTGTATTGAAAACCTGGGAGACTGTCCACATATTATGGACTCTATGAAGTAACCTGAGTCTATCCATTATATATTTATTCATATCAGTATGTCTTACTTCAATAGTCCATTTGGTACTCATGATCTAGGTCTACCCTTTTGCTTTAAATATCCTCGTCTGAAGACAATTTTATTACCTTGGAAATAATCTGTAATAGATTGAACTTCATATTCAATTCCATTTGCTATGATCAGATCATCTACGTCAACTGTATAAACCGTTCCTTCTAAGTTATATTCTTTCAAGAAAAAGCCAATAGCATCTCCAACTTCTAATATTCCAGGTGCTAATGGTATAATATCTTTTTCAGTTATTGGTTGGATCTCAGCTTTAATAGTAAAAGTACTTCCCGTTATCTCAGTCTGACCATATTCCTCATATTCAGATACAGGAATGGTATTAGATATCATAGTTTCACTTATTTTAATTAGTTGAACAGTATTCTTAAGAAGTCTCTTATATAACCAATTTGGAACGGGCTTAGACATTATACTCACCCATCAATTCCTTGTCCTGTTTTCTTGAACCACCATAGATCTTCTTGGGTCACAGGTGCTACTTCTCGTGGATTCATGACCATTCTCTCATAATCAACCTTACTAATCGGCTGATTAACTATAATCTGTACAAGTCTATCAAATTGAATCTTGAAATGTTTCCATGGTTCTTTTCCATAGATCCTAAGTTCTCCAAGGAAGTATCTTTCAGGAACAAGATATAGTTCTCTTCCTACCCACATGAAAGCTGCATAATAAGATGATGCTAATTCTATCAAAGTCCAGTCTGGTTTACAGATGTATCTATTGTAATCTATTCGCACATCAATGGTACTAAGGAATGATTCTGTTCCTTCAACAATAACTTGTCCTGTCAATCCATTGATAGATGTGACAGTTAAGGTATTCTTATTATGATCAGCATCCCAATAATAAGCTGATACATCTTGAATTCCAGGAGGAATGGTAGCTGAAGTAGGTGTTATGTCTGCAATGAATGGATATTCAGTCTGGAAAACATTGTATGTCTCACCAATTTGTTCCAAGTCTTCGTCTACAATAGTTTCAGTTATATTTTTGATCAAGATCTTGTCTGCATATCCAATATAAGAATTAAGAATGGTATCAGTAGCAGCATCAATATCTACCCCTAGAAGATCTCGTACTTTTTGAGGATTAGTATATCCCATTAATATTCACTCCTATTTAAATTATAGTGAACGTCTATCTCTTTAATCTTATGCTTGCTTGCTATCTCAATCCCTCTTGGGACGGACAGATAATATCAAACATATCGAGTACTGCTTGTACCTTCTATTGTCTGACTAAAAATAAATATAAAAAAGAAATGTCTCTCAACTTCCACGAGGGAAGGAAAGACAAAATATTGAGGATTAAAGACTTGGATTTTCTTAGGCTATTAGGGCAATTGCTTCTGTTCTGGTAGCTTTGACACCATACTCCATGAAGAAGTATAGCTCTACACTATCAGTTGCTGGATTATCCCATCTCTTTAGATCAACAGGTCTCTTGATTGCCAAGTAACCTGCTTGACGAGTATCCAACACTAATGCCTTGCCTGATGCTATCTGAGTAGAAACCAGGACCTTTAGACCAGATATCATACCCACTTCTCCTCTCAATAGTGGTTCTCTTCCACCATATTTTGAGGCATCAGTGAACATGTCTGATGCTAAGATCTGGCTAAACTGTGCAGGATTCATGATGATCACATTAGGTTCCCAATTATAAGCTCTGATGTTTCCAGCAGCACTTATAATTTCTGCATAGGTTAAAGTTCCACCAGCCATGGATACGGAACTACCATATCCAGCAATCAATGCAGTCATAATATCAGAATCTTCTTTAACAGCTAATGCATAACCAGCTTCCTGGATTTGCATCCTGATGATATCAATATTTGATGCATCTATTGCTTCTTGAGTGATGACTGCTTTTAGACCTATCTTACCAATTGTGATAGTATTTGGAGTACTTACACCAACTTCGGAAGTAGTTGGAGCTTCTCCCTCATTGCATGTAACGGCTGACACAGTTCCTAGACGAGCAATTATGAGCTCTCTACCTTTAGTTCTGGTAAGGTCTTCATTAATTCGGACCAATTGTCTACCAAATCTACGGGCACGAGCAGCTTGTTCTACTTCATCTAGGATGATCTTTGGCAAAACATCCAGAAGACTGCCACTTGTAATAGTGCCAAGTTCTTCTAGTGACTTCATTCTTATCTCCCCTTAAGGTTTTACAATTAAATAATAGATACCTTTAATATATAAAGGTTATGATGAAAACTTAGTAAAAATAAGAAATATATTAAAAGAAAAGAGAATTATTGATCTTCTGATCCTCTAAATGGACCAGTTAGATCCTTTCTTTTCAAGAAAAGCTTGAGTTTCTCGTCAGGAGTAAGCTTATTTAAGCTCTCTTTAATCTCTGCTTCCCGTACTTGTTCAGAAGTTGGACCTGCAGGTTCTGTAGCAGGAGCTGGACTTGGAGCAGATGAATTCGGATTGATCCTTGATTCAAGTTCCTTGATCTGTCTTAAAAGCTCTAGTTTCTTTTCCAATAGTTTAATCTCATCTTCTGTTTCAGACATAGTAATCATTCCTTCCTATGAATAATAGGGAAAAGGGACCTTATTTAGTTTTCTTCAATAAGGTTATTAATTCAGCACTTTTGCCTTTCCATTCCTCTTCTGGAGGAACTGGTTTAGCTTCCTCGACAGGCTTTTCCTCTGGTTTTTCTACTATAGGCTCTTCTTTTGGAGTCTCTATAGGTTTCTCCACAGGCTTTTCCTCAGCTTTAGGTACTTCAACTGGTGTTTCGATTGGCTTCTCGACAGGTTTTTCAACAGATTGCTCTTCTACTTTAGGAACTTCTACTGGTTTCTCTGGTTCTTTAGCTGGTTCTGAAATCACTACTGCTGGTTTTTCCTCAGTCCCTGGAGTCTCTACAGGTTTAGCTTCAACTACTGGAGTCTCAACTGCAGGGATAGGTGTTGCTGGAGCAGTCAAAGTCTCTGATTTGACTTCAGGAGCAGGATAACCTTTCTTAGGGACACATACTTTCTGTACATCATCCCATTCCTCTCCTTCTTTACAGACTGCTTCGGATCTCATTGTAGGATCTACAGCTTTATTTTCTTTCTTATACATAGCTGCACATTCCTTCATACTCTTCCCATCTTTCATACATTTACCAATGAATTCAGTATATGCAGATTGCTCTTCCTTTGTCATAGGTATACATTTCTGTTCCTTATCATCCCATTCTTCTTTACCAACAATGCATCCATGCTCGTCCTTTTCCTCTTCAGCAGCTTTCTCTTCTTTCTTTCCAGATATGAAATCTTCTGCTTCCTTTTGAGTATCGAAAGCTTTAATTATTTTCCAAAGTCCTTTCTCTGGAACCTTGAAGACTACAAACTTACCAGATCTCTTGTTTTTGATGATCTTGAATTCTGCTAGCATTTCACACTCTGAGAGATCTATTTCCTCTTCATCTTCAGAGTCTTCTGATTTCTTGACTTTGTATTTGCCTGGATATTTGTAAGGATAGTATTGATATTTCTTCCTACATTCACTCCATTTCTCTTCTAGAGGAACACATTTCTGTTGTTCAGGGTCATATTCTTGACCTTCTGGACATTCAGGATATTTCTCTTCAGCTTGCTCTACCATACATTTACCTTCTTTTTCATCCCATACTTGTCCTTCTGGACACTTATATTCAGCTTTCTTTTCCTTATAAGGATATTTATAAGGATAGGCATAGTATTTGCCATATTGCTTTTTGTATGGTTGATGATATTTTGGATAGCCATAGTAATATCCTTTAACATTAGCTTCTTTACTGAATGCCTCTAGTTCTTCCATGGATGAAAGTTCTACCATCCATTCTCCATCATTGTCTTCAACAATAGCAAGAACAATCTTGTTCTCAGTTAAAGTTTCTTTTATAGGTTCTGCAGCCTTTGGAGCTTCTTCCTCTTTTGGAACGGAAGGTGCTGTTTGAGTTTCCATCTTGACATCACTCCTATTTTCTATTTTATCTTCATTCTTATTTAAACATTGCTCAACTTTATCCATTTCTTTTCTGAGCTGTTCTAAATGGAATATAAAACACTTCTCACATGCAGGATTCTTAACGAGACTAAGTTCTGCAAAATGGAAGGCATAACCCATCTTCAAATCTTGATTTATGGTCCTTTTCTCCATCCAAGTTGAACATGATACAGCTTGGAATGTACCATTCATAACTAGCTTCCTAGCCTCTTCATCTTCAACCTTAGCTTTAAAGACCAATGCTTTTAATGTTGGATCAAAATGAGCTTCTGTTACTTCCCCCACTTTACGATCATTGAAATGATCATCATGACCATGTTCTACCAATAATGGCTTTCCTTTTAGATCATCAGCAGCTTTGGATATCTCTTCTGGAGTATATACAACAGATTTCCAGATACCTTCTGCCAATGCTATGCCAGTAACTACTATTGGTTTGTCTTGCAACGATTCAATGACATAGATAGGAAGATCCAACATCTCAAGACTCTTTTCCCCTGGAAGTATGGATTCACGTTCTTTAATCTTGTCTTGAGCTTCTTTCAATTGGGTCTTGGTAGCTACCAATTGAGCAGCTAGCTCTTCGACTATACCAAATTCAGACATATTTGCTTCACTCCTATCATTATTAATTGATTTATTATCTTTTAAATCTTTCGCTTCTGAAATCATAATACTTCCCTACTCCATTTCCTAAACTCTGATGGATTATCTTTTAGTTGTTTCCAGAACGCTTCCCTATCTAATTCGGTTTTCAATAGATGTTTGAGATCAAGCTGCTTCTCAAGAATGGTTGTCTTGAATCCTTTATCCTGAGCTTGGATCAGAAAAGAAACATCTTCTCCATAGCCAGTATGCCAATTCTCTACCCTATCACGGAAATTACATTGTTCCAATACCTTTCTCTGGATGAGGGTACATCCCATACCACTCAAGATCCACATTTTACCATTTTCATCTTGTTTCCATGTAGGAATCTTTTCCTTGAGAGGGGGAACTTTACCTTTAATCCTTGGAGGAAGGATCTCAGCTTCATAGATATGGAGGGCAACATCACTATTAGGCTTCATCAAGACTTCTATCGTATTTTCAGGAACTATAATATCGGAATCTATGAAGAGTAGGTATTCATATTCCTTATGACTTAGGAAATATTCTCTAATATTTTCCCTACATTTTGATATTCTCCATACCTTGTCTCCTTTGTTGAGATCCTCAAGAGCATCTCTTAATATGAAAATATCGAAGTTTCCTTTCAATTTTTTCAATGATTCTTCTACCTTTGGATCAATATTACCTGAATAAGGTAATGGAATTGCCAATAATATATTATTCACCATTCTCTTCTTCCTCCAATAATACTTCTAATATGAATCGTTTCCAATCTTTCTTTCCTTTAATATCAAAATTACCAAGTATTTCTTTGGTTAGATCTGCATTCACCACAATAACTTTATCTATTTGTTTAGTAAGATCTCCTATAACTTGAATAGATTTCCCATATTTTTGAACAAAGTCTCCAATGGTTAATGTTTCTTTCTCAAATCTCTTCAATAAATCTCCATAGACTTCCTTAGATAATGATATTCTTACTACTAAATCTCCTTCAATTGTTATGAAGATATCCGTTGGATGATAAACATCACCATAGACCTTAATTGTTTTCTTTATTGGTAATCGAATCCATGGGATCCCTGGTCTTTTTGCTTCAGGAATGGATATAGGAATGACCACAATCCTTGGATAAGATATATCAAATAGTGACATTAATTCTCCAATGATATATTTAGCATCCCATTTATGGACAAGGGAATCTGCATATTTCACATTTTCTGAGAATGTTCTTATAGCTTCCCATTTCTTAGATAGATTATCTGAAAAGGTCAAACTTTGCAAAAGTTGAACTGTTAAATTTAAGACTGATGGCTCACCCATTCCTCCACTTAAAGGACCTGATGAAAAAGTTCCCATGCCCCAGCTCATAGACATTTTATTCTTTCCCATATAGTTGTTCTCGTTTAATTATTCTGCCTTGGCTATCTCTTGTTAATTGATAAGTTGCAATTACCTCAGTTGGATTATTCCTATTATAAATCGTCAAAACATCATTTTCATCTAGTTCCATCTTTCCAGTAGTAAAATCATTCAATATATTTGCTTCAGTATGTTCCCAAACAAGATTTGAAATATCATTTTTATCTTGTTCAGTGATTCCTGATCCCGAAATAACTTGAATGGAATCTGAAGTTGTTGAAAGATTTATTAAAACAGTATAAGATCCATCTGGTGGGATTGCAATATTATCTCCATAAGTTTGAGGATCATCAATGAATAAATTTCCTACTAAATTGAGAGTATGGGTCCATGATGCAGGTTTTATTTTCCATCCATTCATTAAGAAAAAATATGGAGAGACTGTTTTAACTCCAACAGTTGGATCTCCACCAATTGTTTTTAGTGCTTGGAGATACTTTGCATTATCTCCCTGAGCTATCCATTCTTTCCAATCTGAATAAAGGTCTTCTTGAATGTCTAAGGTGGTGATTCCATCATTTACCTTTATCAGTAAATGATCGCCATCGAAGACAACTTTCAAGATTAAACACCTTATTCATTCTTGTAG
>Ga0315296_10004835_pt1 | contig 10929 bp, 7 predicted proteins | sample YL17G14_18_MG_FD_203921 | JGI IMG/M metagenome (GOLD analysis project Ga0315296, IMG submission 203921) | Sediment microbial communities from Yellowstone Lake, YNP, Wyoming, USA - YL17G14_18 | ecosystem: Environmental > Aquatic > Freshwater > Lake > Sediment | place: USA: Wyoming | collected...
CCATTACTGAGACCGTGGGGATCAACGAGGGTTTCAAGAGGTACTTTAGGGTCAGCAATCTCTCGGGAACGCCGTGTGAAACGGTTGATAGAATGTAGTCCTTGTTGAGGTTCTCAACTACGCTGGAGCGGGTAATTCTAGCCTCTTGTGCTATAAGTCCAAGCGAAAGGGCAAGAGCAGGAAGGATCAGGTGAGCCACCGCGTCGAAGAAGGCAACTATGTTCCCGGATATCAGAGAATCAATCGTGATCAAACCCGTCACAGTAGGAGGAGCTACGATATTCGGGCTGATCCTGCCGATACTTGGGGCTATGTTGAGCATGAATCCAAAGACGAGAATGAAAATAATGGCGACGACAAACGCGGGTACTGCGACACCAACGTATGACAGCACCCTTACAACGTTGTCAAACCACGAATTTGCTCTTCTTCCTGCAACCATCCCGATGGGTATAGATAGAACCACATCCAGCAACGCTGCAAGCACTATGAGCTCCACCGTAGCTGGCAGGAACTCCTGAATATCTACCATCACGTCTCTTCTTGTTACAAGAGATACACCTAGGCTGCCGCTGAGAGCGTCTCTGACCCAGTAGAAGTACTGAACGTACAACGGCTCATTGAGTCGCAGCTGTTGCCTCAGGTTTTCGACGGCCCAATCCGGCGCCCTCGGACCCAATGCCAGCCTTGCAGGATCACCGGGCAGTACCCTTGCGATGATGAATATCAGTATCGAGAGCCCGAACAAGACGAATACGGTGTAGAACAGTCTCTTGAGAACAAAGGTACTCATTCTCATTTTGGGTCCCACCCAATTAGAGGGACTTGCATAAAAAAGGAGGGTGTGGGGGCGGATCCGCAGATCAGCCCCCGATCCCAAACAGTGTGAGGGGTTTCTTAGCGATGTCTATCCTTGCAGACCTTCCGATCAGCCGCCAAACAGTGCAGCCTTCCCGGCTGCATCGAACCCTATGTTACGGAAGTCGAAGTTGTAGCCCAAGACTGGAGACCACTGGCCTTTCGCTGCGTACCAGTCCACATACGCTGCATAGTATGCTCTTCTCTCAACCTGGTCGTACGTGAATATGCTTGGGTACATGGCTACCAGTGCCTCCTGCACTTTGATGTACTTGGCGAACCGCTCATTCTTATCCAGTGTGGCGACCGAATCGTCTATCATAGAGTCGATTGTGGAGTTCTGCAACCACTCGTTCTGCTCCCATGTCCCGGCGGACTTGGAGTGATATCTCTGTTGTAGCATGGAGCCGGCCTCGGCGTAAGAGGCGGAGACAAATATCGAGACAATGTTTGGAGCGGTTTGGAGCTTACCCATCTCATCGACTACCGTCAGCCATGGAACCTTCACGACTTGGACCTTGACCCCTATGTCCTTCATGTTATCAGCGAACAGGAGTGCGACTTTCTCTTCATCGGGAACTTCCGCTATCCAGTGGAAGACAATGGGGTACTGGTCCAGTTTTCCGTAGTACTTCGACTGTTTGATGAACTCCATCGCCTTTGCCAAGTCTAGGTGGTATTTGGGCGCGTTCGGGTCATGCCCCGGAAGAGCAGTTGGCACAGGACCGGCGGACTCGGTGGCCCCTGGAATAATGCTCTTCACAACGGTGTCATAGTCGAAGGCGTATGTGACCGCTGCTCTGAAGTAGATGTCGTCAGTCGGGGCCTTCTTGGTATTCATCATAAGATAGAACTCCCCGGCGGTGGGAATATCTGTCCTTGTCACTCCCTTCAGCTTTGCCATAGCCTCAAGGTTCTCTGTCGGTTGCCACTGGTCGGTTATGTCGATCTGCCCGTTGCTGAGCATTGTCTTGATAGTAGCTGGCTCCGTGGTGCCGAGGAATTTCACCTGATCCGGTGCATCCTTGCGGACATCACCCCAGTAGCCCGTGAATCTTTCCATCAGCATGTAGGCCTCAAGTTTCATTTCTTTGATCATGTAAGATCCCGACCCAGCGTCATGTGTTAGGAGCCAGTCGCTTCCGTAGTCTCCCTTGTCACCGTAGGGTCCTGGCGTTTTGAAGTGGGAGGTTACGAGCTTGCCGTTGAGGATGTAGATCCTTACGGTGCTGCCGAGGAACGGACCGAATGTCGTCTTCAATTTGATTACAACGGTCTGATCATCGGGCGCCGAAACTTGATCTACGTATGGAGTGAAGAGGTAGGAATACCCTTGACCGATCGTGAGCATCCTGTTCAGAGAGAAAACCACGTCGTTAGCGGTAAGCGGGGTTCCATCATGGAACTTGACATCGCTTCTCAGCTTGAAGGTCCAAGTGAGGCCGTCGGAGCTGACGGACCAGCTCGTTGCTACACTGGGCACGACATCACCTGACGGAGTAGGATAGGCGAGCGTGTCATACAGATTGACGAAGCCACTGGAGCTGGCTTCGTCTGAGCCAACGGCAGGGTCTGTGTTAGGCACGTTCGCGAACGAGATTGTGAGAAGAGTGGTAACTGCGGGGGCAGTTGTCGTGGCCGGAACTTCAGTGGTGGTTGTCGTTGTCGGTGGGCCTGGAGGTGGAGTCAGAGCATACCACGCCGCTCCGGCTACCACCACGATGATGATCACTACAGCTATCGCAATTTGACTACTTCTTTTCATGTTCAGATCAACGCCTGAAATTTTAGCGTGTCCGGTTACGAAGCCCTGCGCATATAAAACTTTGCAGATGGCGCCAGGAAATATGGGCCGACGCGACTTGAGTTTGGACGTTCTGGCCGTTGCATCGAGCATTGCTTTGGTAGACTCAGATGTTTCACAAGAGAATCTTCACTTGCTGAGTTGCTCGTCAGAGTCCAAGTGTTTGATGATCGAGTGTCGTCTTGTGAAGACAAACACAGTTTCGCTGGATGCGGAACTTCTCTTCCAGTCCGTGCTTTGCCGAGAACGATCGGTTACTCTTGTCCAGTCAGCGGCTGAGCGAGTGCTGGTGCGGGGGGATTTGAACCCTTTCGCCCGGAATTCCACCTTGGTCTCTTGAATCTCGAACCCCTAGCAGCTTGGTTCAAAAAGAAATTCCCATTGCACACGAAAAGCGATTGTCCTTTCATTCTCTAGACAGAGTCCTTAGCCCGTAGCAGCGTTGAGGCACTTGCTGAAGGCGGAGATCTGATCCTCACTCTCCTTGATTGGCAGACCAACGATGACTTTGGGTCCGGCTCTTGCAATTTCTCGTAATCGTTCCTCGACGGTTCGTGGGTCTCCGAAAACGGAGAGAGAACCCGCAGCGTCTGCGAGGAGCGTGCCCAGTGGAGTCTTCATGAGTTTCTTTGACAGTGGCCTCTTCTCTTGAACCAGGCTCCTCAGCAGAGGCAGCGACAAGTCGTAGTTCAGCCGCTTGGCCTCTTCGCGGACCCATTTCCTGCGGAGCATGTAGCCTGAAAGACGGTAGAGGACATCATGAAGTACTCTTCTGCGGTTGGCTGAAATGTAGAATGGAACGTATATTGCGAAATCTCCTGTGAATCCGCGGTCTCTTAGCGACTGAATATTCGATTCTAGACTCTTGTCGAGTAGCAGGAATGGTGTCAGCTCGTACTCGGCTGCGAACTCTGTGGCGAGGCGTAGAACACCCTCCGTTCCAATCCAGACTTCGCGGTCTTCACAGTTCTTCTTGACTGTCTTCACTGCCTCGCGAATGGTCCTAGCCAAAGGGCGTCTCCGCTCGTCCGTGTCTAGGTACGCGGCGTTTCCTGCAACAAGGCATAGGCCGAACTTCTCGAAGCCTGACGCGCCCAGTCGAGCTTGCCGAATGTTCCTCTCGCAGTACGAGTGGCGAGTGGAATAGGTCAGGATTGTGGTAACGCTGGGATCCGAGACCTGAAGCAGGTCAGTGACCTCGTCGTCATGAAGATAGTTCATCTTCCATTCGGCATCGATGACGTGATACTTCAGGCCCGACGTGATGCAGAATTGTGCCGACCTCAGTGTACCACGGGCAATCGATGCCGTTATCTTTCCGAGACGCGCGCGCTTAGTCGCCTTTCCACCCGCAACACTCATCGGTCTTCTCGGCCAAAATGGGATGTGTGTGCTAAAATCCTGTGGGTCAACGCGCTGGCGGGCCGTTTTCGTCAAGCATCAATTCGAGCACAGTTAGGAGATGATTGCATAGCCTCGTGGGGTCTCAGTGCATCCGTGCATCTTGTCCAGAATTATGGAGCAGGATGGTGCGGGGGGAGGGATTTGAACCCTTTCGTTCGGAATCCGTGTTTTGGTTTTCCGAATCTCGAACCCCTACGGGACAGGAGCCTCAGTCCTGCGCCTTTGACCTGGCTGGGCGACCCCCGCATCACAGGGCCATGATGACTTTGGCTGATTTAATGATTGCCGCCGAGCCCCGTCCGGAATTTGGGGCGGATCTCAAAGAGATATAACCGAAAAGAATCGCATCTGACCAAACTAGGTGCTAGCAGATGATGCTCGCCAACAGGATCGCTCTTGTTACCGGCGCCTCAAGAGGAATAGGGAGAGGGATCGCGTTGGAGATGGCGCGTGAGGGTGCTAATGTTGTTGTCAACTACACACGTTCAAAGAAGGAAGCTGTTCAAGTTGGTTCCAGTATTGAAGCTCTGGGCCGGCAGGCCTTGGTTGTGAAGGCAGACGTCTCAAAACCCGGAGAGATCGAGAAGATGCGGAAACAGGTCCTCAAGGAATTCGGTGGTGTCGATATTATGGTCAACAATGCTGGAGTGCATTATCACCTCAAGTCTTGGGAGATCGATGAGGCCGAATGGCGGCGTGTGCTCGGCGTCAACCTCGACGGCGTCTTTCTCTGCAGCAAAGCCTTCAGTCAAGAGATGAGGGCGAAGAAATGGGGCCGCATCATCAACATCTCCTCAATCGTCGGATTTACTGGGACCGATCATGAGGCACACTATGGAGCATCAAAGGCAGCCGTAGTAGGACTCACGAAGTCCCTTGCCCTAGAACTCGCAGCCTACAACATCACAGTCAACGCGATCGCGCCCGGATGGATTGAGACCGATATGACATCAGGCGCGACTCCAGATGAGAAGAAGAAAGCTTTGCAGTTGATTCCGCTTGGCAGAATGGGCCAGCCCGCAGACATAGCTCACACCGCGGTCTTCCTTGCTTCAGACAAAGCCAGCTTCATAACGGGACAGACGATCCACGTAAACGGCGGCGAAGCAATGTTCTAGCGCGCACGCACATACATGCAGTGAAACGGAAACGATTCCGCCGGAACTACTCGTTCTTCTCGACCCATGAGAACTTGCGTTGCAGCGTTTTCGAATAGTAGAGTTTCCAGTCGAACTCAACTTTCTTACCCCATTGATAGTATAGGCGGGGGTCGATGTAGCTCTTCAGAGAGGTCCCTATATTGTAGTCGCGTGTCGCCTTCATCGTCTTGATCCTCATCTTCGCTGTCTTGACAGCCTCCGCGGATTTCTTCGTCTTCCTAGTTTGAAGGACCTTGAGACGTTCCACCTTCTTGGCGAGGGAGTTCTCCCAGTTCTTGGGAAGCTTTCGTTTGTGGTTGCAGACGATCGCAGCTTCAAGGTTCGCCATCGTAGCCACGTTCTTCTTGACGTACTCAGGGTCGTCCTTGCTCACTTTGGCGGTCTTCAGGTATTCGCCGACCACTTTAGAGGCGTGGTATGTTCTGAATACTTTCGCTGAAAGCCCAGGAACAACTTCGCTTAGGAACTCGTTAACACGGTCTGATCGCACTCCCTCAAACATGGATGACTGCGAATTGACCATGAACTCCTTGAGATTCTCGACGACCTGTTGAGGCAATTCAAGTTCCTTGTACCAGCGCACTGCGTCCTTTCCGAGAAAGTCGAAGACGACGTGGCCGCTTTCGTGAATCTTGATGTGTTCGGGTCTCAGTGTCGTCGCGCCCACAGTGTCCGCTTCGTCTTTATCCTTCTCGTCGCCCACTCTGAGCTTGAGGGCGTCAATCAGGTAGGCCACTGTAGCGACCTTGCGCCGTTTGAGATCCTCCGCAGTCAGGTTCGCTGAGATGTGAGCTCTCAAGTCGTTGATCTTGCGGTCGAGCGTATTGGCTTTGTCATACTTCTCAATGTCGCGTTCCTGCTTTACTGAAGATGAGTCTGCCAGCCATACGTACTTCTCTTCTCCGCGTAGCCTATCATCCCATTTTGCGACCCACATGGAATTCGGTTGCCAGACTATCTCTTTCCAATTGCCTAGAGGCCTAGGCGCGTCTGGTGAGAGATTCAGGATCACGTCAGTCTCTGATGGGCCTTGCTTCCATTTTCCTCTGAGCGGATGCTTTCCGCGTCCCATGAAGATACATGACGGCTCGGCCATGTAGTTCCCAAGGTCAACCTTTTCTCCCTCAACGATCGCCTGTCCATACTTCACCTTGTTCGCTTCTCTGATCGCCTTCCGCTCGGCGGCGAGGCGTTTCTTCTCATCTTTCCCCATAGAGAGTTTCTTTGCTCGCTCATCCTCAACGTACTTGACGATCTCGCTGAAGTCGAAGTCTTTAGGTCCGAGTTTGTCGCTCAGTCCAAGTGCGTCGCAGAAGTCGCCGAAGAAGTTCTTGACGAAGACGGGATCTTCCACGTATTCCGTTCCGAGCTTCCTAATCCATGCGACAGTCATCTCCTCTTGCTGTGGAGTCAGGACGATGGGTTTCCCTTGAACAGCGATCCTGAAGCCTTTCGGCTCATATCTTGGGAACACTATGCCGCTGTGTATCAGGTGCTTCATCGTTCTCAACCTGCTGACGCCACTTGACCTCGTGAGATCAAGGAGGCGGGTCATCGGTTCATATTCCATCTTCGACCCTACGAGCGTAGGAGGGTCATTAAAACTCATCTCCCCAAATTCAAGAACCCATCACGTCAAGAGCGGACACGCCACGTCGACGTTGATGAAGCTCGACAATTTGGATGATGATTCAGTTATGCGTGCTCAACGAGGAGGTCAGGACTCTGCTCAGTTCAATGCATAAATCCACAGAAAATGACGATTCAATTCCATATGAAGAACGCCAGCGACACGGCAGAATTCGCCGTTACTTCTATCTAGGCTCTACCCTGGCGTGTTCGACGATTGCATCAAGTGCAGCGTAATGCTGACTTGGCTCGTACTTCCATCCGACTTTGTCGGCGAAGAGCTCGGCGGATATCGTTTGCCGCGTCTGCATTTCAGGCCTGAGCCTGATCGCAGAGTAGTCGCTCACCAGGCCTGATCTCGCCAACTTTGAAAACATCGCAAAAAGCTGCCCGGTCTCACTGCGCGGAGTGTAGGTTCTAACGCCGAGCTTTGTTTCGCCCAGCACTTTTACAACACGCAGAACCGGAAACATCTTCTCAGATACTCCGAAGAAAGCATTCATCCCTTCCGTGTCCTCGAAGCTGAGGAGAACCTCATACATGTCCGAGAGCTCAGGAGGATAAGGCAGGACGTTAATTACGAAATCTCTCACAAGACCACGTGGAAGAATCCTTCGATCATACCTATACTTGACGGCTTGAAGGGTGACCCCCACGAACTTGGACATTTCCGAGAACTTCGTTCGAGCGTTCATCTCAAGCGCAACGAGAATAAGCAGGTCCGCCTTGTCAGCTTCAATCGAATAACCCGACGGGTCACGGATCTCTTTCAAGCTGTTCTTCTGGCTGACCCAGTCGGTCCATTCGCTCCACTTGAACGTCCAAGCGCAAGTCTCAGGATCATACAACTGGAAGTTAGGAAATCCGTAGTAGTAATCCGACACCCACTTAATATCGTACTTCCTGACAAGCCCTCGTTGCACGGTTTCGGCCAAGTATTTCTCGAACTCTTGATCGCGCCCCTCGGGAATAGCATGAAGAGCATAGTGGGTGAATCCACCCTCACACCTCATGATCGCCTTCCAATAGTTCGGCACCGCGAGAGCCTCTGTCACAAAGTCCTCAAGACCTGGGTTTGAATCGACGATTGTGATACACTTCCGTAACCCGAGCTTTGAGTGGTCCGGATTTGCCTTTGACAGAACCCCAAACTGTCTTTCGAGCCTCCGTGCACGATCGTACACACTCGTGGGCGGCAAGCCCGCAGCTCTCGCAACTTCGAGGAGGTTACGGGGCCCGGCCTTGTGCATCATCGTAATGATTCGAATATTGGCTTCGTCCAGGGCATACATGAATTTGCCCATGAGACGCAGACGCTGGTCTACGGAAAGCGTCTCAATTGGCCTCGACTCCCGCATCCCGAATACACTCATTTTAGTTTGCACTCTTCTCCTTATGAAACTACCGTAACTCGTCAACGGGCTACTGTGAGACCCCGCAGACGAAGCATAGGGGGATTTAGTCCCATCCACCGCCGCCGTGTGCCCAACCCAAGAGATTGCACCTCACGTGTCTATTTCATGGGCCCGTTCTTTTATAATTTACGGAGCTTTGTGCACGTTGGTGTAAATCTTTAAGAACACCGATACTCCCGCTGGACATGGAAGGGTGATAGAACATACAGCACGCTTCCAAGCCTCACTCTTGACCGAGGGGAGAAGTCACAACGGTGAAGAGTACCACACTAGAGACGACGCATCTAAGCGCGGAACGCGTGTTCGACTCACTGCTATCTGACTCTGTGATCGAGGTATTCAACGGGACCCTTGGGAAGATCGCAGGCCAGGCTCTCCTCGATGTAGTGAAGGCACAGACACCACCGGACAACGCAGACCCCCTGCGAAGACCGGATCTCCTTGACCAGGTGCTGATCAGCCACTTGGGTTTGGTGGCAAGGGTGATAGAACGTAAGATCCTGAAGACGCTCGCGGGCAATACCTCAGCAGGAGCTGTGCCAGACGCAACCAATCACTTTGATTTTGCTGCCGAGGTAGAGAAGGTCAGGCTTCAGTTTCTGAAGCGCAAGCAGATGGGCTGCCAACCACAGACTCTAGAATGATCTGGGCACCCCATACCCAACATTGAGAATCCTCTCAGAATTCGCAGATACTTCAGACTCTGTTCCGCACAAAACGACCTTGATACGAGATTCGCGAAATGAGAGCAAGAGTAAAAGCAGGACTAGTAGCAACGTTCTCCTCTCCTGAATACCGAGCCTAGCTTGGATTCAACGAAGACTTGTGGAAGCATGACCATTTTCTCACGCGGGGCGCGAATGACGATTCCCCTTGTTCTGTTTGGGTCAGCCCTCTTCATCGTGAATCTTGGTTACGGGATGTTTACTCCGATCTTGCCACAGTACGCAAGCAGACTTGGAATCGACCCTGCTGCTCTCGGTCTTGCATATTCACTCTACAACGTAGCTCTAATCGTCTGCCTTATCCCCGGCGGGATCATGGCAGACCGCGTAGGCCGAGTGAAAACCATTGCAGTGGGAATGCTTCTGTTTGCCCTCTCTTCATTGATGCTTGTTTTCGTCAAGGACCTACTCCAATTCGCTATCGCTCGCATAATTGAAGGAGCCAGCTCGGCTCTGGCCATTCCTGCAGTCTTCGCGCTGACGGCGGATTTGGTCCCAGCCGATCGAAGAGGAAGCGGAATGGGTTTCACATCAACAGTCGAAACCGTAGGAGGATTAGTGAGTCCCACCATAGGAGGCTTGCTTGCGCAAGCTGCAGGACTGACCTTTCCCTTCTACGCTACATTCTTCCTGGGGCTAATGTCGGCAGCACTTGTTCTCCCAATCAGGGAACAGTCGAGACCTTCTCGTTCTTCATCCTCAGAATCCTCTTTCGTTGCACGATTCAGATTGCTACATAAGAGCATCTCAGGGAACAGAAGCCTGTTTGCACTCTCTGTCAGAGGCTTCATTGTTGGCATCACACAAGGACTTTACGTCCTCGTCTTCGTGCTGTACATGACTTCCAAGATCAAGATGCAGCTCGCAGAGATCGGGTTCTCATTCACTCTCATGAGCGGGGCGATCCTCGCCTTCACATTCCTGGCGGGACATCTCTCCGATCGATTTGGCAGAAAGCCCTTCGTGATCTTGGGCGGAATTATCATCGCATCAGCGATTCTGGCTTTCTCATTCGCACATACAGCACCTGAAATCTATCTGATCTCATTTGCACTCGGACTAGGCATTGCCCTGAACAACGCCCCGATCAACGCGCTCATAGCGGACTGCGTAGCTTCTGAGATTCGCGCGCAGATAATGGGGGGTTACGAGGTCATCGTCGGACTTGGACGAGCCCTGGGAGTCTTGCTTCTTGGAAGCATCTATAGTCTGTCACAGCCCGCACCGTTCAACTTGTCCGGAGCACTCATGGTCGTGACAGTCGTGCTCGTCATGCTCTTCGTGGTAGAGCAGCCGAGCACGCAAGCTGCTATTTCAGCACGCCGGCAAGAGGCAAGGATCTGATGCGGTGAATGAACGTGTTCCCGAGACGCCCATGTCTTGATGCGGTCGACGTCCTCCGACGAGTCCGGACGAACCGATAACGTCGAGACATATCTTAAATCAAGGACCGGCCCTAGCGAGTCTCGGTATCTCAAGCCTCGGTAGCTCAGCTGGTAGATGCCAGATTCAGCCAAGAGCACCCGCCTCGTAAGCGGGAGGTCGCGGGATCGAAGCCCGCCCGAGGCTCCATTCTCAACATCTACTGAACTCATGGTGTGGCCAATGGCGATCGTGTGAATCCAAGCATTCAAGATCACGGGCAACCATACCATACTTGAGGACAGTTCAGAGATGGCTGAGGAACCTCCACCCGGAGAACGCAAGATCATTGATCTGATCGTAAGAAGACTCCACAAGATGCCCCGCATGCCCATACCATTCGGCGATGACGTCTCCGGAATAGATATCGGAGGCGGTAGACTCGCTATCCTGAAGTGCGATATGCTGGTTGGACGAACCGATGTTCCGAAAGGCATGAGCCTTCGACAGGCCGCGAAAAAGACTGTTGTGATGAACGTTAGCGACATGGCGTCGAAAGGCGTCCAGCCCCG
>Ga0315296_10004836_pt1 | contig 10928 bp, 5 predicted proteins | sample YL17G14_18_MG_FD_203921 | JGI IMG/M metagenome (GOLD analysis project Ga0315296, IMG submission 203921) | Sediment microbial communities from Yellowstone Lake, YNP, Wyoming, USA - YL17G14_18 | ecosystem: Environmental > Aquatic > Freshwater > Lake > Sediment | place: USA: Wyoming | collected...
CGGGATGCTCAAGCCGCGCTCCGAGTGGAAAAATGCGAAAACACGGGAAGAGCTGACGAACAAGATGCGCCAGGCCGTTTCCTCGATTCCCGGGATGGCTTTTTCGTTCAGCCAGCCCATCGCCTGCAGGATCGATGAGCTTGTGGCGGGAACCAAGGCCCAGCTCATCATCAAGCTTTTCGGAGAAAACCTGGAGACGCTCAAGAGCACGGCGGATGAGATCGCCGGGATCCTGACGAAGATCCGCGGCACCAGGGACTTGGTCGTAGAGAGTATCGCCGGTCAGCCCTATATTTCCATCAAGATCGACCGGGCCAGGATCTCGCGCTTCGGGATCAACGTCGATGATGTCCAGTCCATGGTCGAGACGGCCGTCGGCGGGAAGTCCGTCACACAGCTTTTCGAAGGGGAAAAATATTTCGACGTCGTGCTGAGGTTTCCGGAAGAAAAAAGGAATTCGTCGGAGGCCATCGGGAACGTCCTTGTCGTTTCGCCCCAGGGCCGGAAAATCCCTCTGAACCAACTGACGGACATTTACTCGTCGGAAGGGCCCGTCCAGATCAGCCGGGAATCCGGCCTCCGGAGGATCGGCGTCGAATGCAACATCTCGGGAAGGGACATGGGCGGCTTTGTGGCCGAGGCCAAGAGCCGGATCCAGAAAAATGTAAAACTTCAGCCAGGCTATTTCCTCACCTGGGGCGGCCAGTTCGAAAACCAGCAGCGGGCGATGAAGCGGCTGATGATCATCGTCCCCGCGACGGTCGGGCTGATCTTTTTCCTGCTGTTTTTAACGTTCAGCTCTCTACGGCTGGCGGCCCTCGTCATCCTGAACCTGCCCTTCGCCTTGATCGGGGGTGTTCTCTCGTTGTTTTTGGCCGGCCTTTACCTGTCCGTCCCGGCCTCGGTCGGCTTCATCGCCCTGTTCGGGATCGCCGTGCTGAACGGCGTCGTCCTCGTTTCTTACATCAACCAGATCCGCGAGGAGGGGCTGAGCGTCAAAGAGGCGGTCCTCAAAGGGTGCGAACACCGGCTCAGGCCCGTCCTGATGACCGCCTCGATTACGATCTTCAGCCTGATCCCCATGCTGTTCGCGTCCGGGCCGGGGTCTGAGGTCCAGCGTCCCCTGGCCGTTGTCGTGGTCGGCGGCCTCTTCACCTCGACACTATTGACGCTCTTGGTCTTGCCCTCTCTCTATCATTGGTTTGTTGCAAAAAATCAACACTAAAAAAAGGATTCTCTTCCATTCCGTGTCGGTAGAAAAGGGAAACGATCCGGAGACGGCTGAAGCAACCATAGAGGGCTCGGGAACGGCGTCAATTTGGAGGGGGAACCCGCTTCGCGTTTCCCCCTTCCAACGGGCACCGGGAAGACCCGGTCGCCCTGCCTCCCTTTCTCGGGCGGGGCAGGAAACCCCACCCTGCGACTAAGGGGGCGGCTCCCCCTTGGATCCCTCTACGAGCGGTTCCCCATGGCAAACCACGGCGAACCGCTCGTGAAAAACCCGGTTGGGGAGCGAAGCCGTTTCCGGATCGTTTCCCGGACGATTTCTCCTCACGCGAAATGAAACAAAATCAAAAATATGGACCGTCCCTCTTGATCTTTGGCTCAGCTTGAAGAGCCAAAAGTCGGCTGGGGATGTTCGGCAACCGCAGGATGCGGGACATCCACGGGCCGGCTTTTTTTCTTGAACAGCTTGTCGGCGATAACGTAAAAGGAGGGCACGACGACCAGGCTCAGCACCGTGGACAGGACCAGCCCGCCGATGACGCCGATGGCCATGGGCATCCGGATCTCCGACCCCGGCCCGAGCCCGAGGGCCGGCGGGATGGCCGCCATCATCGTCGCCGTCGCCGTCATCAGAATCGGCCTCAACCGGATGGGCCCCGCTTTTTCCATCGCTTCCCTCGCCCCAAATCCCTGGGCCTTGAAATTATTGGCGTAATCAACCAGGATAATGGAATTCTTCTTGACGATGCCCATCAGGAGCAGAAGCCCGATCATGCTAAAAATATTCAGGCTCTGGCCGGTGATCAAGAGAGCAAACGCGGCCCCGGCGATGGACAGGGGAAGAATGGTGATGATCGTCACCGGGTCTTTATAGGAATTAAACTGGGAGGCCAGGATCATATAGGCGATGGCGATCCCCAGGAACAGGGCGAACAGCAAGCTGCTCATGGATTCGCGGAAGGCAACGCTGGCCCCGCCGAGCACGATGCGGTATCCGACCGGCAGGTCCCTGGCCAAGCTCTCGACGAGTTTGATCGCTTCATCCTGGGCATGGCCGGGAGCGACGTTGGCGAAGACCGTGATGGCCCGTTCCCGGTCCCGGCGGGTGATGGCTTGGAGCGCGGGCAGCTCCTCGTACGTCACCAGCGAGGACAGCGGAACAAGCTCTCCGGCCCGGGTCCGCACCCTCAGCCTGGATATGTCTTCCGGCCGGGATCTCTGGCTGGCCAGAAGTTTCAGCCGGACATCCACCCGCCGCCCTCCCGTGCTGTATTTCCCGACGCGGACGCCTCCGACCAGGGCATTGATGGTCGTGGCGACTTCGTCAACGGAAACGCCCAGGTCGGCCGCCACGGCCCGGTTGGGCATAACGCGGAGCTCGGGCATACCCAACTGGTAGTCCGTGTCCAGATCGACGACGACTCCGCTTTCCCTGAGCTTGCTCATGACGCCCTGACTCAGAGAAATCAGCTCATCCCAGTTCGAGCCTCGGACAGAAAACTCGACCGGAAATCCCCGCTGGGCCGTGAAGCCCTGCTGGGACAGGTCCTGGATGACCGCCCGCACGCCCGGGATAGAGTTCAGGTTCCTGCGCAGCTCAGCCGAGATTTGGGCTTGGCTCAGTTCGCGCTCTCGGGGAGGGACGAGGGTGACGTTCATGTTTCCCGAATTGACCCCGCCTCCAAAGCCGCCGATAAATGTGAACATCTGTTGGACCTCGGGCCGCGCGGCAACGATGCTTTCGCATTTCGTCATCAATTTATCCGTCTCCAAGAGACCCGAACCGACGGCGGTTTGGATGCGGATCGACATCCGGCTCAGGTCTTGGGACGGAACGAATTCGCTGGGCATGAGGCGCAGGACGAACAGGGCGGCCGCGAAAAGAAGAGCGCCCAGGACAAGGATCAGCCCGGGACGCCGGAGGCTGCGGCGCAGGACTTTGGCATAGGTTCTTTCCAGCCAACGAAAGCTGTTGTCGACGACAAGCCCGAGACGGCTCCGGCCCTCGCGGGATGTTTTCAAAAATTGGGAACAGCGGGCCGGGGCCAACGTTACGGCCTCGACATAGGACAGGAGAACGGCCAGGCAAAGAGTGATGCCGAATTGGAGGAAGAACCGTCCAATGATGCCCTTGACAAAGACGACGGGGACAAAGATCGCCACGACGGCCAGCGTCGCCGCCAAAGCGGCGAAGGCGATCTCCTTGGTCCCCTCCAAGGCGGCCTTGACCAGCCCTTTTCCTCCTTCGCGGTGGCGGAAAATATTCTCCATGACCATAATGGCGTCATCGACGACGATGCCGACGGCCAAGGCCAATCCGAGCAGTGTAAAGGTATTGAAGGTAAATCCCAAAAAATAAATGATGGCGATCGTCCCCATCAGAGACATGGGTATGGCCAGGATGACGTTGAGCGTGCTTGAAAAAGAGCCGAGGAACATCCAGCAGACGAGGGCGGTCAGGATGACGGACAGGACGAGTTCGAGCTGGATTTCCTTGACCGAATCCTCGATGAATTTTGTCGTGTCGAAGACGACGTTTATGCTCATGCCCTGGGGCATGGTCTTGCGAAAGCCGTCGAGAGCCTCCCGGACCTTTTTAGCTACGGCCACGGCGTTGGACCCGCGCTGTTTTCTGACGCTCAATCCCTGGGCCTGGACGCCGTTGACGCGGGCCATCCGGCGGACATCGTCGGAGCCGTCTTCGACAAGCGATACGTCGCTTATATAGATCGGGCTTTCGTTGACCTCGCGGACGACGATGTGTTTCAGTGTTTCTATGTCGATAGCCTCGCCAAGGACGCGGACGTTGACTTCCCGGCCCCTGGTTTCCAGGCGGCCGGCGGGGAGCTCGACATGCTCGCGCTGGAGGGCCTGGATGACGTCCCTGACGGTCAGACCCTTTTCATCGAGCTTGGTCGCGTCCAGCCAAACGCGGACGTTGCGGTCCTGGACGCCCATCACCCCAATCTCTCCCACTCCGGGAATCGTCTGCAGTTTTTCCCTCAGGCTGTACTGCAGATAATCGGTGAGGACCCGTTGGGGAAAGGGGCCGACCAAGGAAATCATCATGATCGGCTGGTCTTCCGGGTTCGATTTGGAGATGGTGGGAGGGTCGATGTCCCTGGGCAGCTGCCGCTGGGCTTGGGCGACCTTGGCCTGGACATCCTGCATGGCGACATCGACGTTCCTCGACAGCTCCATTTCGACCGTGACGTTGGCCGACCCCATCCGCGAGTACGAAGTCAGGCTCCGGATACCTTCGACCTGGCTCAGGGCTTCTTCCAGAGCTTCGACGATATCATTCTCGACGACCTCGGGCGCCGCGCCCGGCCAGCTCACGGAAACCGAGATGTTGGGAAAATCGACGTCCGGAAACTGGCTGATTCCGATCCGGGAGGCGGCCACTACGCCGAAGACGACTGTGGCGGCCATGAGCATCCAGGCGAGGACGGGCTTTTTAACGCATACTTCCGTAAGATTCATGATCGGGCTCCTCTACGCATCCGATTCCTCAGCGGCTCTTCGGTTTTTTCTGGGCAGGCTTATCGGCCGGAGCCTGGGGAGGGCCGGTTCTCACTGGAACGCCGTTCCGCAGGGCTTCGGCTCCGCGGACGACGAGGATGTCCCCCGCCTTGAGCCCGGACAGGACTTCCGCCTGACCGTCTGCAGTTCTCATGCCCAGCGTCACGAGGCGCTCCACGGCCGCGTCATTTTCAACAACATAGGCGATAAATCCCCGTTCGCTTGGGCGGATGGCGATCTGAGGAATGACCGGCGAGGACCGGGATGTGCTCACCGGAATCGTGATCTCTGCGAACGCTCCCGGCCGCAAGACCGGGTCCCTTGAGTCTATGATTTCGGCCGTGATGGGGACCATCCGGGAGACTTCATCGGCGGCGTCGGCGACATGGACGATCTTCGAGCTGAACTCTCGCGCATCGTCACGCATCTTGAAGTTGGCCGGCATACCCGGCCGGAGCTGGCTGGCGTCGCGCTCGGGGATCCTGAAACGGAGAAGCAGAGGATCCCGGCGGACAAGGGTGGCCATAACGGTCCCGACCTGGACATACTGGCCTGTCTGAACGGTCCGTGTTTGGAGGATCCCGGAAAAAGGCGCTCTGACATAGGCATCATGAAGGTTGAGCTTGGCCTGATTGAGGGCGGCCAGGCTTTGAGCGACGTCCGACGTCGCCAGCAGGACCTTGGTCCTCCATGTCTCAAGCTCTTCGCCCGGGATCAGGCCCGGGGTCTGGTTGATGACGGTCTCCCGCCGCTTCAACCCGGCCTCGGCATCGGCCTTGGCGGCCAGGGCCTTTTCATAGGACGCCTGGGCGGCTTCGACCGCCAGCCGGTAGCGTTCCGGCTCGATTTCCACGAGCACTTGATCGACGGCCACGATGTTTCCTTCGGCAAAAAGAACCCGGTCGACCACGCCCGAGACGCGGGCCGTGACTTGGACTTTCTCGAAGGCATCGATCGACCCGACCGCGTTGACCGTATAGACCAGAGACTGCATCGTCACCGGTTCGACTTCAACGGGATATTGGATCCTTGACCTGTCGGAGCTCGATCCTCCCCGTTTTCCCTGGGGCGCGGGATCGCCGCCCTTTTTGCAGGAGGTAAAGACAAGGATCGAGACGGCCACCATGAACACCAGTATCTTTTCTATTCGCTTAATTTCCAATTTTCGGCTCCTTTCCGAAGGGGTCCAGGCCGAGAGCGGCCTCGAGGCTTAGATAGGCAATTCCCATTCCATAGCGAGCTTGGACAAGGGCAAGCTCGGCTTCAAAAAGCCGGACGTTGGCGTCCGCCACCTGGAGGGCTGTGCCCAGGCCCTGCCGGTAGAGCTCGGCCGTTTCCGCCGCATTTCTTTTGGCGACTTCATAGGCGACGGTCGCCTGCTTGAGCGTCGCCCGCTGGTTCGTCAGAGAGACCAGGGCGTCGCGAACTTCAAGCTCCACCTGGCGTAGAATCGACTGGACATCGAGGTCGGCTTGACGGGCCAAGGACTTACGCTCGCTGTAATCGCCGTTGCGGGTGAAGCCGTCGAAAATGGACCAGCTCAGGCTGAGCCCGGCATTCCAATTGGTGTTTTGGCCGGTCAGCCCCGCTTCATTCGTGTAGGTGTACCTGCCCGTCAGGCTCAGGCTGGGGAGCCATCTGAGGAGCGGCTCCACAACGAGCGCCCGCTGGGCCTTAGCCCTCCAGCGCAGGGAGATGACATCAGGCCGCCTGGCCTGGGCTTCCGGGATCAATTGATCGACAGCCAGCGGTTTCTCCTCGACGGCTTGGAGCAGAAAATCGGGGACTTTCAATTTTTTCGGGATCGGGCTATTCAGAAGATAGCCGAGCTCGAGGTAGGTGGTCTCGACCTGACCTTGGACCTGGATGACGCCTTTCTCCGCCGTGGCGTATTCAAGCTCGGCCCGGGTCACATCGTTGCTCGAAACCAGCCCCGCCGAATAACGGGCTTTGGCGGCTTCCAGGTTCTGCCTGGCGTAGTCCAAGCGGTGCCTGGACGCTTCCAAGACTTGATCCACGCCCAGGGTCGCGAGAAACGCGTTGCTGACCTCAAAACTGAGGCCCCGCTTGGTTTCAGCAGAGGCGTACCATTCCGAGCTTCGATCCGAACTGGTCTGGACCAGGGTCGGGATGCTCCGGGCATCAAAGATGGTCATGCTGAACGAGGCGAAGCCGGAGAGAGCATTCAGGCTTTGGACGATGATTTGTTGATTGCCGATCGTCCTCTGGACCTCGAAAGGACGGCGGGTATAATTTCCGGTGACGTTGACATTGGGCATGAAATAGGCCCGGGCCTTGGACAGTCTCGACTCGGCGGCCGCCACCCGTTGGTCGGCGGCCAGGGCCCGCTCGTTTCCGGTCAAGGCCATTTGAACGGCTTGCTCTAGGGTCAGGGTCTCTTCCTGGGCGACGGCGAACGATGGGACAAGGATTAGGAGGAAAAAGTATATCCATAAACCACTCAACGTCTTGCGGCATGGGGAGAGTTTATTTTTCATCTTCACTTAGACTAGACCTCCTTTATGGCGTGTTCTCAAAGTCTACTTTTATCCTATTTAAATGAAGCTGTCAAAATTTCTGCGAGAAAAGGAGTGTTTGACTCGGCCCGACCAGGGATCTCCGGGAGGGCGGAAGCGGAATCTCAATCTCCAGACAGAACTCGGGCCTTTTCCCCCGGACTTCAGAATATCCTTTCGTCGCCTTTATCTCAATAAATCGGTAACCTTGATATTCTTTTTTTCCAGGATCATCCCGGTCGAGCGGTCGAGAGCGGCCTGGGCCAGGTTGTAGCTGATGATGGCATTGAGCTCCGACACGCGGGCGGTCGTCAGGTCCCGCTGGTACTGGAGGACGAAATAATTCGTGCTCATTCCGACCCGCAGCTTATCCTCTTCGGCCTGGAGCTTCTTCTCGGCCAGCTCCCGGGCCGCCCTGAAGGCTTGAAGCTGTTTATAGGTCGTCTCCAGGTACCGGACGGCGGTCCTGATCTCCAGGACCACCTGTTTTTCCTGGTTCTTCAGGTTCAAGAGCGCCTGGTCCATGTTGAGCTGGGCCTGGGCCGCGCTCGCCCTGGAGATCATGTTGCTCAGAGGGATGCTCAAGGAAAGGCTGACCGACCAGTTCTTGTACTTGAAATTGAAGGCATCCTTAAGCGCCTGCGAAGCGCTTTGGGGCAACTTGTTAAGGACGATCCCGTCGAGAGGGTTACCTTGATAGACGATCTGCGTTCCTGAGACCCCCGGGCTCCAGTATCGGGCGCTGAGGTTCAGGCTCGGCAGAAGCTGGTTCTTGGTGTAGCTGAGGCTCAGCTCCTGGTTCTTGAGTCCGATCTGGGATATCCTCAAGTCCGTCCGTTTTTGCATGGCGGTCGTCAGGGCCTCGTCCAGGCTCACTCTCTGCTCTTCGAGCTTCGGCTTGTCCAGAGCCACCACCTCCATCAGTCCTTTCTCCTCTTCCTCAGAGAGGTTGATGAGCATCTTCAGCTGGTCTTCGTAGTTCTTCACCGACGCTTCGGCCGCGATGATGCTCGCTTCACGGGAGGCCACTTCGGATTCGGCGCTCAAGAGGTCGATGGGAGACATCGTCCCGATTTCCACGGAGAGCTTATTCTTGGCTAAGAGCTCTTTGGCCAACTGCAGGGACAGCCGCTGGACTTTCAGGTTCTCAATGCTGTAAACGAGCTGCCAGTAAGATTGAGTGATGCTGTAAACCGTGTCCTGGACTGTTTTCACGAACTGCGTCTCGGAAACGTCCAGGTTGTTCCGGGAGACGAGGATGTTGTAATCGGAGATCTTGTAGCCGAAGCCCTGGAGCAGGGGCTGGCTGAAATTGAAAGTCAAGGTGCCCCCATAGCTGGGATTGATCGTCTGGCCTCGCGAGTTGGTGTCGTTCTTGTTGCCGCTGACCTGAATCGTTAACGATCCTCCCATCGGGATCTGCTGGTTGATCGACCCGGAATAGTCTTGACGGAGCCTGAGGGCCTGGGCACCCGGAGCGTCGAGCCACGAATACGAGGCGCTCTTGGTGTTTTGATCGGAATAGCTGAACGACAGCGAGGGATAGTATTTTTCGCGCGCCTGGTTCAACGAAACCTGGGACAGCTGCGGCGACAGGATCGCCACCTGGATGCTGAGATTCTTCTGCAGGGCCCGGGTGATGCAGTCATCCAGGGTCAATGTCAGCGATTTGCCCTGGGCCGGCGCCTGTTCCTGACCGCCATGGGCGAGCGGCCAGAGAAGCAAAACCAAACATATGAACAGCGTTGTTTTTTTCTTGGACATGTCAAACCTCCTTGAGCAGAGTGTTCTTCGATCACTCATGCTTTATACTTATAGCGTTCGCTTTTTTTTGTTGTCACTCGGAGAAGTCTAGCCCCACCGTCCTCATTCATACCGCAGGGCTTCGATCGGGTCGAGCTTGGAGGCCTTGCGGGCGGGGTAGAACCCGAAGAACACGCCCACCGAAGCGGAGAAGAGGAAGGCAAGCAGAATGGACCCGGTAGAGACGACGGTCGTGATCGTGGCAAAAATGGGGATGTACTTCAGGAGCTTCGAGACTCCGACTCCCAGGGCGATCCCCAGGATGCCTCCTATCAGGCTCAAGACGATCGCCTCGGCCAGGAACTGGAGAAGGATGTCCTTCTCCCGGGCGCCGATCGACATGCGGATGCCGATCTCCCGGATCCGCTCCGTCACGGAGACGAGCATGATGTTCATAATGCCGATCCCGCCGACGAGCAGCGAAATGGCGGCGATGCTCCCCAGGAGGAGCGTCAAAATGTTGGTCGCGTCGGCCGCGCCTTCGGCGATCTCGGCCATGTTCCGGACGCTGAAATCGTCGTCGGAGCCGGGCATGATCCGGTGCCGGACCCTCAGCAGTTCTTCAATCTCTCTCTGAGCGCTGGTTGTCGTGGTCGAGGCCGTCGCCGAAACGTCGATGGACTGGAGGAACTCGGATTTCTGGATTCTTTTCATGACCGTCGTGTAGGGGACGAGGATCATGTCGTCGCGGCTGCCGAACCCGCCGGATTCACCCTTGGTTTTCATGACACCCAAGACCGTGAAGGGGACCTTTTTGATCCGGATGACCATACCCAGCGGATCTTGATCCTCGAACAGGTTCTTTTTGACTTCACTGCCGAGGACGCAGACTTTGGCCGCGCCCCGGACATGGGTTTCATCGAAAAACGTTCCGAATTCGACGTCCCATTTCCGGATATCGGTATATTTTTCCCCGACGCCCTGAACGGACGTGTTCCAGTTCTTGTTCCCCAAGACAACCTGGGCCCTCGCGCTGGCGTTGGGAGACGTTGCCGAGACGGACGGGCATTGTTCCTCGATGGTCTTGGCGTCTTCGATGGTGAGCGTTTGGGATCCGCCGAAACCGGAGTGGACTCCCCTGACGTTCCTGCTGCCGCCGCTGACGAAGAGCAGGTTCGTCCCCATGGAGGCGAACCGGCTTTCGACGGCGACCTTGGCCCCCGTCCCGATGCTGACCATGGCGATGACGGCGCCGACGCCGATGATGATGCCCAAGGCCGTCAAGAACGTGCGCATTTTGTTCCGGCCCAAGGCCCGGATGGAAACTCGGATGATCTTGAAGATATGCATGGTCGAACTCCTTTAGTTGGTTTCTTCCTTGATGATCTGGCCGTCTTTCATGATGATCCGCTTATTGGCGTAGGCCCCGATATCGTGCTCATGGGTCACCATGACGATCGTGATCCCTTTGTCCTTGTTGAGATTCGTAAAAATAGCCATGATCTCTTCGCTGGTCTTGCTGTCCAGGTTTCCGGTCGGCTCGTCCGCAAGAATCAAGGAAGGATTGTTCAAAAGGGCCCGGGCGATGGCCACGCGCTGCTGCTCGCCGCCTGAGAGCTGGTTGGTCTTGTGATGCTCACGGCCTTTCAGCCCGACGGCTGCCAGCGAAGCCAGGGCCCGCTGGGTCCGCTCCTTTCCCGGCACGTTCGAATAGAGAAGAGGAAGCTCGGTGTTTTCAAGGGCGGTCGTGCGGGCCAGGAGGTTGAACGTCTGAAAGACGAACCCGATCTTCTTGTTCCGCGTCCGGGCCAGCCGGTTCTTGTCGAACTTGGAGATATCATCGCCGTCCAGCAGGTACCGCCCCGAAGTCGGCTTGTCCAGGCAGCCGATGATGTTCATCATCGTGGATTTTCCAGAACC
>Ga0315296_10004837_pt1 | contig 10926 bp, 5 predicted proteins | sample YL17G14_18_MG_FD_203921 | JGI IMG/M metagenome (GOLD analysis project Ga0315296, IMG submission 203921) | Sediment microbial communities from Yellowstone Lake, YNP, Wyoming, USA - YL17G14_18 | ecosystem: Environmental > Aquatic > Freshwater > Lake > Sediment | place: USA: Wyoming | collected...
GAGGAGTTCAAGGGAACGGGGAATATGGAGCTCCACCTTGACCGCCGACTGTCGGAGCGGCGAATCTTTCCGGCAATGGATATTCAGCGCAGCGGGACCAGGCGGGAGGAGCTTTTGCTAGGTGAAGAGACGGTAAAGCAGGTCTGGCTGCTGCGGCGCATGGTGTCCATGATTGCCTCCGACTCCGTCAACTTCACTGAGACGACCGAGCGCGTCCTTGACCGCCTGCGCCGCACCAAGTCCAACGCCGAGTTCCTGGCTACTTTGACCAAGGAGACATAGAGGTTGTTTAGAATTAACCCTATCCCCTTTATCCCCTTCCCCTTGTTAAGGGGAAGGGGAAAGTATTTAGAGAAGAGGGGCTAACGCCCCTCTTAAACACCCCATTAAGTTAGGCTCATTATCAAAGGGAGAGGGGGAAGAGTTTATATGGATATGTATTCCTATCATGAGGGGCTAACGCCCCTCTTAAACACCCCATTAAGTTAGGCTCATTATCAAAGAGAAAGGGGGGGGAGAGATTTTAGAGAGGGACAAAGTAGGGTATCAACTTATAGCCTAACCAAATGGGGGTCGCTTCGCGACAAATCCTAATATCTAAGCACCAAATACTAAACAATTTCAAAATTCAAAATCCTAAATGTTTTGGTCATTAGGGCTTTGGATTTGCTTAGGATTTAGAGATTAGTATTTAGAGTTTTCCCGCTTAGATATTGTTTAGGATTTAGGGTTTAGGATTTAGTATTTTCTCCAATTAGATATAGGGACTTGACAAATGGAGAATTTGTGCTATAGTAGACATTGGCACTTGACAAGGTGTGCTATTATATTTAGGTAAAGGAGGTGATGCCATAGTGAGAGCCCTTGGCGGTGAAGCCAAAGGGGGAGATGAAATTAAACCGTAAAACCCGAAATACCTTTGTCTCCATAAGAGAAGGTTTTTCCTTTTGTGGAGAATAATTATTAAGGAGGACATTTTAAAGTCGATGAAAAACAAAATTCATAAAATATTTGGAGTAGCGCTGACGGTAGTGCTGGTTGCCAGCATGTTTGTGTTTGCGGTACCAATACCAGTAGCGGCGCAAGCCTACACGCCCAACCAGTGGAATGCGATGGTTATACCCGGCTGGGCTGGTCAGGTTATTACCGGTACGGGTAACCCGACACTGGGGAAGACGAACATTACCGACTTTGCCGTAGGCTCCGATGGCACGACCATCTATGCCGTAGGCACCGGTACCGTAGCCAACTTCATAGCCAAGTCAACCAACGGCGGCAAGACGTGGTCGGTGCTGGGCAACCCGACTACTTTCACTGGCCCGGCGAGACTGGTTGCCGTGGCTCCGGATAACCCGGCGGTGGTGGCTGTGGTTGACAGCGCTGACGGGGTTGCCTACTCCACCAATGGCGGCGCTATCTGGAACGACCTGGGAGACCCAACGTTGGGTGCCGCTGATGTCTGTCAGGATATTGCTATCAGCCCAGCTCGTTACGACGCTCTCCTGGGCAGGGACATGCTGGTAGCCACCTCTAACCCAGGCTCATTGGCGGCGACTACTGATACAGTCCGAATTTCGACCGCTGTCGCTGACAACGGTACCATCACTGTAACCTTTGGAAGCCTACGGGCAACGCCAAGTGCCCTGGTCAATGCAGGTTTCGGGGTTGGTACTGCTGGAACCATTAACGTGGCTTCGGGTGCAGTGGCTTGGACAGGTGCTGCTGCTGCTGGCACTATTGACCTTGCCGCCCTGACGCCCAACACAATCTTTACCTGGACTAGAGTCGGAGTCTCAACTGCTGCTACAACTATAGACGCGGACGCGGATATGGGTGCGATTGGCACCAACGTTCCTGCGGGTGCGCCATGGACCCTACCCGATGTTGTAGGTTTTGGCAACCTGTATCTGGTAGGGGGAAACCTCACCTGGACTCCGGTAGGCATTGCCCTTACCTATGATTACACGTCGTGTACTTTTGAGCCAAACTGGGTCGGCGGACGTAGCGTGGTGGCTGTTGGCTCTAGTGCTACTAACACCTTCGTGCAGGTGCGACAAATCGTACCTCCAGCTCCGCCTTTCTCGGTAGCTAACGCGGGGATGGTAGTTTTTGGCGTTACCTTCCCAGTTGAGTATGGGGCTGCTGGTGGTATTCTTTCGTCATCGCTGGCTCTGCCCAGTGACTTTGACTCCACCTCGGGGTCGGCGAGAGTGGCATATGTTGGCCTTAACTCTGGGGCTGCCTTTGACGATGTCTACCGGATGAACAGCATTGGTCCTACCGCTTCCACCTACAAGCTGGGGATTTCTGCAGCTGACGTCGGCATCCAGAGCATCGCCTTCAGCGGCGACCGCACTGGTGGGACGCTGGCTGCCGGTGAAAGTGCCAGCACTAGCGTATGGGTCAGCAAGGACCCGCAGCTGAGTCTGCCCACCTGGTCATGGTCTCCTAAGGGACCGACCGGGGCAACTCTAACCATTGTCGCTCTGGCGCCTGACTACGCTACCGCTACCCTCAAGACGGTCTATGCCGGCACCACTGGTAGTGAGAGCGCCTTCTCCAGGTCAACCAATGGCGGTAGCACCTTTAACCAGCTATCGCTGATTGATACTACCCTTATTACGCTGGACGATGTTATGCCGGCACCGGATAACTCGGTGGTGTTCCTGTCAAGCACCAATAACGGCGCCGACCCTGCCTTGGACGCCAGCCTGTGGCGGAGTTCAACACCACCGGCTCTGGGCACCTGGGAGAGGGTGAGGCTACGGGGAACTGCGGCAGTGCCGCAGGGAGGCTTCATCATCCGGCTCAGCCCGGATTACGTTACCGACAAGACCCTTTACTGGTGTGATTTGGGTGCTACCGACATCCAGAAGTCAACCAACGGCGGTGAGCTCTTTGCCTCCAGAACGGCACCGATAGGGATGGTTGACGTCACCGTGGAGAGCAAGGAAGTGCTCTACATGGCTAATGGCACCTTTGTCTATAAGAGCATCAACGGTGCCTGGTTCTTCGGGCTGCCGATTCCCACTCAGACCTCGGGGGTTTACAGCCTGGCGATGGCACCAACCTATCCTGAGAAGCCAAAAGCGGGCAATGTTCTGGTTGGCGGTATCGCTGGTGAGGTCAGCCTATCCACTGACGCCGGCGCCAGCTTCATCCCGCTGTTAAGCTCTGTCGCTACCGGAAACATGTCGGTTGCGGCGGATAAGGACTACGCCACTAATAACATGGTCTATGCCGCCAGCAGGGCTCCGAATGAGGGAATCTACCGCTATACTGTTGGCACGAGCACTGCCTGGGAGAACATCCGTGTTGTTCCCAACCCCCTCGCCGTGAATATTAGAATGACCGGTCTGGCAACGCAGGGTGGCGCGCTCTACGGTCTTTGGTATAACTGGGGGGCTGGCATAGGTGGTGTTGAGCGAAGCCTGGCCCCGACATTGCCTGACATTGTGGCGGGTACCTTTGACACTATGGATGCGCCTGTCTTTAATCCTTTAACCTCGGGAACCAATGCGAGATTCAACTTAGCGCCAAGCGCACTGAGGGCAGGGGCCACTGTCACTGACGTCTGGCTGTGGGCGATTGACACCGGTGCCACGGCTGTGGGGCCACGGCTGATGGCTTACGACGATACCATGGCTAAGGCGGTGGTCACGGTGACGGTGCCAGCCACAGTCATGAATGACCCAACTACTGGACGCAACGCTGCCTTCGTCATAACCTGGACTAAGCCTTCCAACGCTACCACCTATAACGCTGGAATCTACACTAATGCCGACTGCACTCAGCTAGTAGGCTGGGCTACCAACGTGCTTCTTGGGGGTGCGGGCGCCTACGTTCCACCCAACCCGTTGGTCCCGTCGTGGAGTGTGCCTCCGGGTGTGATATCCAGCGGCGTTAAGTACTATGTCCGGGTGTTTGCCACGAACCAGGCTCCCAATGATTGGATCAGGAGCCCCTTCATACCCTCTGCCATTAAGGTAGTGAGCTTCACTGTTGAGGCAGGGACGCCAGTTCAGATGCCTTCAGTTGGTCCCACGCTGCTTAGTCCCACGCCTGGTGATATGGCGGTACCAGTGAGACCGGGCTTCGCCTGGACACCAATGCCTGGAGCTACTACCTATCAGTTCATCCTGGCTACTGACCAAGCTCTGACTAAGACCGTGGGAGGCACTCCGGCTTTAGTGACCTCGCCGAACTTCGGGTTGAGCGCTGACCTTGCATATGACACCACCTACTGGTATGCAGTGAAGGTAACAGTGCCCACCTCAAGTCCACAGAGTATTGGCAGCTTCCACACGATGGCGACGCCAAAGGCTGAAGTCTTTACCTGCCCGATCGATGGCTTGACCTTCACGACTCGGGCGGCGCTAGAGGCTCACATCGCTGCGGCACACGCACCGGTAAAGCCTGTAACTCCAGCCTACATCTGGGCGATAGTTATCATCGGTGCGGTTCTGGTGATTACGGTGATTGTCCTGATAGTTACCACTCGGCGAGTGCCGTAACGGGACTAACAGGGTAACACCCTAACCGGATAAGCCAAGAGCCCCCGCCATAAAGCGGGGGCTCTCTTTTTAAAACACCTAGCCCCCTAAATTAAGGTAGATTGAAGGGGCTATGCCCATGATAAAATCCTAAATACAAAGCACGAAACTCTAAACAAATACAAAGCACTAATAACCAAATGACCAAAATGGTTTTGAATTTTGAATTTAGAAATTCCTCTGAAGGGGGGGAGGTAGATAAATATTCCCCTATTGACTTCAAGCTAGAGTAAAGGTAGAATTCGCCACGTGGCAAAGGTAAAATTTGCCGTGGGGCTGGTGGTGCTACTGGGGCTGCTCAGCCCAACCTGCCCGGTCTTTGCCGACCCCGATATAGTGAAATGGTCCAGGGTCAATATTCCCACCAATGGCGAGGCGGGGGACTGGGGGCTGGCTCATGGCTCAGATGTCCAGCACCTGACTCTGGCTAGTGATGGCACCCTCTATGCCTACGGCAAAGGTCTGAGCTATACCCTATATAAATCTACGGACAATGGCATTAGCTGGTCATATATCGGCAAGGTTCAGGATAGCATAGTTGCTCTAGCCACCGCCCCTGATGATAGCGACGTTATCTATTATGCCACCTCATCCCATATCTATAGGTCAACCGATGGCGGAGAGACTTTCGTCCAACTGCCAACCCCAGGTGGGGCAGGTAGCAATAATGTGGAAATCACCTCCCTTGATGTTGCCTATCTGGGTTACCGCGTTATCGTCGTCGGCACCAGAGACACCGATAATGTTCAATATGGCGGCATCTATCTTCTGGACGAAGCTACCCTCTTCACCCGGGCAGACACCAGCCTAGGCAATTATGATGTCTATGCTGTAGCCTTTTCGCCAAATTACCCTGCTGACCGCCAACTAATAGCTGTGGTCAGCAATGAAACCCATACCTTTATTACCACTAATTTTGGCGGTGCAGGGTGGGGAAGTACTATAGCTAATGCTAAAATCGACAACCTGGTGCCGGTATCAGCCAGCATTGCCTTCCCTGAGGATTATGACTCCAGCATAAGGGCGAGCTACTTTGTGGCTATTAATAGCGGGTTGAACAAGGGTGATGCCTATAGGGTGGAAAACTCGGTAGTTACCGACCTTAATATAGGCGCCGCCTACAACCTGAGCAATGTTGATGTCACCGGGTTGGCAGTTAGCAGATATACGGCAAAGGCTAATCTCATAGCTGGAGCCGCGGCTAGTGCCGAGGTTTACTTCAGCACCGATGGCGGAAGAAACTGGACAAGGAGCACCCAACCACCAACAGGGCAGTCCAAAACCTATGTCGTCATGGCTGCCGATTTTGCTGATAGCGGTATAGCCTATGCCACCACCAGCGGCACTGAAAGCGGCTTCTCAATAAGCAGAGATGGCGGTGTTATCTGGAACCAGACCAGCCTAATTGATACCCAACTCAGCGACATTGTTGACCTGGCTTCGTCCCCCAGATATAGCCAGGATAACACCCTGTTTCTGCTCACCCATCATACTGGAGGGAAGCACAGCCTGTGGCGCAGCCTTAACGGTGGAACAAGGTGGGAAAGGGCCTATACCAGCGCCCTGCCTAATGTAGATGAGATTGACCGGGTTGAGCTTTCTCCCCGATATGATGATAGCCGGGTAGTGTTTATCGCTGGCAAAAGTAACGGCAATCCGGCAATATGGAAGTCATCGGATAACGGTCAAAGCTTCGCCCTCCGAACTGTCCCCTTCCCCATTGACGCCTGGGCGGTGGTCAATGATACCACCCTGTTCATTGGCAGCTTTGATGCCGCCACCAATACCGGCCTTGTCTACCGCACCACCAATAGCGGCTTAACCTACTCCAAAGGAGCAATAGCTGGCAGCCAGTCATTAAACTCCATAGCCTTGTCACCTGACTATGATGAGGATAACACCATCCTGGTAGGTAACAAAGATGGCTGGGTGTACTGGTCTGAAGACAATGGTGCTTCATTTAAGCCACTGCCGCCGCATGCCACGGCAAAACCCCTGAGCGGCAGCATAACCGTCGCCTTTGACCCAAGATACAGCACCAAAAACACCGTCTATGCTGCCAGCGACACCGCAGACAAAGGCATTTACCGCTTTATCATTGGCAAGAGCGATGCCTGGGAAACCATAGATAGTCCCACTGGTGGCATGATTGGACAACTGATAGTGTCAGATGAGGGCACACTATATGCTGCCAACTTCAAGGCTGGCGGTGGCATGGAGCGCTGCCTTAACCCGACATATTCACTAGGACCGACCTTTGAAACGGTGACCAAAGGGCTGGATGTTGGGGCTAAACTAATTGGGCTATGGCTACATGACCACAGGCTGTGGTCAATTGATACTGCCAATACCAAACTTATGACCTATACCGATAGCTTGACTCAGCCAGTTACCCTCACCTCACCACCCGATAAGGCACCGGGCGCAGGCACAATTGTTAACGACTCGGTTAAAAATGTAAGCCTTGACTGGGAGACGTTAGACGGTGCCGACGAGTATGAATGGCAACTTGATTATGACACCGACTTCTCCAGCGTTCCCAGTGGCTTTGAGGGCACTACCAAGGCCAGCTCAGCTCAACTGCCACCCCTTGACCCGGCTACCACCTACTACTGGCGGGTGAGAACCACCGAGCCGGTATTAAGCCCGTGGTCGGCTAAGTGGTCATTCACTACCAGCCTCGGCACTGAGGCTCTTGCCCCAAAGCTGGAAAGTCCCCAAGCTGGTGCCATTGGGATGTCGGTAAAACCAATATTTCAGTGGAGTGCCATAGCCAGGGCAGACAGCTATGAGCTGGTGGTATCTACTGAGGTTACCTTTGGCAACCCCACCATCCTGAAGACCGGTACCTATGCCTTGCCTGCCACCGCCTGGCAATGTAACATAGCTCTCAACTACAATACCACCTACTACTGGAAGGTGAGGGCTATCAGCTCCGATACTCGCAGTGCCTGGAGTGCTGTCAGCGCCTTTTCTACCGAGCCAGCACCATCGCTCCAGTCAACCCCTCCACCCTCTCCACCTCAGCCACCCCAGCCCGCCACCCCCGACTGGACAGAGTGGCTAATGCCGCTGGGCGGCATCCTGCTGCTGACTTTCCTCGTGACCATGATAGCAATGCTAATCACCATGATAATACTGACGATAAAGGTATTGAAGCTCTAGGCAGCTCAATGGGGATAATCAAGCAGGAAGACCTGCATACTGACAGGCAGGTTTGACTTGGTAAGGGAGAGCTTAGGTTGGGAACTGACCTGTTTTGCCCCTATCTCCTTAAGGAATCTTTCCACCGGCTCCAGCCCCCAGCCCAGCGCCGGCGTATTGTAATGCATCGGAATTACTGCTTTGGGCTCAAGCTGCCTCACTACCTCGGCTGCCATGGGGGCATTTATCGTCGACACCCCACCCACGGGGAGCAGCAACACATCGACATTGTCTATCTCCTCAACCTGCTCACTGGTAAGCACATGACCCAGGTCACCAAGATGACACACTGATATCTCATCTATCTCCATAAGGTAGACGGTGTTTTTACCCCTCTTTCCACCCCTCTCTCCATCGTGAAAGGTGGCTATCCCGATAATCAGGACGCCACTGATTTCATACTCACCGGCTCCGTCAACCACCTTTGGTTGACCGCCAACGCCCTGAACATAGCAATGACCGGGGTGCTGATGACTGACAGTAACAATACGGGCGGTAGGCTTGCCCAATGAGTAACCCAAGTCGGGTGAATAGGGGTCGGTAATAACTGTGGCGTGATTACCTCTGAGCCTGAAGCAAGAATGACCTAGCCAGCTGATATCCATTTGTCTAAATATAGCATAGCTGGCGCTCCCAATCAATCTCTTGTACTAAGCTTGCTTGTCAACCTCACCCCAATTCCCCTTTAGTAACCCTATCCCCTTTATCCCCTTCCCCTTAACAAGGGGAAGGGGAGGATAATTTTTTAAGAGGGGCTAGCGCCCCTCTTAAACACCCCATTAAGTTAGGCTCATTATCAAAGGGAAAGGAGAGGGGGAAGAGGAAAAAAGAGGGGCGTCAGCCCCTCTTAGACGCCCCGCTAAGTTAGTCCCCTTCAAAGGAGGAAGAGGATTTTAGATAGGCGCAAATGTGAGTAACAAGCCCCTATTCAGATGCCCCAAAAGTAGGAGAGTTTAAAAGGGGGCGAAGCCCCCCTCTTACTCTACTCCCCCTTCCCTTTGAAAGGGAAGGGGGACAGGGGGATGGGTTACTAAACAATCTCATCTCTCTTGACAAGCGGGAGCTAAAGTGGTAAGTTAAATATGATTAGCAGTCTCGGGCTTAGACTGCTAACTTAAGGAGGTAAAGGTGTTATCTCCTAGAACTGAGACAATACTCAAGTCTATAGTGGGGCAATATATTGCCAAGGCGGTGCCAGTGCCGTCGCAGAGCATCATTAACGACTATGAGCTGGCGGTAAGTTCAGCTACTATCCGCAATGAAATGGCACACCTGGAGCGCGAGGGCTATATTATCCGCCCCCACCCTTCAGCCGGGAGCATACCCTTGGATAAGGGCTACCGCTACTATGTGGAGACTTTGAGTGATATTGAGCTCCCCCTTGCCGAACAGCTTTTGATAAGCCACCTGTTCCACCAGGTGGAGAGGGAGCTGGAGGAGTGGCTGAGCCTGGCGGCGTCACTCACCGCTCAGTTGGTCCATAATATGGCTATAGTAACCATACCCAAGTCGGCAAACTGCCAGTTTAGGCATCTGGAACTGGTTGCCCTGAAAGAGTCGCTGGTACTGATTGTCCTTATCCTTCATGGAGCCAGGCTGAGGGAACAGCTAATAACCTTCGACCAGGTGATATCTCAATCGGAATTAATCACTATAGCCAACAAACTAAATGCTGCTTATTCTGGCTTGACCAGGGCACAAATTTCGGCTAAGAAGCTAGAGCTTTCCCCCACCGAACAGGAGCTAACCAATTGCCTGCTCAAGATAATGAAAGCCGAAGATGAGCAGGAGTATGAGCAGTCCTGCCTTGATGGGCTACACTTTACTCTCAACCAGCCGGAATTTCGTCGTGGTCACCGGGGGCAGATGCTAACGGAATTGGTCGATTGCAGAAAGCTATTGAGAACCATCACTCCTGAGGAGCTGAGTGGCCAGGGGGTGCAGGTAATCATCGGCAAGGAGAATAAGGCAGAGGCTATCCAAGATTGCAGTGTGGTAATCATCCGGTACGGGCTGCCTGAAGAAGCCGTTGGCCTTATCACTGTGGTCGGTCCCACCCGCTTGCCCTATGGCCGAACCATCTCGGCGGTAAGCTTTCTATCCTCAGTGTTGACCCAACTGGTAGCCGAGCTATATGGGAGAGAACTATCAACCACTCACGAGAGTTAAGGAGGTTAAACGAAATGGGCAAAGAGGAAAAAGAACGGGAACCATCTCCAGCAATTGAAATTGACCCTGAAGAAATACATGAAGGTGCATGCCAAATAAGAAAGTTCGGGGGAGGAAAGGTATCAATATGTAAGGAAAAGGGGAAAATTAAAATTTTCGAAGTCGAAAAGGAAGAGTAAATTGAATCTATCGTTTAGATTCAAAGAGCTTTGGCCTATACGTTTATTATTTGAGAAGAAGACAGCTCAGATAACACTTGATAAAAATACCTTCAAAAATAATGAGAGCACAGTTATTCCTGTCTGGCGATGGAAGTCAATGAAAAAGGTGAAATTCTTGGCTCGTTATAGCAAAGAGAAGGGGAAATTCATTATAAAAGAAATTACATAAGAATCTAGGCAGTAAAGAAAGTCAAAGAGAGGCTTCGCCTCTCTTAATAACCTATCCCCCTTACCCCCTTCCCTTAGTAAGGGAAGGGGGAGTGAAGGCAAGAGAGGGGGCAAAGCCCCCTCTCTAAAACCTCTTCCTCCTCTCCTTATCAAGGAGAGGGGGACTAAGGGGGTGAGGTTAACAAAAACTAAAGGGGGGCAAGGTAAGATAATAATGACACAACAAGAGCCAGAAGAAGGCCAAACCAGGGGTGTAGAGCCAGAGGTTACCGAGATAGAGGACATAGAGAAATTAAAGCAGGCCCTAGCCGAGGAAAGAGCGAAGGCTGAAGCTAATCTGGCTGGCTGGCAGAGAGCTCAGGCAGACTTCATTAACTACAGGCGGCGCAGTGAGCAAGAGAAAGAGGAGACGAGCAAGTTTGCCAATGGTCTGCTTATGTTTAGTCTTCTGCCTATTCTGGATGATTTGGAACGAGCCTTCGCCTCTGTCCCGCCTAAACTGGATAAACTCGGCTGGGTAGATGGCATCAGGCTCATTGAGCGCAAGCTCCGGTCAACCCTGGAGGCACAAGGGCTGTCTCTGATTAAGGCAATAGACGAACCATTTGACC
>Ga0315296_10004838_pt1 | contig 10925 bp, 8 predicted proteins | sample YL17G14_18_MG_FD_203921 | JGI IMG/M metagenome (GOLD analysis project Ga0315296, IMG submission 203921) | Sediment microbial communities from Yellowstone Lake, YNP, Wyoming, USA - YL17G14_18 | ecosystem: Environmental > Aquatic > Freshwater > Lake > Sediment | place: USA: Wyoming | collected...
TGGACGCGGGGGGATTGGCTGAACGGCTTTCTGGCGGGGATCACCTTGGCCATGGCCACCCTGCCGGAAGAATTTCCCGTTGTCCTGACCATTTTCTTGGCCCTCGGGGCATGGCGGATCTCTCAGCGCCACGTCTTGACCCGGCGCGTACCCGCGATCGAGATGCTGGGCGCGGCCACCGTCCTGTGTGTGGACAAGACGGGCACGTTGACTCTCAACCGAATGACGGTCACTCGGATCGCGGTCGAAGATTTCTTTTTTGAGGTCAAGGATCAATTGATCTCTCTGCCCGAAAGCCTTCACGAGGTCGTGGAGTACAGCATCCTGGCCAGCCCGACCGATCCGTTCGATCCGATGGAGAAGGCGATGAGAGATCTGGGCGGCCGGGTGCTGTCCAACACCGGACACATTCATAGAGACTGGACCCTCGTGCGGGAATACCCTCTTTCCGATGCCCTGTTCGCGATGTCCCATGTCTGGCGTTCGCCCGACAGCCGCGAGTATGTGATCGCGGCCAAAGGAGCGCCTGAGGCGATCGCCGACCTCTGCCATTTCGATGAGCCGCGGCTCGAGGCTTTGAGAGGGCGGATCAACCGCATGGCCAATGACGGTTTGCGCGTCATCGGCGTCGCGCGGGCCCGATTTCAAGCGACGGCCCTCCCGTCCGAACAACACGACTTCAACTTCGATTTCATCGGACTGCTCGGCCTCTCCGATCCCGTGCGACCCGAGGTTCCCCAGGCTGTCAGGGAATGCTCTGCCGCCGGAATTCGAATCCTGATGATCACGGGGGATTACCCGGGCACGGCCCAAAACATCGCCCGGCAGATCGGCCTGCACCCGTCGGACCAGATCATCACGGGCCAGGAACTGGACGAGATGAGTGATGCGAAGCTGCAAGAACGCATCAAGACCGCGAGCATTTTCGCCCGAACCGTGCCCGAGCAAAAGTTGCGCATCGTCAACGCCTTGAAAGCCAATGACGAGGTCGTGGCTATGACGGGCGACGGGGTTAACGACGCCCCGGCGCTCAAGGCCGCCCATATCGGGATTGCCATGGGCGGCCGAGGCACCGACGTCGCCCGCGAGGCTGCGGCGCTGGTGCTTCTGGATGACAACTTCGCTTCCATCGTCAGAGCGGTGCGGGTCGGACGGCGCATTTTCGACAACCTGAAAAAGGCCATGGCCTTCATCTTCTCGGTTCACATCCCGATCGCGGGAATGTCGCTGATTCCCGTCCTGCTCAAGTGGCCGTTGGCCTTGCTGCCTGTGCACATCTTGTTTCTGGAGTTGATCATTGACCCGGCCTGTACGATCGTTTTCGAAATGGAAGCCGATGAAGTGGACATCATGAACCGTCCGCCTCGACGCATGATGGAGCGGCTCTTCGGCCGCTCGCGAGTCATGATCGGCCTGATCCAGGGCTTAGGGGTCCTGGCAGTTGTCTTGGCCGCCTATGGCTTCATACTGCTCCGGGGGTATGGCGAGAGTGAGGCCAGAATGATCGGTTTCGTCTGTCTGGTCATCGCCAACTTGGGATTGATCATCACCAACCGCTCTTGGACACATTCTCTCCCGGCCATTTTGCGGATACCGAACGCGGCGCTGTGGTGGGTGAGCGGCGGGGCTATCGCGTTTCTCACTTTGATATTGTCCGTCCCCATCCTGCGCGACCTGTTCAAGTTTGGGCCGCTCCATAGCTGGGAGCTGGCCTTGATCGCTGTCGCGGCCCTCATCAGTCTGATCATTTCGGAAAGCGTGAAGACAAAGCCCTTTCGGAAGATCGTCGCCGGCGGACCTTAGAGAACGGCTCGGCGGAAAGTCAAGGCAAGCTTTTGAATTCCGGAGGATACTCGACCGTCCCCTGGATATCTTTCAATCCATCCCTGACCAGCTCCAAGGCCATAAAAACGTCGCCGGGGACCTCAAACGGCGGCCGGATGCCCCACTTGCCGGCAGGCTCAAAGCCGAATCTCGGATAATACGCGGCATGCCCCAAAACGATGACCGAACTGAAACCGAGCTTTCGGGCTTTTTTCAACCCTTCCTCGACGAGTTGACTGCCGATTCCCTGTCTCTGGTATTCGGGCAAGACCGCCATCGGGGCCAGGGCCAGTGAGGGGAAAACCTTGCCCTCGCTTCTAATCTCTATGGGATAAAACAGAATATGCCCGACTATGCGGCCCTGGACTTCCGCCACGAGAGATAAACCGGGATTAAATTTCTTTGTCTTTCTCAGCCGCATGACAAGCTGTCCTTCATTCTTCTGGCCGAAAGCAAGATTATTGACGACCGTAATGTTTTGATGGTCTCCGGCTGTTTCTCGTCTGATTTTAACGTCCATTCCAGATATCCAATTCCAACTGCGGATTTTTCCTTTTGACAATCTTAAAGATCACTTCAATAAATTCTTCAGCAGCCACCTTATAAGTCATTCTCGTTTCCGATCAACATAATTTTGGGCCTTTTTAGCAAATCAAGAATAAAGCCGCTTTTTCCTTTTTTCTTTGTTTCATACTCTTCCCGGGAATAAATGGACAGGCTTATTTCCCTTTTTAGCCGTTGCTCCAGCTCTCTCGTTTTTTCGTTTAATAACGAAATATCTGGATCTCCAATAATCATGACGTCTATATCACTGGTTTGTTTCTCACTTTTTGAAGCAAAAGAGCCGTAAATAAAGGCAAATTGAATGTTTCTTATTTGAGAAAGTGAATTTCTTATGCTCCCCTCTAGGCCGATCGTTTTCGAGACAATGCTTTTCAGCTCTTCAAAAAGCGGATGATCTGGATCGATAGAATAATAGACTAGATTTCCGGTTCTTTGGGCTTTTAACAATTGATCACTCTGGAATTTAAGCAATTCTCTTCTTATATTCCCCACAGAATATCTTAATAATCGCCCCAGCTCCCTGAGGTAATATTTCTTGCCGGGATTCGTAAAAAAAAGGGCAAGCAAATCCCGGCGGGTTTTTGATTTAGAGATATACAGGCTCTCGAGCATTTTGTACTCCATTATGAGTACAATGGTACTCATTCTTGAGTACAAGCGCAAGCTTGACTGACGAACGTGGATTGTCGGCCACTCAATTGCGAAGTGCAAATTTAAGTCGTGTCCTCGGATTTTCGAACAAGACTTTTTTCGGGTTGAATTTATCTGGCTTCCAGTTCCCCACCCATGTCAGAAGCCCCTCAGAATCATCCCGATTTTTTACCGCTTTCACACAATCATAGTATCCGGATATGCTCCCGCAGTCTTCCGGCGGGCCGGCCAATTGTCCATCCAGGCATACCGGATATTTTCTTTTCGGCTCTCTGGGAAGTATTCGTTCGAGAAGCACATCGAGCTCCCAATTATCGCCGAAATCATAGGTGTAAAGCGCCCTGTCACCGGACTTCTTGAAAAATTCTTTTAGGGGGACTTCCGTCGTCAATAAAAATTCTTCTTCCTCGATATCTTCGATACAAAACGGGCACTCAATGCGAGTTTTTCCTTTCGCCCGGCCGGCATCTTCAATGTCGAACATATGCAAATGATAATCCAGCCATCCCATGGCATCCTGAATTGCCACATGCAAATCATAGAACGTATAGTTTTCCGGCACCTGGATTCTTCTCCATATTGGAGATTTTGTTCCCAGGAGGGTAATCTTAAATTGAAAGACATTCTTAAAAGGTCTCCTGCGGGGGAAGGTGATAATGATCTCCTTTTCGCTCAAAATGCTTCCCCTATTTTGAATCTATATTAAATTCGATGAGATTCTCATCGACTCTTGGATATATTTTATCGATTTCTTTTTGGATTGCGATTGTTTTTTCGAGAGCTGTCACGACTTTGCAGTAATGCTTGATATCTTCAAGGGTGAGGTTCCTTCCTTTTCGATCTTTCAGCCATTTTTCACACGTTTTATACCCGCCTATCTGATATTCCCAGACCTCGGGCTTTATGCCTTCAAAATATTGATTCGTATTTACATAAATACAATTCTTTTCATAATTGATCTTTCCTATTCTAAAATCTCCCTGGCCCTGAAATTTGGCAACAGGAGAAGCGAGCTCATCCGATTTAAGAATATGAAGATCGACGAGTCTCTTCCCGAGTTCACCTAACCTGGCGAATAATCTGTGATCTCTTGCGAATGGCACACGAGGAAAATCGATCTTGAGAAATTCGGCATATTTTGCACGGTAGATATTTGAATATAGGATAGTATAGACATAATAAGGTATTGATTCCGGCGATGGTTCTTTTTTATACATCTTTGAAAGAACGTTAAGAATTTTGGAATTAATATTTGGCATTTTTTTTCTAGGTTTTTTAGCCTGACTAAATAAGTCCTTCTTTTCTGAATCGGAATAAATATAAAAAGGAAAGAGAAATGCAATCCCTTTGTTGCTTAATGTAACCCGGCTCTCGATTATGCCATCTGATATGAAAGCATGGTTAAAAATACTCTCGGCTACTTGGCGAACTGAAATTAATCCTAAATTATTATCCAACATGTGTCGCATAATTTTCTTTACCGTTCGCCAAACTAAAGAATCATGGTAAAAGATCCATTGCAGATCAAAAGGACGATACAGAACGGGCATAATAAGAGATTTCATTTCACTCTCTGAAAGCTCTTGGAGCATGTTCCATGCTTTCCTTATGCTCCATCCTTTCTTCTTATTGATTTTGAAATAAGAATGAAGCTCTTCATCAGATAATTTGCTTGCTCTAAAGCGAAATATTCTGTCAATCAAAGCGTTTTTGTTTCTATCAATAACAAAGCTATCCCTTGCGGTTGTCATTCCCACGCCGTAAAGGGGAAATATATCCGTAATTTTAGCAAATCTTTCATAATGTAAGAGCAATTCTTCTTCTCTGGGAATAAAAAGATAAAAGCTCGGTTTCGGAGCTATCTTTTTCCATTTGGTCGCTTTAATATCATTCTTTTCAAGCCAATCATATTTATTCTCTCTCAATCCCCAAATCTCAGAATGCTGGACCTTGCATCCTTTCTTTTCGCCTTTCCTTTTTATGAAGAGGGCAATGGCCACACCCTGCATAATGTCAAAAACGTTTTCATCTTTGGAGCCGTCAGGGCATTTTTCTTTCTTTAAGCTATTGCCATGTAAATCTAGAATAGAGATCTCATGAAAGCTCTTCATTAAAGACTGCCGCATTCCGCGGAAAGTCGGGTTATCAAGATAGCTATGGTTAGAAATGAATCCTAAAACGCCTTCCCCAGCTTGATCGATTTTCCATTGGGCAAAGCGTATGAATTTGACGTAATCATCTTGAAGCCATTTGGGATTTTTTTCACCGAGCGGCTTCCCATCGACTTGATAATAGCCTTCATCCTTATATCCATTGGCAAACGTGTAGCCCTTTTTCAACAGTTCATCGATCCATTTCCCTTTATTCGCCGAATGTCCCGAATACGGCGGGTTGCCGAGAATGACCAATATCGGCGTCTCTTTTTTGACCTTACCGGCCAGATGGGATTCTTCAGAAAGGGAAACCATGCCCGGAAGCTCGGATTGGGCAAGTTCCTCCATTTCCAGAGTATTGGTCAGATAGAGCTTGAATCTATCGTCTTTCTGAAGCTTATACCCCAGCTCTTCAAGGAGAAATGACATTTTCAAATGACCGACGGCATAGGGCGCCATCATCAGCTCAAAGGCATAATAGTCTTTAAGAATATGATCCTTGATGAAATTAGCCTTTCCTCCCTCTCCATATTTGGAGACGAACTCTTCAACAGCCAATTTGGCTGCCTCCGCTAAAAATGTGAGCGTTCCAGAGGCCGGGTCCAGGACGGTAACGGTTTCACCTGCCAATCCATCGGACCTGTCAAAGTGCTCTTTTAAAATATGGTGTAATGATCTGACAATGTAGGAAACGACAGGCTCTGGCGTGTAATAGACGCCCCTTTTCTCGCGCGTTTTCGGGTCGTATTCAGCCAAAAACGTCTCATAAAAATGGACAATCGGATCTTTCCCCTTGCCTTCATGAAAATAGTCATGAAGGATTTTTTGGACGTCCGTGACTGCCAAGACCTCAGAAATATCATCGATGACCCATTCCATCTGCGCCGGCAGATTTCCCAGAGATATAAATTGAAAAACGTCCCTCAAAATGCCGATGGTCTGAGGAATGTTATCGTAGGCGAGCTTTCGATTAAAACCGTCTTCCGTCCGGGTGCGGGCGGCGAAAAGCCCATAGGTGATCGTCTGAGAGTAGAGGTCGGCAAACTCCTGTTTGGAAAGCCCGCTTATGAGGTATTTTCTAAAGGCTTCATAAAATCCCAGGATATGGCCCTTCCCCTCTCCGAACTCTTCTTCCAGCTCCTCGGCAACGACTTCATCTCTCAAGAATCGAGTCCTTTTGGCCAATTCTATGGCGAGCGCCTTTGCGTTATAGACTTTGGGAAGTGAAAATGCTAAGAACTTTTCCAGAAGATCAAAATATTTCTCTTCATTCTCCGCAGGCGGTATCGTTTTGCCCTTGAAAATAAGAAAAGGCCTGGCAATTTGGACAGCATCTATCAACGAACCGTTTCGATAGAGCCGGAATTCAAAAAAGTTCGTTAAGATAATATTCGGGAAAGTGTGCATGTATCGCCTAAGCTGCTCGGTATCCTCAATATCACCGAGGTTTTTAATCGTCGGCGCTTTGGCTTCAATATATCCAACAATGTGCTGCTTGCCGTCCCAAACGCGGAAATCCGGATTACCGGCTTCTGTTTTCTTAGGGAGGGTTGTCAATTTGATATGGAGTTTTTCGGTTGAACTTGTATATTCGTCGAAGAGCTTTTCAAGAGTGGAATAATAGCTTTCTTCCCGGTCATCTCCCCGGCTGGCGATATCGAATATTCTTTTTAAATACGTTTTAATCATGAGCTTTCAATATCCCCCCGACCTTATTGACGACTCCTTCAACAAATTTGATATAGCTCCGACATTCTTTTTCTGTTATTTCTATCCCGCCGCCATAGAAATCCAAATTTCGCTTTGAGCGCATGATATTTCCCAATTCTTCAATAGAACTATCATTCAATAATTGAGCTAGCTTTTGAATGATCTTGACTTGATGGCCGGGCACGCTTTTAACCCTCACGCCGTGGAAGCTTAATAAAGCTATCCCGGCTTTCAGAAGCGAAGTGTAGGCATAATTGAATTTCACATCTAGAATATCGACTTTTATCGCAATCGAAAGGTCTTTCAAGGAATTCATTAAATGATCTTGGATTTGTTGTTTCGCAAAAGCAAATTTTTCAAAATATTTATCTTCAAATTTTATCATAGAAGCTTAACGTTGTTATGTGTCAAGACTTTCGAAAGAAAAGGATCATTATTTTTCAGTCTTTGTCTCTTTTCTTTCTCATCTATATTGACGGTGTTAATTTCCCGGCCAATCTCATTTTGAAGAGAATTGAGCCTTCTTTGAAGCTCCAAGATATCATGATCTCCGACTATTAAAAGATCGATGTCGCTATGAGCTTTTTGCTTGTCTTCTGCAAAGGAGCCATAGAGGTAAGCTTCTCTTATCCCTCGGATTCCTTTCAATATCTCTTTTAACCGGTCTTCTAGGCCGACCGTGGCAAGGACAATTTTTTTGTATTCTTTATAAAATGGAAACTTTTTATTAGCAGAATATATCTTAAGATTTCCTCTTATTTCACTCTTCAATAGCCCTTCGGCTTCCAGCTCTTTAAGTTTTTTGACAAGATTTCTCTTATCCAGGTTCAACCTTCGGGACAATTCATTGACATACAAGCCGTCCTCGGGATTAATGAAAAAATAGTTTAATATTTTTTTCGTTATATCAGATCTCAGTGAAATCATTGTTCCCCACTATTTACACCGATCAGTGTAATATATTACACCGTTATTGTCAAAACAATTTTTCTGAAAGATCCCAAGACTTCGTCCGTATCAGAAAAAGTACTTACTGCAGGCCATCATTCCAGGCACCGGAGCAATTTGACTCGGCCGTTTTCCCTATGCTATAAGCCGGAATCATCGCCCTACGAAAAATGGAGGGACCATGAAAAGGGAAGCCCGGTTTGTCTTCATCCCCTTTATCCTCCTTTTAGCGGCCGCCCTTCTTAATCCTCAATCTGGCCCAACAGGCCAAGTTGCGTCTTCCTCTCCCTATGCCGAGGCCATTCGCGAATTCGAAAAATTCGCCGCCGAGCAGATGGCGTTGGACCGGACGCCCGGCTTGTCCATCGCTTTTATAAAAGGGGACTTCATCTGGACCAAGGGATTTGGGTACGCCGACCTCGAAAATATGGTTCCAACCAAGCCCGACAGCTCCTTCCGGATGGCTTCTGTCACAAAAACCTTCACGGCTTATGCCGTGCTGCAGCTCGCAGAAGCCGGCAAAATCAACCTCGACGCCGAAGTCCAAACCTACGTCCCCTATTTCCCCAGGAAGAAATGGCCTGTGACCGTCCGGCAGTTATTGGGGCACCTGGCCGGCATCAGCCACTATAAAAATTCAGCCGCTGAAGAGCATATCAAAGAGCCGAAAAACACGCGGGAGGCCATCGCCATCTTCCAGGATTTCGACCTGGTGGTCGAACCCGGGACAAGGTACAATTATTCGACCTACGGATACAATCTCTTGGGTGCGGTCATCGAAGGCGCCTCCGGCCAATCTTACGGCGATTATGTCAAGAATCACATCTTCGAACCGCTCGGCATGGACAACTCGCGGATGGACAACCCCGCGGACATCATCCCGAACCGGATCCGCGGCTACCGGATCGTGACCGGCCTCCTTAAGAATTCTGAGTACGTCGATGTCTCGAGCCGCTTTGCCGGCGGGGGGACGCGCTCGACCGTGCTCGACCTGATCAAATACGCCCAGGGCATCATCGGCGGAAAGCTCCTCAATGACCGGACGCAGAAGGAGATGTTCACGTCCATGGCAAGCCGCGGCGGCATCCTGACGGGCTACGGCATGGGCTGGTCGGTCCAACCCTGGAAAGGCCATTTCCATGTCTACCACGGCGGCGGCCAGCCAGAGACCAGGACGTTCGTGATGATCTTTCCCGCCGAAAAATTTGCCATCGCGGCCGCTTCGAATCTTGAGGGTTCCACTCCCGCAGCCTATGCCAAAAGGCTGGCCGAGCTCGTCCTGGACGAGGACCTGGACAGCGCCGCCTATGCCCCCGACCGGAACAAGCGGACGATTTACAGCGCCTGCGAAAAGGCTTTCACCTACGGGATGGCCGAGTTCGCAAGGAGCGGAAAACCGCTGGCGCAAAGTGACATGGACCTCAGCGGGGCGTTCGATTATTTCAATGCATTTGCCAACGAACAAGCCCTTAAGAATAATTTCATCGAAACCAAGAGAAAGATCACGGCCGGCATCTACCCTTCCGCCAATCAAGCTTTGACGAAGGTGGGATCTTATATGGCGTCCGTGCTGAGAGACGCATTCGGCGAGGACAAGCTCCAGGGCTATCACAAGAGCGGGCCGACGGCCTTCTTCGGAGATTATATCCGCCTGAGTCAGAGCCGGCCGGCGATGAACAGATCGCATCGTTTCACGACTGCTCTCGCCCGCCTAGTCTTTAACTGGGAAAAGGATTGGAATAAGACCTATACGGATTATGTCCGGCGCTTGGCGATAACTCCAGACGCAAATTATGAAGAAATCCGAAGCGAGCTCAAAAAAACATTTTCCGGCGCCTCTTTCTACAAGGATTTTTCGGAGGAGTTTGCGGGTGCCGCCCAATTTTGTTTCGAAAGAGGAAATATCCAGAATGCCTTTTCGATTCTCAGCCTCAGCCGGGACCTGTATCCCAGCTTGGGCTCTCCCTATGCGGCGCTCGCCGCAGCCTCTATCTGGATTGGAAACGTTGAAGCCGCCCGGGAAAACTATAAAAAGGCCCTCGAACTGGACCCCTTGCTCCCGCAGGTCAGTCCTGAGCAGATCCTCTCATCGATCAATCAGCTGAGGCGGGCCAAGAAGTTGAAGGAATCCCTGGAGATGTGCTTTATTTTCATCGATTTCTTTCCCAAGGACGCGAGGTTGTACCTGGAGGCGGGCAACTCGTACGCCCAATCCGGACAAGGGGATAAGGCCATTGAATATTATAAAAAGGCGCTGGAACTCGATCCGAACCTCGCCGCCGCCAAATCCAACCTGGAGAAGCTCGAAAAAATAAAATAAGAAAAGACGGCGGCCGCCACCGGGCTTGGAAATGACAATGAGAGCGGCGGAATTGGACGGCTAGCCCATTCTCACATCGACCGTCTTTCCCGACAGGCGGCTCTCCTCGGCTTTAAATCCCATCAGGTGACTCTCCATCGAGGCCTCGATCGTCGACGTCAGGAGCGAAGCATCCTGCTGGCTGACGGCTTGGACAAAGTCATGGGCCAGGCCGAAGTCCCCGCCGCCGTGGCCGGACAGCGATTCCGGCGCCTTGCTCGCATCCCAGACAACTTGCGTTCGCGTCTTGAAGTCATAGAGGGCGAGCGTGGTCATATCTCCAACGGCATCTCCCTTGTTTCCCATGACGCGGGTCCGGCGGCCGGCGTAGGACGTGAATGCCTCCATGGAGAAGGCGGCCGTGATCTCGCCCTCGAATTCCATGTTCACGACCTGATGATCTACGACATCGTTATCGCAGTGATAGGCGCACCGGCCGTAGGGGCCTTCTTTGAGCGCTTTCAAGATCGACTCGTCCTTTTGATCCTCGATCTGCAGATACCCCAGCCATTCCTTGCGCTGCAGATAGATCTTCAGGGCGGAAAATGGGCAATCCGCCTCGGCTTTGCATCCGTCCGTACAGCGCATGGCACTGCCCCGAGGCGCATTCTCCGCCTTGAACAGCTTGAGCGAGCCGAACGACGAGATGCGCCGGCACGGTTTTCCGATCATCCAGCGCAGGATATCGAGGTCGTGGCAAGACTTGGACAGGATCA
>Ga0315296_10004839_pt1 | contig 10925 bp, 12 predicted proteins | sample YL17G14_18_MG_FD_203921 | JGI IMG/M metagenome (GOLD analysis project Ga0315296, IMG submission 203921) | Sediment microbial communities from Yellowstone Lake, YNP, Wyoming, USA - YL17G14_18 | ecosystem: Environmental > Aquatic > Freshwater > Lake > Sediment | place: USA: Wyoming | collected...
AAGCTCTTGCAGCTCCTTGAAGACACGTCAAATAAGTTGTTCCTGATCATCGGACGGTATCATGACATGACCTCGGCTCATGTCTACCCTTCAATGAATGCACGCAATTGAGTATCGATGTATGCCCAAGAAACGATGAAAGGCTTTGCCGTGATCGTCACGGCGATTCGCGATCCGCTGATACTGTACGTTCCAGTGAGTCCTCTGCCCGAAAATCGCCCACCGCCAATATCACCAACGAAGATTATACCCTTCGCAGCGGCCGCCGCCTTGATCTGCTCCAACTTCCGCGCGGGATCACCCACCAAAGTGTATTCGAATGTCTGAGCCATGACATAGCCTCTGATTCTCTGGAATCAACCTGGGGCAATATCGACTTGAGCTGAGATGGTCGGAGCGAGTAGAAGACAATCAATTGGCTCCGTTTCATCTCAGGCGACGCTCGAGCTCATATACCCATCAGTTTCCGTAGCTCGCGAATAAAATTGTCGGTCGATTTTCTATCCCGTGGGAAATTCAGTGGTTCCTTGTTCAAGACAGCGATTGTGTAGCGCCCCCTGCTTGTTTCAATCGGAGGGGCCCCAACTAGATAGCCATAGAATACCTCGTGGACTTTGCTCCCAATAATGATTAGACTGATCCGACCGGCCTCGAACGAGCCTTCCTCAGCTAGCCTCTTGATGTTGTCAAAAACTGCACCACTTTCTTTGATTTCTGTGAGTCTCCTGTCCTTCTCCTTTTTCTCCAGCGGAACTGAGGATGCGTCGATTAGGTAGTAGTTGCTCCTGGTTTTGAAGATGGTCAAGAAATCCTTCTTGACTTTGCGCCATTCCTGGGGATACAGAGCCTTCATCATAGTTTGAAAGAGACCTATGGAGGGCATGTCCTCACTCTCATCGTAAAAGAACGGCGTGTGGCCATTCCAAGGTACTGGCGGTGACTCGGCAAGAAACAACAGATCTATTGTACTAGGCTTATGTGCTCTACGCAGCATTTCATAGTCGGCCATGATTATTTCCCCAGTGAAGGCCAGGCGGATTGACGCGCTTGGCAACCACAGAGAACGCATGTTGTGGTCCAATAAAGCGTTATCGTGTGCCCCAAGACGAACATAATGCCGCAATACGATCTGAGGCCGTCCCGGCTAGGACAATCGGCAGCATTTGAAACGGACAGGTTTATTTATTGGCGGTGGATAAAGTTGGGGTACTCCAGAGGAATGGAAGGAAAATGACCGATACGAATGACAAGAAGGGACAGCGATTAGTCTTTAAGCTTCAAGGAGAGAAGCTGTTCGAGATTCTGGTGAAGCGCATCAATCATGGCTTCATTCTGAAGCCATTGATTGGAAATGTGAACACACACCAGCATATCTATGAAACGGAAAGAGGTTTTGAGCATCACATCACCCAGGAGGGTCCTAAGATTCACAATTCTCAAAGGCATACCCAACGAGGAGTGATCGATGTCGAGAAACTTATCAGAATGAATCTTGCTTGTTTTTGTCCTGATGGTGTCACCCCACCTAGAATAGCTAATCTTGAGGATGAGCGAGAACTTAGAAAGCTGGCATCTTGGCTCGATGATATGTCTCTGAGAATCATTCACCTACCGAATCACAGGCGACTGAAGAGACCAATTGGAGCATTAGCTAAACTCTGGGTTTCGGTCTTCTCCTTCGATGAAGGGAAAGATATTGCGATAGATCCTCTCAAAGATTTCAAGCCCGAGGATTGGGAATATGATAGAATGTGGGAAGCAATCATGGAAGATGAAATGCACTTCCCTGACAAGATTCTAGCATTTACAGAGGATCAATCACACATGATTACTCTCACTCAGGATGGTTTTGTCATAGAATGGAACCTGAGACTGGCCATGGAGTATCAAGCTTCGTTCTTCAAGGAAATTGGGACGGATGATTATCTCGAGTCTTCAATCAATAGTGAAACGATTGCTGAGGAATTGAAGAAGAAACTTGGAATATGAAATCTTGGATAGTAACACGAATCTCAACGCTGACTCAAAGAGAGGAGAAATCACTATATTTGACACTAGAACCCTGCACGCTCATCCCAAATGCCTTATCCGAGTCGACCAATGATCCGCATTCTTCGGAAGGGTGTTCGGGGTCTGAATCATGTCGGCTGACAACACGCCCCGTTCCTAGCCCTTTTCTGCGTCCTGTCCACATGACGTCAACGAGAGCAGCAGCGATCAGGGCATTGATGCGACCGAACAGACACACCTTAGAATCGAACAGGAACGCGTTGTCGCGCCCCCCATTCAATAGGTATAACTTGTGCCCCAAGACGATCTTGATGATTAGCCCCACCTTGAGGTCGACGCGGCCAGGGGCAGCATCAGCGGCCTTTGTGTTTTGTGCACATGTCTTGCCAAGCCCAATCGATCCCGTCATCAAGGTCCTTCGCGGCCTGTGCCAGGTTGCGGAGGATACCGACGATGCCAGAGTAGAAGAAGAGCATTTGGGTTCGATTCCACTTGGAGTGAGGCAGGGGAGACGACGCACCGGGGAGAGCCCAGAATCTTCGTGCGAGTTCATAGACCTGACTAGGCGAACTCATCTTCTCTGCATACGCGGCGAAATACATCCAACCAGTCCTCGGACGTACGACTTTCCAGATAAGTGACAGCACATGGGGCGTCGTATCTTGTACCGTTTGGAAAGCTTGTGCCAGATTTCCTCCTGTGAAACGCTGGACATTGTCAAGGTCGCGAACGACGTCGTCAAGGACACTGTCGAATTCCTCCTTTCGTTCCTCGGTCCGTCGCATCAAGTCATCATCCCATCGCATGGCAACAATTCCGATTGCGGCACGCATCTTTAGGACTGCGTCCTTCAGGATCCAGATTGATTTGAGATCTGCCGTCCTCATGAAATCTTCAGGAAGGATTACCTCCCGAGACTCACATAAGATTGTGACTGCTTTAGCCATCTCCTTGGCTGTCGACAGAGTGCCAAAGTAAAGCACCAGATAGTCCACAACTTCGCCCTGGAGAAGCAATGAATGAAGCTCCGACGGCCCCAAAAAGCTCACAACTCCTGCAAGATCTTCCATCTTCTTCTGGAACGTGACCGTTGGGTCTGCAACATAAGCGTAGTAAAGCTCTCCCTCTTCGGATCGCTTCGCAAGTATGTCGAGCTGGTTGATGTCCTTCTTTACTGGTCTGATTTTAACTGCCACCAGACGTTTCTTTCCCTGTCTCTCACAATAGAGGTCCGCCCCCTCCTCGTGCCCTCGGTCGGTCTGGTGAACATTTCTGACTAACCAGCCGTCTGTCTCGAAGGCACGCTGAATCAGATCCTGCAAGGCCTCCTCGGTCAACTCACCCATTGCTTCTCGTATATACTCCAATCTCATGCTCCCCACCAACAACGAAAAGCAGATGCTCCCCTTAGGCGTTTCGTACCACCGTAATGATGCGGCGAAAGGTTTCGAGGGATTACAGGTCCGCGTTCTACAAACCCCCACCAGACACTGACAAGAAGCTTGGCCTCACTTTTCATTGGCAAGCACCAAAGAAGGGCCCACTGATCGTGTTCCATCCCTACTTCCGCTTCGACCCTTTTTCGGCCGATGCTCGCCAGATTGAGATTATTGCCCGTCCCACTGAGCATCTGGAGGCGACTTTCATGGGAAACAGAGAGTTTGAGCCCTTTGTGCCCCCAGGAGGTTATAGGGTTCTAATCCTGCACGAGTCCTATCGGGTGGATGCCGATGTGCTCCAGACAATCCGTAACTTCATCGAACTCTATCCCGACCTTCTTCAGCTCTCGAATGATGAGGACTTTTGGTGGGACACTGGTTTCTGGTCCTCTCGCAGCGGCGAGGACAATTACATAGGAATCTCAGAATCGTCTGCTAGGCAATACTTCGGCTCTGGCCGCGATGGTGAGTTCGCCTATATCCTATGCAATACCTCGACGATAATCGCACTGACAACCAAGACGGGACATGATGGCACGTGGGTCGACGTCTATCTCAACAACCGTTTCCTGCCTTTCGCCGAAGCTCGCCGAGCGATTCAACGCACGCTGGACGGAACTGGACCGTGGGCAAGACTAGAAATGGACGTGGACGACGAGGAGAAGGTCCTCGGCGGGATTAAGAAGAAGAAGTGGCAGGACCGCAGACATGAGCCTTCGAGGTTCTTAGATCACAAACCATTAGCGGTTGTCAAGGGAGCGCTTAACACCTACCCCTCAATCGTGATGGAGTGGAAGTTTGGGAGTACGCCATGGGAGGCATTTGATTCCCTGCGCTATGTACTGGCGTCCCACGGCGGCACATCTTGGGACGAGTCTGACTTCACGCCCCAGACGCAGCTTGAGATGAGATGGTTCCATCCGCGCTTCCTCAAGAACTGCGTCGTCCTTGACTGTAGTCTCGAGGTTTCGCGGATTGACGATTCTTGGGACCAGCTGATCTCTGATGCGATTACCGCAAGACCTGCAGTCATTCGCAAGAAAAGGGTTTAGTGAAGGAAAATGGCTTTAGGTTTGACTTCAATCCCTACAGATTGTTTCTGAGTTTAGACTTACGGGATCCCTTGGGATGATTGGGGACGGGACTATGTCGGCAGCCAACATGCCCGTTCCTAGCCCGTTGTCAGCGCACGCCCCCACCACGTCAGCGAGAGAGCAGCTACAATCAGAACCAACTGCGTGCTTGAATGGCCGTGCCCCCTAGAATCGAACAGGAACGCGTCGTCGCGTAGAGTGGGAAAGAAATACAAGGGGTTTGGGTGTGCTCTCCCCTGAAAACCCAATCTTGCAGATTAGAAACTAGCCAGCAAAGCGGGTTCGAACCCCTTCGGGCCCAATACACTGACACTCGGAATTCAACGGAACACATTGGCTAATGTTCAAACCGCAAATGGAGCCGTGTGTGAACCGAGAAGACTGGCTGTTTTTCAATCAGAGGATTATTGCACCGAGCTAAACTCTTTTCTCCTTTCACTCTGAGCCATGCCGGATTTGGCTCCTGAGTGCTTCAGTCCCCAAGGAACAATAGAATGCATAAGAAGACCCTGTGTATTCGCAGGTCATCACAGGTATGGTGCGGACAATGAGAAGGAGTGAGAGGCCAGAAGATGGCGCACCGACGAAGAGGCGACTTGACCGACAGCAGCTCAAAGATGATGTGATCAAAGGATTAGGCGGAAAATGCTATTGCTATGGAGAGAGTGAGCGCTTGTTCCTCGAGTTGGGACACTCAGATGGAAGTGGGGGGCTGAACGAGGATCGAGACGAGACAACTTAGTCAGTTACCGTAAGGCTATGGCTGAGATCAAGTCCGGCAAAATCTCTGATAAGTATTGCGTTGAATGTTCAAACTGCAACCACGGAGCAGCGCTCAACGGCGGGATATGCCCACACAAGAGTAAGCGCCCTGATTTCTAGAACAGCGGGAGTCGCCAGTCCATGCTGACCTCGACCGAGCGCCCTGAATAGAGTTGACAATGCTAATGGAGGCTCCTGCCGAACACCTGCCCATTCTCCGGGGGATAGGGTCCACCACTCAACAACTCCGTAAGGGTTCTGTCGGTCTTTCCCGGAGTCCGTCCAGTATATGACTGGGGAGGCAGTCTTTTTTGGCAATAGGTCACATACAAATGCTTCTTCGCCCTTGTCAGAGAAACATACAACAACCGTCGGTCTTCATCTCGTCTGTTTCTTCCCGGAATGAGTTCGTCTTCGGCCCCGGCAAGAATAACCGCATCCGCAGTCAGGCCTTTAGCCTGGTGCATGGTCATGATTGCGATCTTGCCGATTTCCCGCTCCTGCTCTTTGTCACCCAGTGAGGAATTCAAGTTGCGAAGAAGCTCAGACAGACTCATCGACTCACTACTCTCAATGACACTCCGAAAGAGCTCCATTGCAGCTGTCCGTTCAGCCGGATCCTCAATGACCTCCTCAGTGACATTCGACAGCCATTCCTCAAGGTGATTGTCGTCTGGAGAACCAATCCTTGCCAGAAGACTATCAATATTTGATATTCTCCTAGTCAGGAGCTCACCTTTTCTTGGGAGCATGGTGGGAGTGGAGCTTACCCTTCTGAGCGTCTCGGAAAACCCCCATCCATTCTCTACAGACATGTCGTACAGAGCGGCGAGTGTCGAGTCACCGATTCCCTCCTCTTGGCTCAGCAGAACGCGCCAGGATAAATGGTCTGTCGGATGAACAACCAGTCTCAATAAGCATAGGACTCTCCTTCCGCTGGGCGAATTCAAAGGTCCCAAAGGGTCCGAGACGGTAGCCACACTTATGCCAGCCTTCACAAGTGCTGTCTCGATGGGGCCAGAGTACCAGCGATTCGTGTCCGTTCGGATTAGAATCAGAATGTTTTCAGGTTGTATACCGTTTTTCCGGATCAATGAAGAGCAGATCCGTGCTATACCTTCAGCCTCTTGCTTGCCCGAGAAGAACCTCAAAAGATGAACCTCGCCCTTCCCGGCCTGACCTCCACAATGTAGTTGCTTAGCTATCCTTCTAGGGTCTTGCTCAGCCACGAAATTGCCGTACTCCAGGATATTCTTACCACAGCGATGACACAAGTCAAGGACAAAGTCCTTGGAAGGAACATAGTCCTTGGGAAATCTCCGAATTCCTTCTGGATTCGCGTATCTGAACCCGTAGATACTCTGGTCGTCATCACCTGCACAGAATATCTCGCTTCCTATCGCCGACAATGACTTCATAATCTCCAAGTCGCATGCATTCAGGTCTTGATACTCGTCTATCATCACATACTTTGGTGGGCCTTCGAGATCGACGTTAGCACCATTCTCCAGTAGCAATTGCTTCAATCGATAAACGAGTTCCGATCTCAGAGTATAGCCATAGACCGTTCTATGCTCTCTCCATCCACCAAGAAACTTAGGGTTTGGGAATCTCTTTTCCCAATCTGACGTGTCAGCGGTCAGCTCCTGCCAGTCAGCAGAAAGCTTGTTCAGCAGATCCTCAACGTCATCTACACTTCTGTGGAGCAGTTTCTTTAGGTCCTCGACAACGACATACCTTTCCTCATAGTCGTCCGCTATCCTGAGGGGGCGCGGCAGCGAAATCATTCCTTCGTTTCGAAGAATCTGTCTCAAAGCAAAGGAATGAAGCGTGCTTACTTTGGGAGGGTCAAAACCGAGTGGGTCGAGATTTCTCTTGACCAATCGTCTGAGTTCTGCGGCTGCGGCGCGAGTGAAAGTCAGCACAAGGATATTGTCTGGCGAGACCTGTCTTTCAACGACAAGCCAGACAACCCGCCGAATCAATGCGTGGGTTTTTCCTGTTCCGGGACCTGCGAGTAGCCTCGCATGAGTTCCAATGTGAGATGCGGCGATTTCCTGTTGCCGTGTAAGTCCATCGTTCCAATACCCAGGTGTAGCCGGATTGCCAGTCATTTGTAGCAGTCACACAATTCCTTCCACCCATATTGCCTTTTCTTAGAGTCTATCGTATGTGAGCTCGAATATCCGGCTAGTTATCGACCAGAAGGTTGTCGAGTGAGTTGTGTCTCTTCCTGGTCCTGTTTCTCCCGCGGTGCGAAAAGACTATGCGTATCGGACTCCAATCAGTCCTTGAGGAAATGTGCCACCATCTGCTGTCAATACAATCAGAGATCTCATTTACTGGCAATACGCCAAGCTGATTGCGAAGTCTGCGGGGCAAGCAGGCAAGTTCGGCTTCATCATGGACCGGTTCAAGAAGCTGCAGTCTGGCGACATCGAATGGTCAGGGGCAATTCGGGAGTACATCAAGGAGCAGGAGGTGGCTGGCGTTTGCATATATTGCGGCAACACCAAAGATCTCTCTGTCGACCATCTTATTCCACGCGCGAGGGGAGGCCCTGAATCGGGGGACAATGCAGTCACGGCCTGCAAGGCGTGCAACTCCTCCAGGGCGGACAAGGGAATCTACGAATGGTTCGAGCTGGGGGAAAGGAATGAAGTGCCTCGGATTGTGGAGGGGAAGTACCTCAAGGAGCTCTATGCGCTCCATGAGAGGAAGGGGACACTCAACGTTGACCGCAAGGGTCTAGATAGGTTGTGCAAGGATTGCAGACCCGGCTACTTGTGCGAGAAGACGGCGCTGACGGTCTATTGTCTGGAAAGTGTGTTCTGAGCATTCGCGTTCCGCTCTTGCAGGACCTCCTCTGATGTGACCGCGAGGGTGTATGCAGAGCGCCGGATATGATTCAAGGCACCTGGCTGTTCCCTAATCAGAGGATTATTGCACCGAGCTAGACTCCTTCTCATCTTCCTCCACAGATATGGGCATTTGTGATCCTACGTTAAACCGATGCTTTTCCCTCTGTTTGTACAGGGGTGGAACGCCATTTCCTGTAATCTATTCCGCTGAGGAACATGCACCTGTGGAAAGTTCTTTCCGCCAGGGCGTAGCAGTTCAGTGTCTCATCACTTGTTGGGCGATACCCCTTGTGGACAATTCTGTTCCTGATGTCTCGGACATTGCCTAATTCCTTCAGGTTGGCGGCACTAATGAATTCATTTTCTGCTTGTGCATGCATTCGGCCCTCCTTGATCTCATTCGAGAAGTACTCAATGATGTTCCGCAAACGCCAGCTTTTCAAAATTGCATCTGTCAATTCAATTCGGACAGATTGAGATGACAGGTGGAGTCTCAATTCCTCGAATATCATCATTTCAATGCATGTCCAAGATAGCCAATATGACCCTGTCCAGTCACCTCTGTCCTTGTCCGACCACGCATAATAGAATGTTAGAATAATCGGCCTGTACTGTGAATCATGAATCAACGAACCTAATTCAACCATATCTCTAGCCACTGACTCCGGATAGACTGTGGTTTTCCATTCCTTCTCCCATTGTCTGCGCCACTCTCTGAAAATGACAAAAGCATTGCGGAGCGAGCCGATTTTCGATTCATTCAGAACATCTCCTTGCGGAGTCAATCGGACTTTGTTGAATTCCTCTTCAAACATTGGCAGGCAACTTCTTCCAGTGACGAGACTCAACGCCAAGAAGATTGAATTGCAGGTGACAGTGGCTGTTACCTTGTTATCTGTGTCAAAGACTGCATATCCGTTCTCGAAGATGTGGAACTGGATTCCGCCGATGTCGGCGCCTTCAATCACTCTCTTGAATTCAGTCCTCCTGTAAAGAGATTCTCTAGCATCAGTTGAGAAGTAGACGACCGGATGTATCAATGCTCCAAGCATTCTTCGCTTGATCACGTTGCTTCCATTTCACCCTTTCCATATGGAGACCTCCCGCGGTGAGCCGTGTGTGAACTCGGAAGTCTGGCTGTTTTCTAGTCAGAGGGCTTTTGCCGCCTTGAGGAGCCAGTAAGTCGCAACTCGGATTCGATCAGCGAGCATTGAGGCCGGAGCTAAACCCTTTCTTGTTTTCCATGCCTGTGGCCTTTTCTCAGGGTCCTTGAATATAGGACGATACGCCTTTCTTACGAAAATCTCTCCACGTACGATAAGCACAGGCTGCTATCGCTGATACAATTATAACGAAGAACATTGCCGCCGCAAGGTGCAAATCACCAAGTTGCGAAGCTCCGTAGACTGCAGAATATGCCCAAACGCCAGAGAAAATCAACACTATCACCCAGTATGCGTTCGAGCTTGCGATGCCCGGCGGCTCCTCCTTATGCCAGACCCTGTGCTCGTTAGGGATTCCAAGATCGTCCTGCAGCTGCTTTGCTTGGCTCTTATACGCGAAGGCGCGTGTGCTCGCCCGAAGTGTGATCAGGAACCAACACAAGCACATAACCAAGCCAATGAATCCAAAGGACATCTCCAACTCATACTCTGTTGCAGCCTTTCCCATTGCAGAAAACAAGGCAATAATCAGAACGCCATTAGTCGCAGCAAACATCCCTGTTTGGGACCAGAGATTTACATCCTGTTGGCGCTGCATTGCATATATCTCCGCCAGTTGCTTGATCCCATCTCTATCGAGGTTCCATGGTCCTCCAGTCGGTTGAGAAGGTGATACAGGACCCGCCATCTTTCCATTCCTCCGTCTCCGAATCGCTCTCGATGGCTTAATGGCTTCTCTCTTCAGTGCTGTGACACATAACTAGCCCGCTATCGCAGCAAGTTCTTGCTCAACCTCCTCGCTCGCCACCGCCAGCATGTTCAGTATCAGGATCCTCATCCAGACCTCTCTGCGCCGCATCGTCCCGATGCGGCTCCTGATGGATGATCCGAACCGCCTCTTCATCTTCGAGAAGAACGCCTCGGCTCTCCTCTGCTGGTTGTACTCCCTCAGGAACCCCTCTTGATCCTGGCGGTACCTGAAGTGCATGTGCCTCCAGGCGAACTTGCCCTTGCTCTTCATGGTGGATGAGGACTTAGGCTTGATATATGGGATCGCGCCCATGTCCTCTACGAGCTGGACGTTGTCTCTGGACAGGTATCCCTTATCAGCTCTGACGACGCTCACTGGAGCGTCGATGTCTCCCATGAGGTACGGGAACAGCATGGTGTCTGATGTGGTCCCGTCCGTGATGGCAATGGAGAACGCCGCCCCTCTGTCGTCGATGGCGGCGTGGAGTTTGACGAAGTCCTTCGACCGGTCTGTTGGATGGGCGAGCCAGCGGTCGAACAGCTTGGTGCCCACGCCGGTGGAATCGATGGACACCTTCAGCCTACGTTTTTTTTAGCTCTGCCAGGATCTTCTTGTTGAGGTTGCGGAGGTAGCTCTCCTCCGTGTGCAGCATGGCCCTTCTGATAGTCTCGTAGGAGGGACAAACGTCCTCGAACCCCAGCTCGTGGCAGAGGGACTGGTTGTCCCTGAGGAAGCCCTCCAGCCATCTGAACGAATTGTCGGAATAGATTTTGAAGAGACAGAGGATGATCATGGATCTCGCATTGTAGCCGGGAGGACGTCCCACCAGGGGTCTATCGAGGCCC
>Ga0315296_10004840_pt1 | contig 10924 bp, 8 predicted proteins | sample YL17G14_18_MG_FD_203921 | JGI IMG/M metagenome (GOLD analysis project Ga0315296, IMG submission 203921) | Sediment microbial communities from Yellowstone Lake, YNP, Wyoming, USA - YL17G14_18 | ecosystem: Environmental > Aquatic > Freshwater > Lake > Sediment | place: USA: Wyoming | collected...
GGCGAGCCGGCGGGCGCGACGGCCGACTTCACGCACGAGATCATCGGCCTGCCAGGCGTCTACGGCACGCACCATATCGGCGCGTCGACGGACCAGGCCCAGGAAGCCATCGCCGCCGAGACCGTGCGGATTGTCAAGACGTTCAAGGAGACGGGCCGGGTGCCGAACGTTGTCAACCTCGCGAAGGAGACGCCGGCGACGTTCACCATGATCGTCCGTCACAAGGACCAGCCGGGCGTCCTCGCCAAGGTCTTCGGCAAGCTCGGCGGGGCCGGCATCAACGTTCAGGAGACCGAGAACATCGTCTTCGAGAGCGCCGAGGCGGCGATTGCCCGGATCAACCTCGACAAGGAGCTGGCACCGGCGCTCGTGAACGCGCTCAGGGCGGAGTGCCCGGACATCCTCGACATCAACGTCGTGGCGCTGGGCCGCTAGCGCCCGGAGAAGGAGTGAGTCATGGCATTGGAACGTATCTTCAATTTCGCGGCGGGCCCTGCGATGCTGCCGGTGCCCGCGATCGAGGAAGCGCAGAGGGACCTGCTCGCGCTGCCCGGTGTCGGCATGTCGGTCCTCGAGATCAGCCACCGCTCGAAGACGTTCGAGGCGATCATCGGCGAGTGCGAGGCGAGCGTCCGCAAGCTCGCGAACGTCCCCGAGAACTACCACGTGCTCTTCCTGCCCGGCGGCGCCACGCTGCAGTTCTCGATGGTGCCGATGAACCTGCTGCCGGCCGGCTCGTGGGCGGATTACGTGGTGACCGGGTCGTGGTCGGAGAAGGCGGTCAAGGAAGCCAAGAAGGTGGGGGCGGTCAACATCGCGTTCACCGACAAGGCGGAGAACTACGTCCGGGTTCCCAGGGCCGATGAGTTGAAGCTGACGCCCGGTGCGGCCTACGTCCACCTCTCGACCAACGAGACGATTCACGGCGTCGAGTTCCACAAGCTCCCGGACCTTGGCAGCGCCGTGGTCGTGGCCGACACCTCGTCGCACATGTTCAGCCGGCCGATCGACGCGACCAAGTACGGCGTCATCTATGCGGGCGCGCAGAAGAACCTGGGGCCGGCCGGTATCACCCTCGTGATCATCCGTGATGATCTGGTGAAGAAGGCCGCGGAGAACAAGGCGTACGCCACCCTGCCGGTCATGCTCCAGTACGGCACCCACGTGCCCGAGAAGTCCCTCTACAACACGCCGCCGGTCTTCGCGATCTACATGACCGGCCTGGCGATGAAGTGGCTCCTCGGCCTCGGCGGCCTCGGGGCGATCGACAAGATCAACGAGCGGAAGGCGAACAAGCTCTACGCCGAGATCGATCGCAGCGGCTTCTACAGGGGCCATGCGGCCAAGGACAGCCGGTCGCGGATGAACGTGACCTTCCGGCTGCCGAACGAGGATCTGGAAGCGAAGTTCGCGAAGGAAGCCAAAGCGGCCGGCATGGACGGCCTCAAGGGTCACCGCTCGGTCGGTGGCCTCCGGGCGTCCATCTACAACGCGTTCCCCGAGTCCGGCGTGGACGCGCTGGTCGGCTTCATGAAGGAGTTCGAGAAGAAGAACGGGTAGGGACCTGCGACTGAAGTACTTGGCATGAGTGGCCTGGGGGGATGTGCAGGCCAGCACCTCCCCAGGCCTTTTCTCTATCCGCTCCCCACCATCCACCACCCACTACTTCCTGACGTGCCTGGCGATGAACTTGTCCAAGATCGCCTTCAGGTCCGGCTGGCCGACTTCCTGCAGGTCGTACGTCACGCGCACGGACGGCTTCTTGATTTTCACGATCCGGTTGAGGTCGATCGGCGTGCCGATGATGACGACGTCGCAGGGCACCTTGTTGATCGTCGCCTGGAGGTCCTTCACCTGCTCGTCGCCGTAGCCCATCGCCGGCAGCAGCGTGCCGATGGCGGGGTACTTCCTGAACGTCTCGGTGATGGTGCCCACCGTGTACGGGCGCGGATCGACGATCTCGCGCGCCCCGAACTTGTGCGCCGCCACGATGCCCGCGCCGAACTTCATCTCGCCGTGGGTGAGCGTCGGGCCGTCCTCGATCACGAGCGCCCGTTTGCCCGAAATCCGCTCCGGACGCTTCACGGAGATCGGTGAGGCGGCGTCAATCATGACCGCCGTGGCGTTCACCTTCCGGATGTTCGCGCGGAGCTGGTTGATCGCGCCGATGTCGGCTGTATCGACCTTGTTGATGACCACCACGTCGGCCATCCGCAGGTTGGCCTCCGACGGGTAGTAGGTCAGCTCGTTGCCCACGCGCAGCGGGTCGGCCACGACGATGTGGAGGTCCGGCACGTAGAACGGCATGTCGTTGTTCCCGCCGTCCCAGAGGATCACGTCGCAGCCCTTCGGGTCCTTCTCGGCCGCCCTGAGGATGGCTTTGTAGTCCACGCCCGCGTAGATGACGTTGCCGCGCGCGACGTGCGGCTCGTACTCCTCCATCTCTTCGACCGTGCACTTGTGCTTCTCGAGATCCGAAATCTCGGCGAAGCGCTGGACCTTCTGGGCGGCGAGGTCGCCATACGGCATCGGGTGCCGCACGGCGACAAGCTTCAGCCCCTGCGCCATCAGGATCTCGATGATTCGGCGTGACGTCTGGCTCTTGCCGGAGCCGGTGCGCACCGCGCACACCGAGATGACGGGCTTCGTGCTCTTGACCATCGTGGGGGCGCCGCCGAGTACCTTGAAATGGGCGCCGGCCGCGTTCGCGATGGAGCTGCGGCCCATGACGTAGGTGTAGGGGACATCGCTGTAGGCGAAGACGACCTCCTGCACGCCGTGCGACCTGATCAGCGCCTCGAGTTCGGATTCGTCGTAGATCGGGATGCCCTTCGGGTAGAGCCTTCCGGCCAGCGACGCCGGGTACCGCCGGTCGTCGATGTTCGGGATCTGCGTCGCGGTGAACGCCACGACGTCATAGCGGTTGTTGTCGCGGTAGACGACGTTGAAATTGTGAAAGTCCCGCCCGGCCGCTCCCATGATGATGGTCTTGATCCGTGCCATGAATGAACCTCTCTGTGATGATTGATCCCTGTCAGGAATCGGGAGTCGGGGATCGGGATTCAACTATCTCCGGTCCGAATCCTCCGACTCCTGACTCCCGGCTCCCGAATCCTGGTCTAGCGTTTCTCGATGACCTTCCTGATCCGGTCGAAGGCCCAGTCGATCTCGCCGCGGGTGATGACGAGCGGCGGCGCGAACCGGATGACCTTGTCGTGCGTCTCCTTGCAGAGAATCCCTTCTTCCTTGAGCGCCTCGCAGTACGGGCGCGCCTTGCCGTGCAGCTCGAGGCCAATCCACAGGCCGAGGCCCCGGACCTCCTTGATGACCGGACTCCGCAGCGTCCTCAGCCGCTCGAGGAAGTACGCCCCGAGTTCCGCCGAGTTCTCGACAAGCTTCTCCTCGACGAGCACCTTGAGGGCTGTCCGGGCGACGGCGCAGCCGAGCGGGTTCCCGCCGAACGTGCTGCCGTGGTCGCCTGGCGCGTACACGCCCATGATCTCCCTCGACGCCAGGCAGGCGGACACGGGATAGAAGCCGCCGGACAGCGCCTTGCCCACGATGAGGACATCCGGCGTCACGCCTTCATGCATATAGGTGAAGAGCCTGCCCGTGCGCCCGAGGCCGGACTGAATCTCGTCGAGCATGAACAACACGCGGTTCTCGCGACAGACGGCTGCGGCCTCTCTCAGGAAGCCCTTCGGCGGAATCACGATGCCGGCCTCGCCCTGGATGGGCTCGACCAGGAACCCGCAGGTGTTCGGCGTCATCGCGGCGCGGAGCGCCTCGACGTTCCCGTACGGGATGATCGTGAACCCCGGCGTGAACGGGCCGAACCCGAAGCGATACTGCGCGTCCGTCGAGAAGCTCACGATGGTTGTCGTCCGGCCGTGGAAGTTGTTCTCGCAGGCGATGATCTCGGCCTGCCCCTCCGGGATTCCCTTGATCGTGTAGCCCCATTTCCGGGCCGTCTTGACCGCCGTCTCGACCGCCTCGGCGCCCGAGTTCATCGGCAGCGCCATGTCGAGGCCGGTCAGGTCGTGCAGCTCCTTGTAGAGCAGCGGCAGCTGATCGTTGCGGAACGCGCGCGACGTCAGCGTCACCTTGTGCGCCTGCTCGACGAGCGTCTTCAGGATCTTCGGGTGGCAGTGCCCCTGGTTGACGGCCGAGTACGAGGCCAGACAGTCGAGGTAGCGCTTCCCCTCAACGTCGTAGACCCAGACGCCCTCCGCACGCTCGATGACGACGTCGAGCGGATGGTAGTTGTGCGCGCCGTACTGGTTCTCGAGGTCGATGAAATCCTGGGTCCGCATCATGCTCCCTCACCTTCCCCCTGTAACCTGTTCCCTGCAACCTCCGTCAGTCCAGCACCATCGTCAGCAGCGCCATCCTCACATACAGCCCGTTGGTCGCCTGCCGGAAGTACAACGCCCTGGGGTCGTCATCCACGGTCTTGTCGAGCTCGACGGTCCGCGGCAGCGGGTGAAGGATCATCGCGTTCGGCTTCATGGCCTTGAGCACGGTCGAATCGATGGTGTACCGCGCGAGTTCCTGGCCGTCCCGCACGCGCTCGGGGCGGATGCGCGTCTGGTAGATGACGTCCACCTCGCCGACGACCTTGCTGATGTCGGACTCGAGCGCGTACCAGATGTTGTGCTCGTCGAGGTGCTCGAGGATGTCCGGGCGCATCTGCATGCGCGGCGGCGAGACGAAGAAGATCTTGACCCGCTCGAACTTGCTCAGCAGGTACGCGAGCGAGCGCGCCGTTCGCCCGCCGTCGAGCTCGCCTGTGATGGCGATCGTCAGACCCTCTAGACTGCGCTCGCGGTAGATCGTGTACAGGTCGAGCAGCGCCTGCGTCGGGTGCTGCCCGCCGTTGCCGTCCCCGGCGTTGACGACGGGCACGGGCGAAACCAGCGCCGCGCGCTTGGCGCCGCCCGGTTCGTTGTGCCGCAGCACGATCACGTCGGCGTACCCGCCGATGATCCGGATCGTGTCCTCGAGCCGCTCGCCCTCAACCTCGGAGGAGAACAGGCGCGCCTGTTCGGTCGTCAGCACCCGGCCGCCGAGCCGGTACATGGCGGCCTCGAAGGAGAAGCGGGTCCTGGTCGACGGCTCGTAGAAGAGCGTCGCCATGATCCGGTGCTGGTAGTCGAGCGTGCCTCCGCGCGCCGCAATCCGCTCCATCCAGCGCGTGCGAGCGAACAGCTCCATCAGGAGCGGCACGGTGAACTGCTGCGACTCGACGACGTGTCTGAGCTTCATGACCGTCAGTCCCTACGGCACAACGTGCGTGCCTGCCGTCCCTTCGACCGCCTCGCATAGCCGCTCGTACGAGGTGATGATGACCTTCTTGCCGCCCGCGCGCAGAAACCGGAGCGCAGACTCGATCTTCGGACCCATGTTCCCGGGCGGAAACTGGCCGGCGTCATGGTACCTCGCCATCTCGTCGGCGGTGGCGCGGTCGATCGGGCGCTGCGTCGGGCGCTTGTAGTCGAGGTACACACGCTCGGCGTCGGTCGAGATGATGAACAGGTCGACCGCCAGCCGGGCGGCCAGGAGCGCCGACGCGCGGTCCTTGTCAATGACCGCCTCGATGCCCACCAGCGTGCCGTTCTCACGCACGACCGGGATCCCGCCGCCGCCCACCGCGATGACGAGCACGCCCTGATCGAGCAGGGTCCGGATCACGCCCTCCTCGACCACCTCGACGGGCTCTGGCGAGGGCACGACGCGCCGATAGCCGCGCGCCGTATCCTCGACAATCTCCCAGCCCAGGAGCCGCCGCTTGGCCTCGGCGTCGGCGCGCGAGTAGAAGGGCCCGACCGGCTTGGTCGGATGCGAGAGGGCGGGGTCGTCGCGCCGGACCACGACCTGCGACAGGACGGTGACGACCGGGATCGCCAGGCCCGCTTCGGTCAGGCAGTTGTGGAGCGACTGCTGCAGCAGGTAGCCGATCTCGCCCTGCGTCGTGGCATCGCAGACGTCCAGCGAGTGGCTGTAGACCTGGTCCGACGCCCGCTCGGACCGGAGCAGGGCCGCGCCGACCTGCGGGCCGTTGCCGTGCGTCACGACCACGCGGAAGCCCCTCTGGATGACGCCGGCAATGGCCCTCGCGGTCCGGCGCGTGTTCGCCAGCTGCTCGGCCACGGTGCCCTTCTCGCCAGCCCGGATGAGCGAGTTCCCGCCGACCGCGATGAGCGCCGTTCTGGACACAGGGATCCCTACTGCATCAGCTCGTGCATGATGGCCTTCTGCGCGTGCAGGCGGTTCTCGGCCTCCTGGAACACGACCGAGCGCGGCGAGTCGATCACGCCGTCGGTCACCTCGTCGCCGCGGTGCGCCGGCAGGCAATGCATGAAGATGGCGTCCGGTTTCGCGCGCGCAAAGAGCGCCTCGTTGACCTGGTACGGCCTGAAGATCCGTTTGCGCTCGGCCGCCTCGGCCTCCTGCCCCATGCTCGCCCAGACGTCGGTGTACACGACGTCCGCGTCGCGAACAGCCTCCGCCGGATCGTTCGTCACCGTGCAGGTCCCGCCGGTGGCCTCGCCCTCCGCGCGCGCCCACTCGAGCGCCTCCGGCTTCGGCTCGAAGCCCGGCGGGGTCGCGACGACGACATGGGAGCCGAACCGTGCGCCGCCGAACATCAGCGAGTGGGCCACGTTGTTGCCGTCGCCCACGAACGCCACCTTCAGGCCCTCGAGCCGGCCCTTGACCTCCAGCATCGTCAGGTAATCGGCCATCGCCTGGCAGGGATGGCTGAAATCGGTCAGGCCGTTGATGATGGGGATGCTGGCGTACTCGGCCATCTGCTCGACGATCTCGTGGGCGAAGGTGCGGATCATGATGCCCTGGACCATCCGCTCGAGGTTCTTCGCGACGTCGTACACCGATTCGCGCTTGCCAAGGCTGATCTCGGCCGGCGACAGGTAGATCGAGAACCCGCCGAGCTGCTGGATGCCGACATCGAACGTCACCCGCGTGCGGAGCGACGGCTTCTCGAAGATGAGGGCGAGCGTCCTGCCCTTCAGTGACTCCGCGAACCTCGCGCGATCCGCCTTCATGTCCAGGGCGAGCTTCAGCAGGTGGCGCGCTTCACCGGGCGAGATATCCCGAATCGACAGAAAATCGTGCGCGGTCATGTAAGGCTCCATGCGGAGTGGCGGGCGAGGGGTGCGGAACGCTGGCGGCGTGCCTCGAGGGACCGCACCGATCGGAAAACGCGGGAAAGAGGCTGCCAGTCAGCCTTTAATTACACCCCAGAGGATTGCTCCCGGTCAAGTTTGCCGGGGGGGCGGAAACCGTCGCCGCCGCCGGCGCCGCCGGCGGCGGGGGAGTGGCAATCCCGCCGCTGGGCGGCCGTCGGCGGGGGAAGCGGCGCCCTCGAGGGCGCGCCAGTGCTCGACGGCTTCCGGCGCGGCACCGTGAATGTCGAGCCAGACCAGCGCATCCGGGAAGGCACTCCGCGCCATCAGGCCACGTGCGGCCCGCGGCGACACCGAGACGTCGCGCAGCCGCCGCTGCAGCAGCAGGATCTGACGGAGCCGCTCGAGGTCCTTTCGCGCGATCGGCAGCGGTCCCAGCCAGGCGCGCGAGATCGCCCGGCCCGACCCGTCCCGCCGCGCGTACGGATCGGGCGTGAAGCCCAGCGGCACGACCAGGCTGCCCACGAGAATGGCGTTGGTCAGCGCCGGTGACGCGGTCTCGAACCGCTGCCGGTAGCGATCGACCGCCGCCAGTGAAGCCCAGAGCGCGTCCGAGGCCACGCGCTGCAGCTCCGGCGTCACGGGCTCCAGCAGGCCGATCTCGGCGAGCGCGCGGAACGTGCGTTCGGCCGCGCCCGAGCGGAGGATCTTGTAATACTCTTCAAGGAGACGCGCCGGCGAGCTCCGGGCCAGCTCGGACCTGAGCCGCCGGATCGCGTCGTCGCTGGCAGGATCGACGCGGAAAGCGAGCCGCGCCGCGAGCGCAATCGCGCGGAGCATGCGGACCGGATCCTCGCGGAAGCGCTCGTCGGGGTCGCCGATCGAGCGGATGAGCTTCGCGTGGAGATCCCCGAGACCGCCCACATAGTCGATAATCGAGAAGGTGGCGATGTCGTACGCCAGCGCGTTAATCGTGAAATCGCGGCGGAACGCGTCCTCCTGGGGCGTGCCGAACGTGTTGTCGCGGCGGATCAGCAGGTCGGGCGTTGGCGGCGCCTCTCTGGCGCCTGCCCCAGCAGCTGGCGAGGGGGGGCCGGCATCCTCGGCCTCGCTGACCGGCACCTGACGCCGGAACGTGGCGACCTCGATGACTTTCTGGCCGAATTTGACGTGCGCCAGCCGGAAGCGCCGGCCGATAATGAAGCAGTTTCGGAACAGGCGTTTCACCTGGTAAGGATGGGCCGAGGTCCCGATGTCAAAGTCCTTTGGCCGGCGGCCGAGAAGCAGATCGCGCACGCTGCCGCCGACGAGATAGGCTGTGAAGCCCGCCTCCTTCAGGCGGTAGAGCACCTTGAGCGCGTCGTGGTCGATGCTACGCCGCGAGATCGAGTGCTCAGCGCGATGGATGACGAGCGGCTCGAGCATCGGGAGGGATTATAGCAAATGGCGCGGAACGCAGCCAGACAAGTCTATAATAATCAACGGCTTAGAGGAGAGCTCGCCATGAAAGTCTCTTCGGGGGCCGCAGCCGTCCTTCTCGTGTGCGCCCTGCCGATCTCGGCGCATGCCCAGCCGCGGCCGGCGGCAACCGAGCAAGACCCGTTGGCGCGTGCGCGGGCATTGTACAACCAGCAGGACTACGACGGTGCCATTGCCGCGGCCATCAAAGCGCGGCAGCGGCCGGGCGCGGCCGATGCGGCGGACCTGGTGTTGGCGCGCGCGTACCTTGAGCGCTTCCGCAGGACCACCGATCGTGCCGACCTCGTGATTGGGCGTGAAACACTCACGATGATTCAGTCCGCCCGGCTAGCACCGCGCGAGCAGGTGGAGCTCGTCGTGGGGCTGGCCGAGGCGCTGTACCTCGACGGCCTCTACGGTGCGTCGGCGGAGCTGTTCGAGAGCGCGCTGGCGCGGCAGGACGCGGCGGGGCAGGCGTCGCCCGCGCTGACCGCGCGGGCGCGCGACCAGGTACTCGACTGGTGGGCGACTGCGCTCGACCGCGAAGCGCAGAACCGTTTCTCCACCGACCGTGGCGTCCCGTACACGCGCATTCTCACCGTCATGCAGAACGAACTGGCCTACAACCCGGGATCGGCCCCCGCCGCTTACTGGCTCGTGATGGCCAACCGGGCCATCGGCGACCTCGACCGCGCGTGGGATACGGCAATTGCCGGCTGGGTGCGGGCGGCGCTGGCAGGCGACAGCGGGGGGTCGCTCAGGGCGGACCTCGATCGGATCGTGCTGCAGGCGGTCATCCCCGAGCGCGCGCGCATGATGGCCGAAGGCGACCGCGATCGAGAGCGGATTGCGGCCGAGCTGCGCGCCGAGTGGGAGGCTATCAAGAAGGACTGGAGGAGACAAGAACTCCCAACTCCCACGTCCGCTACCTGACTGGCGCTTTCGCCGCTGCCGGCTTGCTCGCGACGGGCCTTGGTGCCGCGAGCTCCGGCGCGTACAGCACGCCCGCCGGCCTCGTCTCGTCGTTCGTCCGCTTCGCGATCGTCATGGCGAAGATACGGAGTTGCTGGTTTGTCGCGAGCACGAAGGCCGCTGCGCCCTTCGGGATGTCGAAGCCGACCTTGAACACGTTGCAGAGGATGTAGGGCTCGTTGCCGTCCCGTGCGTGGCGGTGCGTGGCGACCCAGGCCACCTCGTCGCGCTTCACGAAACCGGGCGTCATCTGCTCCACGCCAACCAGCGTGCCAGCCGGATTGGTTCTCACGACCATCTGCTGCCAGATCGCGTCCGGCGTCCACGACTGGCCCTTGATTGGCGGGATCACCGCCTCCCGCAACAACTGGTCAGTCGCGAGCCGGCTGTCCCACTGACCGATCGCGCCAACCCACTCGGACACTGCGTATCGGGACGGCACCGGCCGTGCCCCCGGGCGCTCAAACGACAGGGTCCCGGTCTGGTCGCCGCCGACCGCGGTCACGAGGAGGTACAGTCGATCGTAGCCGCCCGGAGGCAACGCGAACCGCTGACCTTTCGGCACCACGACGTTCTTCGCGCCCTTCGTGCCGGGGCCGAGCTTGAACGTCAGGCCGTTCACGTCGATCGTCTGAGGCAGCAGCTCGGCCGGAATCGTCCGACCCTTGCCGTCGAAGTCGCCGTCCTGTCGATCCGCGTCGGACGACACCCCGTCGAGGTTGAACGGCAGGTCCACGGGCAGGCTCACGGGCGGCTCGATCCGATGAGCCCCCGGGCGGAGGGTCAGGGCGAACGTTCGGGGCTGATAGCGCCTCAACTCGAAGGTCAGTCTCCCACCTGCGAGGCCGATCGGGCCGACGGGTTCCTCTGCTGCGTTGATCTCCCGCGCGGAGGCGATGGCGGCCGGCAGGGCGATCGTCACGCGGTCGACCGGCCGGCCGAACAGCTCCTGCACCCGGATCACGACCTCGTTGCCGTTCTCGGCCTTCTTGATCGCGCGCACCGCGATCTGGCCGGCGGGCGCCTCGACGGTCAGGAGCGAGAACGCGCGCCCGAGAACGCCGTCGTGCGGTCGTGTCTGGAACGCCATGAGCGGCTGATTCAGGCGCGCGGCGCGCCAGGGCACCTGTCCCGATCGCCAGTCCCCGGCGTGGCCGGCAATCGCGTACGTGAACTGATGCCGGCCGATGTCGTTCGACTCCTGGTACGGAAAACTCTTGTCCGGCTTCGGCGTGTGGATCAAGGTGAGCCGCAGGGTGTTGTCGGACGGCTTGTCCCAGCCGTACTTGCCGTCGTTCATGATGGCGACGCCGTGCCGGCCGCCCCCATCCGTGATGTCGGCCCATTGC
>Ga0315296_10004841_pt1 | contig 10922 bp, 9 predicted proteins | sample YL17G14_18_MG_FD_203921 | JGI IMG/M metagenome (GOLD analysis project Ga0315296, IMG submission 203921) | Sediment microbial communities from Yellowstone Lake, YNP, Wyoming, USA - YL17G14_18 | ecosystem: Environmental > Aquatic > Freshwater > Lake > Sediment | place: USA: Wyoming | collected...
TCGCTACAGCAAATATACCCCTCTGGGACAGCGGGGATTTTGCAACCAGACGGGTCAGACCGACTATAAACCTTTGAAGACCCCTGACTTTATGAAAGAGGCAAATGAGCACACCCTCATTGTCGCCCAGATTGAGACACGAGAAGCCATCGAAAACATCGAGGCAATTCTTGACGTCGAAGGGATCGATGTAGGTCTGATAGGCCCAAACGATCTCTCCATCTCTATGGGTATACCTGATCAGATGGGTTCGGAGATAATAACGAAAGCGATTGAAAAAGTTGTTGAGTCTGCAAAGAAGAAAGGAAAGGCCTCAGGCATTCATATTGGTAACATTGAAGCCCTCAGAAGGTGGCAGGCCAAGGGGATGACAGTCCTCGCCTATTCAACAGACATCGGATTTATGTATAGCGCCTCTAAATCGAGCCTCGAAGAACTGAAGCGGCTTTGATCAAGGATTTCACTCATCCTATGATGCAGAAGGGACTTTTTTGAAAGCAGGAAGTCTTTTTCAGGAAAGATCTATCGCGAACGTCATAGATTAATAGACTTCTTGTGTGGTGTCATTGCAAACGAAGCCCTGCACCGAAGGGTGGTCAGGGAGGATTGAACTATCATTGGAAGCCTCTTTTTTCTAAATCTTCTGCCACCTCTTTCAGGCGTAATCGTTTCAGAGTCGAAGCCGTCGGGATGCCGCTCTCGACATCCCATCCCATCAGCCTGTAGTATTCGTTCTTGGAGTTCTCCAAATCTTGTTTCAGGTACTTCCTGCCTCCGGCATCCTCCTTTTCAAAATAGAGGTCACGGAGGATGTCGTCCCTACGGGTGCGGCCATCCCTCACCGCTAGCGCTCTTTCGAGCGTGCACAGCATCTCTCCTTTTTGATAGGCCTCTTCTAAGTTCATCTCCATCCCAGTCACTGCTGAATAGAGACGGGATTCAAGGGTTAAATCCCCTACGTGATCCGGGGAGTTGGCATTGAAAAGGTATGGGAAGAGGATATCGCATACGATGTAGCTATCCTTCAATAGGGAGTGCTCATGATATCGCTTCACCACCGGAGCAGCCCATTTCCAGTTCAAACTCTTTCCATCCGGCTGAACAAATTCAGCCGCCTCTTCTGAACCATAGGCTGCCTTCATCACAGGTTTGAGAATAGGGATAATTTTTTCCGGGACAGCGGTGAGGGCGTCCTGCCCGATGGTGAAGGCCGCCCCCCAGAGCATGGAGATATAGCTGTGGGAAACCATGGCATCTCGGTTATCGAGAACCCACATCAAGGCCAGGGCTGGAACAGCGTAGCCCGTGGGGAAACCTCCCAAGTAGATCCAATGCTCACGATAACCGCCAAACCTTCCCGCACGGGGGTAATAGATGAAGGAGAGCTTTTCCGCTTTCCCACCGAGTTTGGCAGCCGCACGCTGGCCTCCTTCTGCGAGAAGATCACCAAACCCTTCGCGGTTGGCGATCTTATGTAAAAGTGTGGAGATGAATCTCCAGGAACCGATCTCTTTGAGCGGCAGCCCTGTCTCTTCCTCAGTGATCAACTTAGCTCGGTAACAATCCGAAAGCCAAGGAATGATCGCCATCAGCTCGTAGGCATTGATCCCAAGGAGATCGGCCAGTTTTGCTGCCTGCCAGGTTATCTTGCTATAGCCTTTTTCTGGCTGATGGATCATGGATTCTAAATACATATAAGACTGAGCACAGAAGGCCACGCCACTGGTGATGTCCGGTCCTTTTACATGAGAACGGCAGGATACGGGACAGGCGAAACAGCCATCCGGAGCCTGAGAATAACCTGACGATGGCTCATTGCAAAGATCGAGAAGCTCTCCAGGGAGAAGAGATAGGCTTCCACGACCGTACCCTCCACCCCAGACATTGTATTTGAAACCTTTCTCCTCAGACTCATAAGGATTGCCCTTCAAAGATTTACGGGAGAAAAGCTTCTGAATATAATGGGTGATTTTCGTCAGTTCTTTTGGCCTGGCCACATCCACAGAACCGGTACCACGGACGGCGATGGCCTTCAGGTTCTTCGAACCCATCACACCGCCAAACCCTCCCTGGCCCGAAGCGTCGCCAGAATCTGTAAGAATGCAGGCAATGCGACTTCGATTTTCTCCCGCCTTCCCAATGATCATCGCTCGAGTCTTATTGCCATGGAGTTTCCAGATCATCTCCTGTGTTCGATAAGTATCTAATCCCCAGAGAGGATGGGCATCGAGGATCTGGGCCTTTTGGTCAGTGATCCACAGGTAGACGGGTTTCGATGCTTTTCCATGGATGATGATGGCATCATAACCCGCCCATTTTAGCTCAGGAGCAAAGTGTCCTCCTACGCCGGAGCGGGTAAAGGACTCAATGGGAGATGATTGGGGAGATTTCCCAAGAACCATGAACCTTCCTGATGTGGGGGCTAATGTTCCCTGAAGCGGCCCTGTGGCAAAGACAAGCCGATTTTCTGGATCGAAGGCTTTCACTTCTGGGGGCACCTCATCCCAACAGATCTTTGCCCCCAGACCGCGTCCGCCCAGAAACTTGGGCACATAGTCAAAGGTTGAAAGTTCAGATATCTTCCGTGTCGTCAAATCAACCCTGAGGATTTTTCCAACCCATCCACCTAAACGACCCATTCAGTCCTCTCGAATCACGGGGTAGCCGACAAGAAAGCCCCTTTCCGATCGTTCCATTCGAAGGGTGCCCAGGGGGCAAAACTTTACACACTGCGGATCTCCGAAGCAGAGGTGGCACTTGATCGCTTTCTTCCTCTGAGGATCGAACTTTGACCTGGAAGGCCGGAAATATTGCTGGCAGGCCTTGACACACTCCTGGCAGCCGATGCATGTCCTTTCATCAATGATACGAGCGTATGTCCCTCTTAGACGATCTACTTGAAGAGCGCCTACCGGACAGGCCTTCAAACAGGGTGGATCGGCGCACTGATAGCACACCTTGGGTTGGTAGTCCCCTTTGAGGTATTCCTTTTCGACGGAAAGCCGTGCGAGAGAGGAGGAATTTCGGCCACTACTATTGATGTTGGCACAGGCCATTTCACAGACACGGCATCCGGAACAGAGCGCCTTATCTGCGAAAATGACCGCTTTCGCTAAGGCAACCTTTACGCCGTTGGAAAAGGCAAGGATCTCGAGCAGATCCCCAAAAGCAACAACGCTACCAACGCCCAGGGCACCAAGGGTGAGGCCCCTGAGAAGGGTGCGGCGGTCAACTTCCTTGGCCATTTACCTTCTTGCCTCTCGAAGGGCTAAAGACGGAACCTGCCGCTCTGGTGGTTGCCACTGAGTAGCAGGAGGAGAGAAGTAAGGTCTCGTGGGAATGGGCCCGAAAAATTCACCGGTCTCTTTGATAACCAGTTTGTAATAGTACTTCGATTCAACTCCCATGCTTTTATCAACATATTCATAAGCGTTCTTGCCGGGGAGAAGACTGATTGCATCCACTTCCTGATAAGGACCTTCCTCAAAGGTTTCGGCCCTTAAAACCTGTAAAGACATTTGGTCTTTCAGACCATCACTTGTCTTCCAGGTCAATTTGGCTGCCCGGTAAAGGGCCTGGATCTTAAAATCGACGATGGTTGGATCTGCTTTCTGGGACATGGCTACTTGTGGGCCGAGAAGGGTAACAAAAAAAAATAGGATGGGAAAAAAGATAGCATATCCGGTCATCAACGGTTCTCCATGCTCTTTTCCTGGATTGAAAAATCCCCCCTTCCCCGAGAACAGGGAAGAGGGGATTATAAGTTATATAATTGGATGGGAGATTAACCCAAGACGAGCTTGATGTCGTCTTGCTTTTTGGCGTATCCAATACCGAGCTTCACTGCCTGGGCGATCTGCTTCTGATTCCAGGCATACATGCCAATTTTGTTGGCCGCCATGTTCGGGTACCACTCCTGAATGATTCTGATGCCCGTGACATCATTGGCCACCTGGTCGCCGGAGGTAAGGATCACACCGGGTTTGACTTGCTCGCCATGAGAAGGACCGCCGCTGATGAGGGACCTTCTTCCATCCATGATGATCAGATCTGGCCGGAAGGGCAGGTTGATCTCCGCAGCCTGCTCGGCAACGAAGATATGGTTGAAGTTATGAAGATGCCCGCCTCGGTCGGCACGATGCAAAATCCCAACGGATAGCTTCAAACTCTGGGTGATTCCTCCGAGGAAATGGGTCTTCATCACCGGGGTGTAAATGACCTTGTCGTAATTTCTGAGGTCTGCTGGATAGGCCACGGTTCCATCCCCGCCACCCATCCTACCCAGGAATTCGGCCTTGGCATTGCGGATGTTCATCCATTTTTCTTTTTCCCAAGTCTTGATAGGGGTGTCCGTCTCTTTGCACGCAACGTCTAAACCCAATTTTTTCATCACCCGGTCGGTTGGTCCCCAGGGTCCACAGGTATCAGCCACGGTCAGGTTGGTATAGCCTTCGTCTTTCAGGACCGTAATCAGAGCTTTCAAGAAATCCGCATCCGTGCCCCCCTGCGGCCAGGGATCGCCGGTGTTCATGTTCGGCTTGATAAGAATCTTGTCAGATTTTTTGAGGGATTTTTCAAACCCTCCAACGAGCTTTATGGCCTTCTTGATATCTCCCTTCAGGTCTTTATCCAGAGGGGTAGCCATGATGAGCCCGACCAGGGATCTATCCCCTTCAGCGTAATAGTTTGGATGGAGATGGGACCAGTCGACCGGAGCTCCTCCATTAATCAAACTCTCAGGTTTTTTCACAAAATAATCCGGGGGCAGGGGCGCATTTTTGACAAATTCCCCATACTGCATAAGCTGGCTATCCCTCATCCTCCAGACACCTTCGTGCGCAGGGGTATCCAGGTCTGCAACCCCATGGGCGCGTCCTGGGCTTAGCAGTCCCAAGGCTGCGACGCCAGCCCCGCAATACTTGGCCACATCCTCGATAAACTTCCTTCGGGTAATTTCCTTAGAGCTCATCGTCATTCCTCCTTTCTGGGAGTTAAGGTGAATTCCCTATTCACCCCGGGTATAATCCCCTATTCTTCCTTCATTTTATTTCCCCTTTCATATTAAGGAGAACCACCTCCGTTCCAACAGTTATAATCCTTCTAAAAAGGACCTCTTTATTCTCGGCATCACCTCCTTATTGGGGATTTTTCATTCCTTTTAAGTTTAGGTCGATTAGGCATCATTGAGAAATGATCTCTTCCAAGGGATCAACTCCCATCTTCAGGATATCCCCCCACCCATGGAATTAATACCTTGACATGTTTGGTAGCATTTTTTAAAATAGCGTCAATTTTTAATACAAACTTGTATACGATTTGTCAAGCTCTTTTTCTAAGCTGCTGCTCCGAATTTGAATTGTCATATTTTCTCATTAACCCGTCCCATGTCCTCCAGGAAAAGATCTTCGTCCCCGATTTTTACTGGTTCGCTCAAGGGATGATACCTTTCTCTTATGAAATTTTAAACTTGATCCTTCCAGGCAGAATGATATTGAGAAATACGAGGATACCTTATCATTCATCTAATTCATCTAATCGAAGGAGGTGATGGAGAAATTGACCAAAATCAGGCCTTTCTCCCTTGGTCAGGCTTCACGGATTTCTGGCGTCACTCCTGCCGCCATCTCCATCCTGATGGTCAATTTGAAGAAACAAGGATACTTATAGAAATTGCAGATTGCTCGGCTAGGCCAGTTTTCACCATTTATTTACCCAGCAAATTGGACTTTCACCTGAGAAAACCCTCAATACTTCCTGTGCCGCCCTAGTTTGCAACTCCCTAACGGAGTCCTTCGAAAACCACCCTACATGGCCAGTGAGAACAACATTGGGAATTCCAATTAGAGGATGGTCCCGGCCAAGGGGTTCTTTTTCGAAAACGTCTAAACCTGCTGCAAGGATCCAGCCCTCATTGAGTGCTTTGATTAAGGCGTTTTCTTCGATCACCTCACCTCGGGAGGTGTTAATAAGGATAGCAGTAGATTTCATCTTTCTCAGAGCGGCTTCATTAATAATATATTTTGTCTCCGGAGTGAGGGGAGTATGAATTGAGATATAATCTGCTTCGGTAAGCAGAGTATGGAAGTCAGCCTTTTCAGCTCCGTTCTCTTGAATCGTTTCTTGAGGTAGATAAGGGTCATAAACCAATACCCGATTGGGGAGAAATCCTTTCCATTTTCGGTGGAAGGCCCTGCTTATTTGCCCGTATCCAATAAGTCCCAAGTTCTTTCCAGTAGTGCGATATATTTTATCGTTAATATCCGTTTCGAATTTTCCCTGCCGCAAATTTTTGTCCCGAACCAAAAGGTTCCGTATGCAAGCAAGGAGTAACGCAACTGCATGGTCCGAAACTTCTTCTGTCCCATAGCCAGGGATGTTTGCCACATAAATCTTTTTTTTCTTTGTGGTCTCAAGGTCAATATTGTCAACCCCGACCCCATAGCGAACAATGACCTTGCAGCGGTCGATGGATTCTAAGACCTTCCCTTTTATCGGCGCTTCCCTTACTAAAATGGCATCAGCGTCCTTTGCAACATCGACGACCTCCTCTTCGGTAAGACAATCCTTTGGAACAAGGATAAGTTCAGCACCAACTGGTTCCAGAATTTCTCGTTCAATATGATAGGACTCGTACCCTAAGTTGACCACAGCGACTTTATATCGTGCCATATTAGCTATATCCCTCTGCGATGTATATTGTCATCGGTGAGGATTTGATTATCATTATGGCCCCAACCGAACACGAATTTCCTTGCTTCGGAGAGTATTCCTTCTTTCTATGGCATTGAACTCGAGCATGGGCTCCCCAAGTGCAACGATTTCAACTCTCACTTCCATTCCTTCATATCCGTTTATATTTTGCCAGTCCTTGACGCAAAGACTTGGTTTCACGAATTAATTTCGCTTGTTCGGCTTCTCTCATTTCGATTTCGGTTGCTCTTTCGAGGACTGCTGTGACATGTTCCTTTGGTACTACTACAACCCCATCCAAATCAGCGACGATGAGGTCCCCTGGACGGACGATGATTCCTCCACATTCAACCGGTGCGTTGGCTGACAGAGTTTTGAACCGGCCCAGGGTTGTAGCGGGAGAAACACTTCGGGCAAATACTTGAAAATCGTAGTCCCTCCTGATTTCAATTATGTCCCGCACGCCGCCGTCAAGGATTGCGCCAGACAAGCCTTTCACCACAGCACCTGCCGTCATCAGACCGCCCCAGACCGCCACATTGGCCTCCCCATTGATACCAATAACGATCACGCTTCCTGCTGGAGATTCATCAATGGCATCGAGGGCATGGGTGGGCGGCAGGATCTCTTCCGTAGGTCCTTCAAGGATAGTCACTGCGGGACCCACGATTTTCTTATCGTTAATCCGAGGTTTTATGGAATAGTCCATATAGCCTCGCTTGCCGACGATCTGATCCACAGCATCGGCGACGGACGCTGTGGCCACGTTCCGAAAACCTTCCACCAGTTCTTTGAGGGTCATGGGTCTCACCTTCCTTTTCTATCTCTTTTTCGAAGCATAACCCACCTGCAGAAAAGCCGCCTCACGGGCAACAACATCTCCCTGCCGCCCGGCGGCCAGTACCTCCTGGTCCATCAGACGGCACAGGCGCCCGCCTTAAAATAAGCAGCGATGTTTTCCAGGTTAACCCCGGCGGTAGGGATTAGGGGGATTTCCGGAGCAGGACCGCATCCGCCTCTGCCGAGACCGCTTTCACCCGCTCCTCGCTCCCCTCACAGGGCCTCAAAATCAGTTCGGCCCCGAAGGGAGCGAGGATGCTTTTTTCAATATCGTAACTGTCATAGCCGCCGTCCAGGACCACGACTTGCGGCTTATCCAACGGGTTTATTTTGCCTTCCGGTTCGCTGCGATGGCCTTGAAAAGATCCGCCACCAGCTCCTTGCCCACTTGGCTCTCCACATAGGCCTTGACCGGCGGCTGGGCCAGGTTGCGGAACGCCTCGACCTGTTTGGGCGTCAGTTCGGTGACCTGCATGCCCAACTTTGTCAGGATCGCCTTGGCGTCGAGGTCCTGCTCGCTCGTCATCTTGCGATGGATATCCCGGGCAATCTTTGTCGCTTCGATGACCACCTTCTGCTGCTCCGGCGTCAGGCCCTTGAAGAACTTGTCATTCATCATATAGGCATGAATGCTCCAGACATGGCCATCGAGGGTGATATACTTCTGATACTGGTAGAGGCTTGCGGCCAGAATATTCGTGACGCCGTTTTCCTGACCGTCCACGACCTTGGACTGCAGGGCCGTCGGAAGTTCCGCCCAGGGAACGGCCGAGGGGGAAGCCCCGAGAGACTCCACGAGAGATTTGAATACCGGGCTGGGCATAATCCGGATCTTCATGCCCTTCATGTCCGCAGGCGTGATGATGGGACGCAGGCTATTGGTGAAGTGACGCACGCCGTTGTCGGCGATGGCGAGCATGCGAATGCCTGTTTTCTGCAGCATCAGATCGGCAAATTTCTGACCGAAGGCGGAGTCGTAGACCCGCCAGGCATGGGCATGGCTGTCGTAAAGATAGGGGATGCCCAGAATGGCAATGTCCTTGAAGACCACCGAAATGGCCCCGTCGTGCGCCACAGCCAGCTCCAGCGTGCCCATCTTCAGGCCTTCCATCGTTTCGGCGTCCTTGCCGAACTGGCCGGCGGGATAGATCTCCACTTTGATGGCGCCATTGGTGTTCTTTTCCACATAGTCCTTGAAGGCCAATGCCGCCACATGTTTCGGCTGATCATCCTTCGCGGGTTGAAAATGCGCATATTTGAGCACTTTCTGTTGCGCATAGACCGGTGAAACCAGAGCCAACATCATCACTGCCAACATCAATACGAATAATTTCTTTGCCATAATTCTCTCCTTTCCTTGGTGTTAGAAAATCAGTTAATGGGTAAACCCTAACCAGCCGGGAAACGTCACACTCAATGCCGGAAACTGGATGATGAGCACCAGCACCGCAATCTCGGCCATGAGCATCGGGAAGATCGCCCGGGAGATCAGCTCAAACTTCAGACGGCTGATCGAGGTGATAACGAAGAGCACTCCCCCCACAGGCGGGGTGATCAGGCCGATGGTCATATTCAACACGAAACACATGGCGAAGTAGAGCGGGTTGATGCCGAACTGGTCCGTGAGAGGAGCCAGGACGGGCACCAGGATGATGACCGCGGGCAAGACATCAATGAGAGTGCCGCAGAGGAGGACGAAAATGGCCACGAGCCACATGACGACCATGGGGCTGGTCGTCACCTTGCCGATGGCCAGGGCAATCGTCTGGGGAATCTGCAGGATCGTCAGGAGCCAGGAGAAGAGGGACGCCATGGCGACGATGAGCAGGGCCGCTGAGGAGACGAGGCCGCTCTGAAGAAGCACCTTCGTGATGAGCCGGAAATTCAACTTCCGGGTAATGAAGAGGCCTACAAAGAGGGCATAGACGACCGCCACGGCCGCGGATTCGGTCGCCGTAAAGATCCCGCCCAGGATGCCGCCGACGATGATACCCGGCACCATCAGGGCCGGCAGGGCCTTCCAGAAGCTCCGCAGGCGGACGGCCCAGCTCGCCTTTTTACTGGCAAACCTATACCCATGCCGGATCGAGATGATGTGATTGGTCACAGCCAGGGCCCCACCCAGGAGGATGCCCGGCACGACCCCTGCCATGAACAGACCGGCCACGGTGACCCGGCTGTCGCACATGGCGTAGATGATCATGATGATGGAAGGGGGTATAATGGGCCCGAGCGTGGCCGTCGCCGCCGAGAATGCCGCAGAGTAGTAAGGGTCGTAACCGGCCCGCTGCATCATCCGCATCAGGACCGCCCCCGGACCGGCGGCATCGGCCAGGGCGGAACCGCTGATCCCGGCGAAAACCATGTTGGTCAGGACGTTCACATGTCCCAACCCGCCCCGGATGTGGCCCACGAGATTGTTGGCGAAGCGCAGGATGTAGGAGGTAATGCCGCCGGCCGTCATCAGATCGGCGGCGAGGATGAAAAAGGGGACGGCCATGAGGGGAAAGGAGTTGATGCCGTTGAAAAAGCGCTGCGGCACCGACAGGAGGGACAACTTGCTTTCCACCAGGAGCGCGATCAGACCCGATCCGCCCATGACAAAGGCAAGCGGCATGCCGATTGCCATACCCGCAAGAAAGGCAATCCAAAGCGCAACGCCCATCAGAGCGCCTCCTCGTCAATTTCGGCTTCAAGACTCTCCGGCGTGTCGTAACGCCGATCGATATAGGCCCGGTAAAGAAAAAAGAGATGAATCCCCAGCAGCAGCGCACCGATCGGCACAGCCAGGTAGGGAATCCCCAGGGGAATATTCAGGACCGGGGTTTCCTGATCCCAGGCGAAGTGGGCGAACTGGAATCCCAGAACGGTGAGAATGCCCATAAAAACAATCAGCAGCAGCGCCACGAGGTGGCGCGTCATCCTCCTGGCTGTCGACGGCAGACGATCCTGAAGCATCTCGATGGCTACGTGCCGGCCTTCCCGCAGGGCCAGACCGGCGGCTAAAAAGGCCACCCAGACCATCAGATACTGAGATACCTCTTCCGCCCAGATGATCGAGAAGTTGAAGATGTACCGGCAGACGACGTTCATGAAGACCAGCGTCGCCATCACCGCCATCATGGCGATGACGATCCACCGGTTCAGTGTGACCAGGACCCGCTCAAATGACCCCTCTCGACGGGATTTGCCGACATCACCTTCAGGCACAAGCCATGTCCTTTCTCTGTGCGGAAGAAAAGCGAACCCTGCCCGGCAGCGCATGCCACGACGGCGGTTCTCTTCTATCACAACAATGCGGCAGCAGGCAAGATCGTTTCATTTAAGGACTCACTCATCTTAAACATGATACAAATACCCCATCTAGATACCTTTGTCAACGGTGATTTAAA
>Ga0315296_10004844_pt1 | contig 10921 bp, 6 predicted proteins | sample YL17G14_18_MG_FD_203921 | JGI IMG/M metagenome (GOLD analysis project Ga0315296, IMG submission 203921) | Sediment microbial communities from Yellowstone Lake, YNP, Wyoming, USA - YL17G14_18 | ecosystem: Environmental > Aquatic > Freshwater > Lake > Sediment | place: USA: Wyoming | collected...
CCAGGTGCGCCAGAGCGATGAGCGGGATCACCTCGTAAGCTTTCTGGTAAGCTCCCCCGGACAGAAGCCCGACCCATTCCCTGGCGAACAGGCTCAAAATGAGAAAGGCCATCCCTCCTCCCAGGGCCACGTAACGGGTCAGGCGGGCATAGGTGCGCCCGGCTTCAGGGTCTTCTGCAATCCGGAACGCGAACTGGGGCCAAGCCAGTTGGAACGCCGAGAAGACGAACATCGGTGCCGTGCCTAACTGGTAGCCCAACGAATAGATCCCGACCGCGTCCAGACCGTTATATCGGTTCAAGAAATAGCGGTCCGAAAGCCCAACCACCCAGAGAGCCAGTCCCGAAGGAACATAAGGAAGTCCGAAGCGCAGGGCCCGCAGGACTTTGTCCCAGGCCGGGCGGATCCCCACCCGGCGAAGCATCCAAAAGAGGCTGACGATCCCGATCAAACCTTGAGCAATGAGGCTCGACACGAGCACGCCTCGGACCCCCCAGGAAAAAATCACGATCGCGGCGCAAACCAACAGGGCGTAAAGCAGGAGCCTCGCCAGGTTCAATCCGCCGTATGTCAAGGCTCGTTCCCGGGAGCGAACATAACCCAATCCCATCTGGCAGAGGATCGTTCCCGCCGCGATCCCGAAGGCCAGGAGGACATAGGTGGAAAATCCCTCACCGCGGAACAAAGCCCTGCCTAAAACCTCCCTTCCCAGTACGACCGGCATGGAAACCAGAAGCACCGGGACCAGGCTTACCAGGGCGATGCTCGAGACGGCCTGGTGCTTCTCTTCTTCCGAGGGATAAAAGAAAAAGTACCGCATCAAACTGGCTTCCAGTCCCAGGGATAAAACGAGTGTAATCAAGGCGACGGATGTTTCGGTCAGGTTCAAAATACCATATTCCGCCGGAGAGAGGCGACGGGTGAAAACCGGGATCAAAAACAGGTTGATTAATGACGCCCCGAGGCTACCAAACCCGTAAATCACAGACTGCTTGGCTACGTGTTTGAGCCCTCCCCTACTTCCACTCTCTAATATCACACCACAATTCCCATCTCTCGGTACATCCCATATAATCGCTCCATCACCGCCTTCCGGTCATGAGTCTTGAGAACCCAGGCTCGACCCTCTCTGGCTTTTCGACGACGCTCCTCAGGGTCTTTGATGACCCGGACCAGGACGTCCTCAAGGGTCCTTTCTGTCACCAGAATGAACGGATGGTCGGGGATGAACTCTGCATAGGCCGGGGTGAACTCGGTCAGCGTGGGGATCCCCATCGCCAGGGTTTCGATGGAATTCATTCCGTATCCGGTCCCCGCCCGGTTACCCACCTGCTCGATGGCCAGATCGCACGTCGCCTTCAAGCTCAATGCGTCGCGATGGGGCAGGCCTTCGATGAGGACGAGCTTGACAGAATAGCTACGCTCCAATTTCCGCACCGCTGCGACGATCACGTCGCTTCCCTTGGCCGCGCGATTCGTCGGCGAATGGCAGATCCGCAGGGTCGCGTTCTCCTTTTCCCTGGGAATGAACCTGGAGCCGTCGAACGGCTGAGGCAGGAAGCGGAGCCTGGAATGTCTCTCCAAAAGGTCGAACTCGCAGGTTAGACTCGGGGTCGCCCCATCCTCCACCCCCGGAAGCAGGCCCCGAACCCGGAGGTCGCTCCCGTAGTAGAAGACGATGAAGCGTTTGCCTCGCTTTCTCAGCTCCCGCAGAAGGCGCGGCCGGTAGGTGAAGCATATCCCTCCATCCAAGTGCAGGAGGTCGTAATCCCAGAGCTGGAAACGATCCATCGCTTTCCGGGCCCGGCGCTCCCATAAGCCATCCCGAAGCTCGACGGCGACTTTCTCGGCCCACGACCGCGGCTTCCAATCCAGACCTTCGCTCCCTTGGATTTCGGGAGTGACGTTCCGCCCCAGGCCGAGTGCTTTCTTCATCCCCAGAAACCCGGACGACCCGAATAAAGGGTAGCGTAAACATATCCCATCATGGAATCCATACGGGCTCGGCCCGAAGGTAACTAGCTCGCTCACGTTTCCCCTCTCCCGGTGTCCGGCGACGAACTCTCCGGGTATCCCCGCCAGATTGGTCCCAGCCACGTGCAAGACACGCAGCATGAAACTAAGCTGAGACCGGCAGCTCGACGAGCATCGTCGTCCCTATCCCGGGCACGCTCTCCAAGACCCGGAGCCTCCCCCCATGATAATCCTCCACGATCCTCCGCGCCAGGACTAATCCCAAGCCCCAGCCTACTTTCTTGGTCGTGTACCCCGGAGCAAAGATCTTCCGCTGTTCCTCCCGGGTCATGCCCCGACCGTTGTCCGCAACCCGTACTTCGATCATGCTCCTGCCGGGGCTCGGCCGGGCCTCCAGCCGGATCTCCCCTTTGGACCGGGAAGGATCCAAGGCATCCGCGGCGTTCTTCACCAAATTCTCCACGGCCCATCCGAAGAGCTCCGGGTTGATTCGAGCCCGGGGCAGGGCCTGGTAATCTTCCAAGATAGTCACGACCCCTCCGGACTGGGGAAGCCTTCTCCTGAAATAGGCTGCCACCTCCCGAAGCAGGGGTTCTACGGGGGCCTGCTCTAACTTCGGCGTGGACCCGATATGGGAAAAACGAGTGGCCACGCTTTTCAGGCGCCTCAAGTCCTCCTCCATCTCCTGGAGGATAGGCTCTGCCTCGTCGCTGTTCTTTTTCTCGGCCAAAAGAGCCGTCCAGCCCATCAAGGACGTGATCGGCGTTCCCAGTTGATGGGCCGTTTCCTTCGCCATTCCCACCCAGATTCGCCGCTCCTCGTTGGACTTGATCGTCCGAAAACCGATGAAGCCTATCGCGATGAACAGGGCGATCAACCCCATCTGGATCATCGGCATATAGCGCAACTCGTGAACCACTGACGACTCGCCGTAATGCACATAGCCCACGACCACGGAATCCCCGGAGCTCGTGGCCACCACCATCCGAATCGGTTCGTGTTCGCGATCCAGAGATCGGACCCTCCGCTGGATTTGCCGAACCATTTGGCCGATGTCTCCCGGAGGACTGTACCCCGGAACCGAGGCCAAGCTGTCCAGAACGGCATCGGGAACCAATTGGGGATCCACTCCGATTTTCCTCCAGGCCCGGGGAATCCCTTGGGCATCGGTCAACACCACCGGAAAGTTGATTCTCTGGACCACCTCCTTGAAGATGATTTCCAGTTCCGGGTTCTCCGTTGCCGGAATGGTCGCCGCCGCGCTGAACCGGGCAAATATCCGCGAAAGGGTTTTGGGCTCCTCCTCGAGCCGGATCACGAGGCTGTGCGTATAAAGGAGTGAGACGATGATTAAAACCATCGCTCCCACGAAGAGGTAGGCCCGCAGGAGCCCGATGCCCGTCCACCGTCCCCGACCCAGTCTCCGGGGCAGGCTGTTAGAACGCCTGGACGTTATCCCTCCCTTTGGACTTGGCCCGATACATGGCCTGGTCAACCCGGTCCACGATCGCCTCTGCTTCCTGGGCGTCCTCGGGAAACGTGGCCACGCCGATGCTCACGGTGAGCCTCCCTTCGGGTTGCTCCTCCCCGTAGATGAAATCGTGCTCGCGCACCGCTTTCCGGATCCGCTCCCCCATCCCGGCGGCTTCGGTTTTTCCGGTCTCGGGAAGCACCACCATGAATTCCTCGCCCCCGTAGCGGACGGGCACATCCACGTCGCGGATGTTCTCGCGCATGATCTGGGCCAGGAGCGCAAGGACCTCGTCCCCCCGGGGGTGTCCCCAGCGGTCGTTGTAGTGCTTGAAATGGTCCACATCCAGCATCAGAAGGGAGAGGGTATGGTTGTACCGATTGGCCCGGCGCAGCTCGTCCCGCAGGGCCTTCTGGAAATGCCGGTAGTTGAAAAGCCCGGTCTTCTCATCCGTGATCGCTTGTTTCTCTTTTTCCTCGTAAAGCCGGGCGTTCTCGATCGCCACCGCGATCTGGGCGGCCAGGGTGGACAAGAGCCGCAGGTCGTCCTCCCCGAATGCATTAAGCCGTTCCTCCTCGACGTTCATCACCCCGATGACCTGATCCCTCACCTTGAGGGGCAGGGCGATCTCCGAGCCGACGTTCTCAGCGAAAGCGATGTAGCGGGGCTCCCGCGAGACGTCCGGCGCGATCAGCGGCAAGCCTGTGGAGGCCACCCAGCCCGTGATGCCGTCGACGCCGACCCGGAATCGCATGCCCAGGTTCTGCTCGCCGAAACCGAACACCGCCCGGCATACCGCCACCTTCCCTTCCTCCTCGAGGAGGGAGATGATGGACTGGCTGTAGTGGAACGTCTCGCTCAGGATCTGCAGGACCTTGGAGAGCAGCTCGTCCAGGTTGAGCACTGAGGACATGCTCTGCCCGACCTTGTGGAGCACGGAGAGCTCGTCGATGCGCCGCTGCGCCTCTTCGTACAGCCGGGCATTTTCGATGGCCACGGCGATCTGGGGGGCCAGGGTGGAAAGCAGCCTCTTATCCACCTCGTCCAGTTTTCCGACCTCGTCTTCCTCAACGTTCAGGACTCCGATGACCTGGCCTTTGAGGGCCAGGGGAACCGCTACTTCGCAACGCGTCTTAGGATCCACGGCAAGATACCGGGGTTCCTGGGTCACGTCCCGGTTCAGGCAGGCCTCTCCGCTCTGCGCCACCCAGCTGGTGATCCCTCCCGCCCCCATGTCGATCGCCAGACCCCTTACCGCCTCGGTCGCGGCCCCGGAGGTGCTCTTCAAGACCAGCTTCTCCTTCTCCACCAAGAGGATGCCCACCCGGTAATAATGAAAGGTCTCCTGGATGGTCCGCACGACCTCGCCGATGAGTTCATCCATCCTCAGCACGGCCGTGATCGTCGTCCCGATGCTTTGGATCCCGGCCAGCTCCCGGACGCGGGCCCGCTCCTCGTCGTAGGCCCGGGAGTTCTCCAGGGCCGCCGCGGCCGCGTTGGCGAACATCTCCAGACTCAGGATCTTTCTCCGGCTGGGGATCTTGCCGTCCCCGGGGTCGTCCACGGACATGATGCCGATGAGCTTCCCGTCCCGGGCGTGAAGCGGGGTGATGAGCAGGTCCTCGGGATGCCAGGCGTCCTCAGAGAGAAGGTTCGTGGGCAGGGAACGGTCCACGTAGGAGTACTCCGCCTCCACAACGCCCGGGGCCTCGTGGTGTCCGATGAAATAGGAGCGGCTGATGCGGAAGCGGTCGTGGAAGCACCGGCGGATGTACTCCACGGGCGGCCTCTGCGCGACCATCCGGGCCGCGACGTCCGGCGGGATCCCGGCCCAGGCCTTGCGCTCAAAGAACTGTCCGGCCTTGTCCACCAAGCTGATCATCACCTTCCGGAACCCTAAGCTCGCCTTGGCCCCCTCCACCACCATCGTCAGGATTTCCTTTAAATCCAGCGATGACACCAGGGCCGCGGAAAGCTGCTGCAGGGTGAGGAGCTCGGTGTTCAAATGGGTCTGGAAGGACAGGGCGCTCTCGATTTCTTTTTGCCGGGCGCGCATCTTCTCCACCAGCTCCAGCCGCTCCAGGGCCAGGGACAGGAGGTTCCCGATGGTGCGCAGGGGCTCGAGCTGCTCCGGACGGAACTGATTCGGCTCGCGATGGGAGACCACGATCACCCCCAGGAGCCTATCTCCCCATGCCACCGGGGCCGTGGCGACGGAGCGAAGGTCCTGGCTACAGATGAAGGGCAGAAGCTCGGGGTGCTCCGCAGGGAGATCCCCGGCATAGAAGGGAGCCAGGAACCCCCGAACCGACTTCAGGACCTCCTCCGGCACATCTTTGATCGGAACCGAGAAGGGCTCTGCGCTCTTCCTGCCCTCTTCCTCCAAGCCGTATTTGATCTCGATTACGCCCTTCTCCTCGTCCGTCATAAAGGCCGCGGCCCCCTCACAGGGAACCAGACGGAGTGCGGCCTGGATCGCCACCCGGTAAACCTCCTCCTCGCTAACGGCCTGGAAGATCCTCTGGCTGGTCTCGGAGAGCACGTCCAGGGAGCCGATTTTCTCAGCTTGGCCCTTGAGCCGCCGGGCGGTCTGGATGGCCACCCCGGCCATGCGGCAGAAGAGCTCCGTCCGCTTGAGCTCCTCCCCGCTGTAGCGGTGGAGCCGGAAGTGGTAAAGGTTCAGGGTCCCCACCGCCTCCTCTTTCACGAAGATGGGCACCGCCACCCGGGTCATGATTCCCTCCCGCTCGATCATCTTCAGGGTGAAGGCGTCCCCGATCTTGCGGAAGAAGGCCGGGGAATCCTCCATGATCTGAGGCTTCTTGTCCATGATAGCCTGGCCCGTGGGGTCCACACCCACCTTGATGCGCACCGCCCGGACGTAGGAGGCCGAGAGGTTGTGGCTGGCCTTGACGACCAGCTCCCCGCTTGCCCCGGATTTATCGGGGGTTTCTTCCTCTGGCAGGAGGATAGCCGAGGCATCCGCGCCCAGGACCCGGGCCGCCCCTTCTGCAATCTTCGTCAGGGTAGCCTCGAAATCCGCAGGGGAAAATATTTCCTCAGCCAGAGACAGGAAGGCCTCGGGCGTAAGCGGGGCCTGGGGGACCGGGGCCTTCTTCGGGGGCCGGGGGGCCGGGGGGACCTTGTTCTTAGGCATAAGATTAAATATTATAAAGACTTAAACGTTGTTTTGGCTCCCGGGGATATTCCCGCCGCTCCCCGGAGCGGAGCCGTCATCCCCCGGAGCGGAGCCGTCATCCCCCGGAGCGGAGCCGTCATCCCACGGAGCGGAGCCGTCATCCCCCGGAGCGAAGCCGTCATCCCCCGGAGCGGAGCCGCCATCCCCCGGAGCGGAGCCGCCATCCCCCGGAGCGGAGCCGTCATCCCCCGGAGCGGAGCCGCCATCCCCCGGAGCGGAGCCGCCATCCCCCGGAGCGGAGCCGTCATCCCCCGGAGCGGAGCCGCCGCTCCCTGGAGTATTTCCAACCGGGACCTCCCTGACCCCTGACCCCTAATCCCTAATCCCCTTTTCACGGAGGACCGCCTGGGCCGCAGCCAGCCGGGCGATGGGAACGCGGTAGGGCGAGCAGGAGACGTAGTCCATGCCCACCCGGTGGCAGAACTCCACCGAGGAAGGCTCCCCCCCGTGCTCCCCGCAGATGCCCACCTTGAGCTTGGGCCGGGCAGAGCGGCCGCGCTCGACCGCCATGCGGACGAGCTGGCCCACTCCTTCCTGGTCCAGGACCTGGAAGGGGTCGCGGGGCAGAAGCTTCTTTTCGAGGTATTCGGGGACGAAGGTCCCGGTGTCGTCCCGGGAGAAGCCGAAGGTCATCTGAGTCAAATCGTTGGTGCCGAAGGAGAAGAACTCGGCCGCCCCCGCGATAAGATCCGCGGTGAGCGCGGCCCGGGGAACCTCGATCATCGTCCCGAAGAGGTGCTCGATTCGCCGAACCCCGTGCTTGGCGCAGACTTCCCCGTGCACCTTCTCCACTAAGACCCTCTGGTTGACCAGCTCGCTGGCCATCCCCACCACCGGGACCATGATCTCGGGGAACACCTTCTTCCCGAGAGCGGTGAGCTCCGCGGCGGACTCGAAGACGGCCCGCACCTGCATCTCGGTGATCTCCGGAAACGTGACGCCCAGGCGCACCCCCCGGTGCCCCATCATCGGGTTGGATTCGTGCAGGTCGTCGGCACGGAGGGCGAGCTGCTCGACCGTGATCCCCAGCGCCTTCGCTAACTTCTCGCGCTCCTCCTGTCCGCTCGGCACGAACTCGTGCAGCGGGGGGTCCAGAAGCCGGATGGTCACGGGCAACCCGTCCATCACACTGAGGGTGTCTTTGATGTCCTTCTTCACGAAGGGATAGAGTTCCAAAAGGGCCGCCCGGCGCTCAGGCTCATCTTTGGACACGATCATCTTGCGCAGCAGGAAGAGGGGCGCTTCCGAACCCTTGCCGTAGAACATGTGCTCGGTGCGGAAGAGCCCGATGCCCTCGGCCCCGAACGCCCGGGCCTTAGCGGCGTCCTCCGGAGTGTCGGCGTTGGTGCGCACCCTTAACCGGCGGATGGAATCCGCGAGGGCCATGAACTCCACGAAGCGGGGATTCTGGGTGGCATCCATCATGGGGAGACTTCCCGAGTAGACATGCCCCCGGGTGCCGTTCAGGGTGATCGCGTCGCCCTCGCGCAGAACATTCCCTTCCGCCGTAACGGTCTTGCGGTGAAGATCTACCTCCAAACCTCCCGCGCCCACGATGCAGCACTTCCCCCATCCGCGGGCGACCAGGGCGGCATGGCTGGTCATGCCCCCGCGGGCGGTGAGGATGCCCGCTGCCGCGCGCATCCCCTCCACGTCCTCAGGGTTTGTCTCCTCGCGCACCAGGATGACCTTCTTGCCTCTTTTGGTCCATTCCACGGCATCGCCGGCCGTGAACACGATCTGCCCGCAGGCGCCCCCCGGCCCGGCCGGAAGCCCCCGGGCGATGGGCCGGGCGTTCTTCTCGGCATTGGGATCCACGATGGGATGCAACAGCTCATCGAGCTGGGCCGGGGAGACCCGGAGCACGGCTTCCTCTTTCGGGATCAGCCCCTCGGCCAGCATGTCCATGGCCATGTTGAGGGCCGCGGTGCCCGTGCGCTTGCCAACCCGGCACTGCAGCATCCACAAGCGACCGTCCTGGACGGTGAACTCGATGTCCATCATGTCCTTGTAATGACGACCCAGGGCCGTACGGATGCCGTCCAACTGGATATAGGCCTCAGGCATCGCCTTCTGGAGGGAGGGCAAATGCCTGTTCTGCTCGTTCTGGGTGTCCTCGTTCAGGGGATTCGGTGTGCGGATGCCGGCCACCACGTCCTCGCCCTGGGCATTGGGCAGCCACTCGCCGTAGAATTTATTCTCGCCAGTGGCCGGGTTGCGTGTGAAGGCCACGCCCGTGGCCGAAGTGTCCCCCTTGTTCCCGAAGACCATCGCCTGGACAGTAACCGCTGTGCCCCATTCATCGGGAATCCCTTCGATCCGGCGATAGGACAAGGCCCGCTTCCCGTTCCAGGAGGCGAACACGGCCCCGATCCCTCCCCACAGCTGCTCGCGAGGGTCGTCCGGGAAATCCTTGCCCAGCACCTCCTTAACCTTGGCCTTGAACGCCGCCACCAACTCCTGAAGGTCATCGGCCGTCAGGTCCGCATCCGAGGCCCGTCCGCGCGCCTTCTTCATTTCCCCAAGCATGCGGTCGAGCTGCTGCCGGATCTCCTTCCCCTCGGCCACTTCGATCCCCGCGGCTTTCTCCATCACCACGTCCGAATACATCATGATCAGCCGCCGGTAGGAGTCGAAAACGAAGCGGGAATTTCCGGTCTGGGCGATGAGCCCGGGGATCGTGGAGGAGCACAAACCGACGTTGAGCACGGTCTCCATCATCCCGGGCATCGAGCTCCGGGATCCAGACCGCACGGAGACCAGGAGGGGATTTGGAGAGTCGCCGAACTTGGCTCCCATAACCGACTCCATGCCCTCCAGGGCAGTCTGGACATCCTTTTCCAGGGTTGAGGGAAAGGTACGACCCTTCTCATAATAGTAAGTACAGACCGCGGTGGTGATTGTAAAACCCGCGGGAACCGGGATGTCGAGGTTGGCCATCTCCGCCAAATTGGCCCCCTTGCCCCCTAAGAGCTCTTTCATCTTTCCGGTTCCCTCGGCTTTTCCTCCCCCGAAGAAGTAGACCAACTTTTCAGCCATCCGATTTATTCTTCCCCTCCTTAAACCAGGCCAACGTCTTGTCCAGTCCTGAGGCCAGATCGGTCCCCGCCCTCCATCCAAGCTCCCGTTCCGCTTTGGAGCAGTCCAAACAACTCCGCCAGAGCTCACCCGGCCTTCGTTCCTCTAACTTGGGAGATGGCCCATATCCTGAAAGCCGTTTCATCACGGCGAACAAGCCGTTTACAGGGGTAGCTTTTCCCGTCCCAATGTTAAAGGTCTTCCCTCCCCCCCCTCCCAAGGTTAGGAGATTGGCCTCGACCACATCCCCGACATAGACATAATCGCGCTCCATTTTTCCCTGTCCATAGAGCACGATGGGCTGTTCCTTGAGCATGGCTTGAGAGAAGATGGCCACCACCCCGGCCTCGCCCAGAGGGTCCTGTCGTGGGCCATAAACATTCCCATAGCGGAGGATGGTGTATTTTAACCCGTGGTTTTCGCCGAAGAACCGGATGTAGTGCTCAGCCGCCAACTTGGAGATACCATAAGGGGAGCCGGGCAAGGGCAGACTCTCCTCGTTCGCTAAGCCCTTTTCCACCTCACCGTAGATGGCCCCTCCTGTAGAAGAGAAGACGAGCTTCTTCACCCCGACATCCGCCGCGGCTTTAAGCAGGTTCAGGGTCCCCAAGACATTCACTCCCGCATCGAACTCCGGGTCCAGTGCTGCCTTCCTTACGTCGATTTGCGCCGCCAGATGGAAGACGTATTCGGGCTTCTCCTGCCCGAAAACCTTTTCCACTTCCGGGGAGCGAATATCCATTTCATAGAGCCGGGTCCTGGGATTAAGGTTTGTACGCTTGCCCGTGGAGAAGTCATCTAGGATGAAGACCTCCCATCCCTTTCCGATCAGGCCATCTACGATGTGGGACCCGATGAATCCTGCTCCCCCGGTGACGCAGGCCTTGATTCCCGCGACACTGCTCAACGGAGCAACCAATCCAACTGATACCTCCCCACAAGTCTTGCCGTGGCCGAGGTCCGGTCGCTTCCATTTACATTGCCTTCGTTCCTTACCCCTTCAACGCCAGCTCCCAGTTCCAACCAGGAATCCGCGTTTGGCTGCCAGCGGAGAGAAACCTCCCCATTTTGTATTTTCTCTACTATACCTGAAGGAAACGGCTCCGACCGGAATCCTCGCTTGACCAAGGTGTCTTTATCTTGGACTACAAATGGCCAGGCCGCGTCCAGCCTTCCCTCTCCATGCCTTCTTTGAGATA
>Ga0315296_10004845_pt1 | contig 10920 bp, 18 predicted proteins | sample YL17G14_18_MG_FD_203921 | JGI IMG/M metagenome (GOLD analysis project Ga0315296, IMG submission 203921) | Sediment microbial communities from Yellowstone Lake, YNP, Wyoming, USA - YL17G14_18 | ecosystem: Environmental > Aquatic > Freshwater > Lake > Sediment | place: USA: Wyoming | collected...
CTTGTCTTGATTGCATAGTTGCTCATAAACCTAAATCCTTTTTGTATGAACACAATAGACGGCAAAACCCACATTAAAACATTTTTTCTGAATCCTTGTGTTTGTATAAATCTCCGCATAACTCTCTGTTGCAAACTCCAAAATTGGTCCGGCGATAAAGCAGTGCCGGTTTCATCAAGAATAAATATGCTATCTGTTGCAGTCCGCGACCAATCCAAGAATTTTTTTACATCGTCAAAAGTCAACTGTTTTTCAATATCAAATTCCACGCCCTTTATTTTCGATAATTCCTCTGCAATCTTTATTGCGCAATAGCTTTTCGATGTTCTCGGATTGCCTACAACCAGAACAAAACTATTCATATTGATTGTTTCCCTAAATAGTAATGCACGGAAAATAAAAGGCAGATTCGGATAAAAATTTACCGGGATAGAAATATCCTTTTCATAATAAATATTGCCCGAATTTACTTGGAATTTAGAAAAATGCATCTCGAACATTAATCATCAGTTCTACCTTCTGCTAAAATTTTACCAGTGCCAACAATAATTTTTTCCGGTGCTTTCTTAAGCTTTTCCTTTATATTTTCTTTCGTCTGCATATTCCAATAACCCGACATAAAATCATTTAAATCGATGTTTGTTTGCCGCGCTTTCTTGCTAACTCTATTTGTAATTCTTTCTCTTTCATAGCCATTTCGTGAGCATACTGCGGATCGAATGTTGATTGTTCTTGACTTGCAACATAATAAATCGCGGCTAATTGCTCTAAATCCGTTCTGAATATTGCGTCATTTTTTATATGTTCTGCTAATTCCGTTTCCATAGATCTATCGTAAAAAATACCATGCACGTTGTCAAATGTTACCCTGTCCGTTATACTTAATTCATTGGAAAAGGCAATTTTTTCATAATCGGTATTTTTCTTATCAATCATAACGCACATCTCTTTTGCAAACGGATTTTCTATTTTGAATTTTGATAATAATGCAGGTTTTATAACCATCTCTATAACATTGTGTTTTTCCGGGTTGCCTTCTATTGTTGTTTCCTTTAAAAACATTATTTTTCCGATAATGTTTGCACCTTTCAAAAACCATTTATAAGAGATAGACGGATTTAATTCCATTCTTTCAATGAAATTTTTTCTTTCAACTTCGCGCCTGTCAATCGGTTTTGGCGGTTTTTTTTCGTCTGATTTCCAAAAAAATTCATATATTATGTATACCCCGACAAGGCCGGCCGCAATCAATATCGGCATTTGATTTGCTGTTACAAAACCTATTAAGTCAAAACCCGCCATAATTAGTATATATCCGCTTAAATATTAAATCTTATGTCGTCTGCTTTGACTTTAAACTTTCTCTTGGCTTTCATCTCACGACCTCGCCTTTCAGTTTTTCCACAAACCCACCGTGATTGTGTAGTTCTGGATCAATCCCAAAATTAACTAACTGATTATGCTTCCTAACCTTACTCCTAAAGCTTCTAATCTGATCATAAGTCCAATAGATAGGAATTATATTCGGGGATAGCTGGTTGTCAAAGTAGCAATCATCAACCTGAACTCTCCATATCTTGCACAAGTCTAACTTCTTTAAACACTCTTCATAAGGTATCTTCCAATTACATATCATAAAAACCATGATATCATTGGATTTGTAACCGACTTTTTGTAGCTTGTCTATGGCATCCTTTATTTTCATTTGGTCTTTGTATAGCCAGTCCCACGCAAGTCTGATGTTGTAAAATCTGCTCTCTTTCAATGCCTTTGCCAAGTCATTTGTAAGAAACCTATAATCTATTCCACATATCAAATTGTAATGAACAACCTTGCCATTCACTCGTTTAGATCCTAACTCCTTGATGATGTCTAAAGCTTCTTTCTTACAAAGCAGATTCATATCCATTATTTTTACTTGTGTTCTCGGGTGTTGTTTCTACTCTACTTAATCTCTCTTCCAATTCCTGAAATTTTAAAAGAATCATATTATTCATCTCAGTATGCCCTATGTCATCTATGAGGCTTTTGAAAGCCATGCCATAGTCCGAACAGAATTCCTTGTCTGCCACTTCTTTGAATATTAAAAATGGTTTTGTAGGTATCCTTTTTATAAATAAGTTTGCCCATTCATAACCGCAATTGCATCTGAATATTCCGTCTTCTGACTTCTCCACTAAAGTGTGGCATTTGAAGCATTCCTCTGATTTATGAAATTTTATTATGTCTGTCGCTTTCATTGTTTCACCCGAATATGTTTGAATCTAAATGCCTGTCCACGAACATCCCACAATAGATGCAGACTTCCCTTCCCGGCGGCAAAACCATTATTCTTACTTCATCCTTGCTCAATACTCTCCTCTCCCTCGTTTTTAACATCTTTTAGTTTTTTTTGCAATATTTTCATTCGCATCTGGATTTCTGGTAATCTCGCAGAATAATTATAAACTGTTGATCGCTTTAAGCCAATGTCTATCAATTCTTTAGGTTTGTGGCCTTTCAGCAATAAAATGTAGATTTCCGGTTGTAAAAATCCTTTCATTCTTTCACCAATATTTCATTTCCGCATTTCTTACATATTAATTTTTTAAATATGCCCCCTTTTTCGTATTCGTGTTTGCACAATAAATTTGACAATATGTTTCCCTTCATAAATAATATAAGGAATATTAAGTATTTAAGCATTTAATTAGTTTCTTTGCTTTAAATATTCTCTTTATACACAGTAAAAACAGCATAACATCATGCCCATACGATATACTTAAATCCTTTGCCGTATATAAGGAATTATGCAAATAACGATAAAAAAGGAATATATCATAGTTTTTTATGGTTTTATGTTTTTTGCTATAATTGGTGCTGTCATAGGTTATTATTCTAACAAAACAGTTTGCAATGGCCCAATGGATGCCTTCGCAAAGTGCATAAGTTCCAAAGGATTTACAATGTATGGCCGCGAAACTTGTGGTTGGTGTCAAATGCAAATGAAAGAATTTGGATATTCTTTCAAATATATAACATATATTGATTGCAATACAAACGCGCAAGCGTGCGCTATTGTGAATATAACTGGCACACCTACCTGGATTCATGGCGATCAAAAAATAGAATCCATGCTTACAATAGGAATGTTAGAGCAATTAACAAATTGCAGCGCCGGTTAAATACCTCTTACTAATTCAATGACCGCCCATATTACGCCTATTGCAAAGGGCGTAATAATTATAGCACCAAATATAGCAAAAGACGAACGTAAAGCCGCCAAAGTGAAAAAATACGCGATATTTTCAAACGGATAAGAAAGATAATCCCAAGCCGTAGGAACTGCCGGTATTGTTGGAACAGTTGGGGCATTTGTTATAATATCAGAACCCATCATAGCGGTAATTTGTATGATAGCGAATAAAAACATCGTATAAAATACGAAAAATTCCACTTTAGTTATTGCCATTTATTTCGAGCCACCTATTACTCCAAATGTTTTAGCAATCCATAATGCTATGAAAATCGCTAATATAAAACCAATCCACAACGGATATATTCCAAAGTAAGTGAAAATTAATATGAAAGCCATCATGCAAATCCCGAAAATTTGCCCAGCAGACGGCCCGCCAACTTTATACGCGGCATATCCGGAAACCCCCAAAGCCACAAAACTTAATATTACGAATGGGGTTACTAAAACATTAAGAAAATCAAGATTCAATCCCAAAGTTCCAAAATCAAAATATGGCACGGTATTATTTGTTCCGGAAATTGTTGTAGGCACAGTATAATTTATAGCGCATTTTAAAGTCAATCTATCACACCCCATTGCGCAACTTTGCCAACCCGTCCATATATTATTAATGCATTTCTGCAATGTTGTGTTATCTAATGGCGAACATTGATAAGAACCTTCGCCATAGCAATAAGTAGTTATATTTCCGGTTATATTTGGCGAATTACAACTGTTCCCACTGCAACCATAAGCACAAGACGACCAACCCGTCCATGCATTATTAACGCATTTCTGTAATGTTATATTATCTAACGGTTTACATCGATAACTATTTTCCGGGCCGCAAGCAAGCAGATTTATAGAATAATTATATTCCCAAAAATACCCATGAGTTATATAATCCGGCCCGGCTAATAACATCCCATTAGCAAAACCGACAGAACCAACATTAGTCGGAACATTTGTTTCTCCGGCTATTACATCACTTTGATTAAGTTCGCCTTCGATTAATGCTTTTGTTTGATCTACAACCCAAATAGTCGGCGAATCCCAATATTGAGCAAGAAGCAAATATGTCCCGTCGAAATCTAAATCAAAAACCCGATGATTCGGAATCCAATCCCCATAAGTCATATTTCCCAAGTTACTCCCGTTTGTTGCGCTTAATTTAAAAATTGTATTTAATGCAAAACAATTCGCCCAGATTACATTTTCTTTATAATCATAAGCCAACCCCGTCATGGGGTAAGTGGTTGCACGTGTGCAAAAATTAGATGTATTCCAATAATTGTAATAAATGCTGAAACTTTCATCATAAATATAAATATTTGATGAAGGCGATTCGCTATCATTTACTATAAAATTATGAGTCCCGTTCCATGTTCCACCCACCATAGGAGAAAATGCCAATGATGTGATAAAATCCAATGTTGTTTTATTGAATTGGTTTATTACGGAATTATCTCTATCGGTTCTATAAACATATTTATTTGTAGACCACAACCCATAACTGGATTCTCCGGTATGCGAATCTGGTATTGACCTAAAAAATATCATATTGGTTGATACGGGGATTGTTGTAGTAGTTGTAGTTGTGATTTCTCCGGGCAAAGTAGTTGTTGTTGATGTAGTTCCTGTGGTAGTTGTAGTTGGCGGCGAACCGCATTGATTTGTCAAATAATTACAACTATAAGCACAAGATTGCCAATTAATCCAAATGTTATTAACACATTTTTGCAATAAATTCGAATCTGATGGGTTGCATTGGTAAGTATCGTTTATAAAGCATCCGTTCGCCGGGTAGCAACTGCCAGTCGAAGGATTGCAACCATAAGTGCATGATTGCCAACCAGTCCACACGCCACCTATACATTTTTGAATAACATTTGAATCTGAAGGATCGCAACGATAACTTAATTCTGGAGAGCAAGAAGTAGCTTTTATTGTTGGAATAAATATAAAAAATAGAAACATTGCCATTAAGAATATAGGCGCTTTGTTCATAATATTTATTCTATTAAGTATATATTTATCTTCTTTCATTTTTAAGCACCCAAACAAACCCAGTTATAAGAGAAAAGAATATCAATACGACAATCGTATTTGCAAATAAACTATTATTTGATATGTAAGTCGGCAAATTGGGCAATAGATTCATTGTCAGGCCGAAAAATGCAAATAATAACACCAGAACTATTATAGTATTTTGTTGCGGCATATTATCTTCTCCATACCTTTAATAGTATTCCGATAAGAAATAAAAACCCGAAAATGCCGATAATATACCATAATGTCAAATCTAATTGACTTGGCGAACAGGCATTAGTTACATTATCGCAACCATTGGGGCAATTTTCGTATTTTGGAATTGATAAATTACCCAAATCAATATTATTAAAAAGAAATGAATAATTATAAGTTTTTTTTAACGTATTTTCATCTGTGCAGCTATCGGAAGAAGCTAATACTGTTGGAAACATCAATAAAATCATAATCAATAAGATTATTTTTTTTTTCATTAGCTCACCGGCAATATTAAATTGAATGTCGCGTTTATGTTATTGGTCGTATTACTATTTGTTATTCCGCCTGTGCTGTTCCACCATGTCAAATTTCTGTTAGGATATTCCCATATAGCTGTGGCATCTATGGTTGCAGCTGTAGTGTTCCACCATGTCAAATTTCTATTGATATATTCCCAAATTTCCTGTGCTGTTATTGTTGTGTAATTCGATGTATAATTGTATGTATTATTGTAAATGTAAGAATTGTTATAAATATATGAATCATTGTAATTGTAAGAGTAATTATAAATATCTGAATAATTCAAAGATGTGTTATAAATAAAGCTATAATTCAAAATTCCTGTTGTATTGTAAGAGTAATTGTAAATATCTGTCAAAGTATTATTTATTATTGTTGTGTTTATAGTTGTATTATACCAAGTAAGATTTCTTATTTCATAATTCCACACATCACTTGCAGTTAATAACGAAGATGTTAAATTCCTATTTGAATATTCCCATATAGTTTTGGCATCTATTGGCGTGCTATTCCACCATGTCAGATTTCTATAATTATAATCCCATATCGCTGTTGCATTTATATTAGTCACCAGATTATTAGTAAAAGTGAAATTATTATTCATGCTATTGCCCAAATTTTGAATGTCATTAGTTATTTCCGTGTTGTTTAGCCAAGTTAAATTTCGGCCCGAGTATTCCCAAATATTCGTAGTCAAAGAGCCGAAAGATGTTAAGGTTCTTGCAGCATACGCCCAAATATCCGCTATCAGTGTGCCGAAAGATGTTAAAGTTCTTGTGCCGTAATTCCATACATCTCCGGCTATGCCAGTGCCGTTATACCAAGTCATATTTCTGTTATTATATTCCCAAATGTTTTTAACAGTTGGTATATTGTTATTAACAGCAGTGAAATTGCTGTTCATGCTGTTGCTGAATCCTTGCAGATTAGAATTGGCAAGGGCGACATTTTCACCCGTATAATTTGAAACCACGCAAAATTGATAATTATTTACGACATTAAAATTGCAATAAGCAGTAGCTAAATATATTGTATTCACGGAAAAGGTAGTATTCAAAGTAAAATAATAAAGTCCAGTTCCGGCTATTTCCGTGGTTGTTGCATTGTTCAATATCGCAGTGTGCGCAATATCAAAAAATGTTATATTACACGCCATACCAGTCAAAATGCTATTTGTCGTTTGATTTATAGTTTCTATATAAATTCTTTCGGTTGGTTTATATTCTGCGCAGCCATCGGCTTTAACTAATAAAATGTTTGCCAGTGGAAAACCAAAAAACCACATGGCAAACATTATGATGATTGCAAGAGATTTTGGATTTAATGAAAAAAGCGATTTCATTATTTCACCCCGATAAACCATAATTTATTTTTATTTTTCAACCAATTAAATAAAAGATTTGTATATATTATTGTCGGCGGCGCTGGCGTATAAGTCATTCTCATATTAAGCGTGTTTGAAGTGTCGCCATCATCAGCTTGCCAAGTTGAATCGAACGCGCCGTATGAATGTGAATAATATCTTCTTGGTATTCCGGTTTCGCCGTTTTGCCTGTAAATCTTGCACGCCCCAGTGTCTTGCTGATAAGCGATCCAGTATGTAGTCGATGCGACAATAGAAACACCGCCCGGTATTGTTAAATCATTCCAACCAGCCGTAGCTATTGTGCTACTACTTTCGCCTAAAAGATTAGCCGGTTTTCCAGCGCCATTACTATAAATCGCAAGTCTTATATTTCCCGAAGCACTGTCGATATTCATACCCAAAGTTGTTAATATTCCACTCGCAGAAGCAGTAATACTATGGGCCTGTTGCGCGCCGAAATAATCGTATGTAGCAGTTGTTCCGCCGATCGTGTCAGTAGTCACGGCTTTAGACAAAGGCAATAATAATATAAAAAAGAACATCGAAAAGAAGAATATTATAACCCTTTTCATAAATATATTACTGTTTCATGTTAATAAATATATTGAACAATTAGAAATTATTTTCTTTTCGGCATAAATCTTAATGCAAATCCAATAATCGCCAAGAAAAATACTAACAATATTGCCGCTTGTGTCATTGATCTATAACCACCGGCGGTAGAAATCGCCTGGCACATTGTTACGCCGCTTAATCCTGTTGGAAAAACACTTGCCGAACAAGCCAAAGCCGAAGATATTACCGTGGTGTTTGTTGCAATGTCATAATCGCACTGTGATGTTGTATTCGTCCAACAGGTCGCTTGCGCGAACCTATAAGAACTTGAGAAAAACGGCAAAACAATCGTAGATAGCATCAAGAACAATACTGCTAATGCTATCCCACCATAAATTATTTTATCTACGCTGAACGCCATATTCTCACCTATAGAAATAAACAGCTAAATTGTGTTTTAGCAGTTTATTTTTTTCTTGGAATATAAGCCATTGCAAAGCCCAATATCGCCAAGAAGAACAGCAATATCATTATACCTTGATAGAAGGTTGCGGACAACCCAGTCACGGTATAATTATATGTGGTGTTGAAATACGGCAAAACGATCGTAGATAGCATCATGAATAGCACCGCTAATCCGATACTACCATAAATCACTTTGTCAATTATACTTTCTCCGCTCATAACAATTAATTTATTATTAAACTACTTAAACTACTATGCACAAATTTGATTTATGCTTGAAAAAAAAGAGCAGTTAATTTTATTACATATTTTGAAAAAAAACAAATCTGGGTTCAAAATCCAAAATATAGAAAAATGCCGATCGCGATTCGACAAAATAATTATAAATCTTATTGAAAATGGTTTAATCATAAAAAATTATGATAACGGCAATAGTATATACAGATTGACGGAATTCGGCGAATTATTAGCTGTTTGCTTATCAAAACTCGCAATAATACCAAAAGAATATCAAAATCATAGGATTGAAATAAGGTGGTTTTTTGAACAGAGATAATATCATAAAAATGGTTCAGATCTTTTTAAGCATAATTTTAATCATAGTTTTTTTATGGTTTTATTTCACTAAAGGCACGGATATTAGGACCTGTAATGATTGGTGCAGCAAACAATTATATGAACAGTGTATAAAGCCAAAACTGTTTAATTTTAGCTCGAATATAACTTAATTAAATGCCGCCACGCCAGCTTATCCGGATTGTGATAGATTGAATCCATGAAAGGAGTGACCAGACGCGGATTCGGCCGATTGTTATTTGAATAGTCAAGCATTTAAGTTTAATTATTCATAAAAACGGTATGACAACTGAATTTTTAAGCGCCATGTGGCTTACTCCGGCTCTAATAGAAAAGGCCAAAAAAGTGAGTTATGTATTTCCGTATATCAAAAAAGTGAAGATAAAAAAGCATTACAAACAGACAATAATGCCAAAAGCGGTAAAATTGATGTGGGATAATCCCAATTAATGTAAAATACGCCACTTGGCGCTATGAATTGTTTAACCGGCGTTGCCTTGTTCAATCTGCGGCATTTTGTCCGATTTCTGCAATAATTCCTTTAATTCCTTCTGAATTATCTTCGAAATGCGGTAAGCGTATTTATCACTCACTTCTAACAATTGTGAGAAGTTATTATATCCCGGTATGTCAATTTTGATGGTTGCCATGCTATTTATTTGTGCAAGTTAATATAAATATGTGAATTTTGATAGAAAATCTAAGATTTTTATGATTTCCTTTATTTTTTTCACATTTTTAGATTTGTTTCTGACAATTTTGCTCATTGACAGATATGGCATCGGTGGAGAAGTAAATATTGCCGCAATATACCTATACTCTCACTTTGGCGTTTTTGGAATGATCGGATTAAAAATTTTTCAAGTTTTTATAGTTTTTGTCGGTTTATCACATATTTTAATGAAAACTCAAATAAACATTGAAAAACGCATCAAAATAATTTACATAATATTAATTTTTGCAAACATTCTTTATATTTCAGTATGCATTTGGAATTTTTTACAATTTCCTATTTCTTAATTTGTCTGCATATAACTTTGACAAACAAAGAATTTTCTTGATTAAATACAAAAATCTGTTTTACTTCGTCATATTTTCCAAAATTTGCAAATTCTAAACTTTCTACGAAAGTTTTTAACATAGTTTTTGCGAATGGATATTGAAAGGCCGTTTTATTCATATCATTAATCAAAATCATACGTATATTTTTCAGATCTATTGAAATTTCAAATCCTCTATTTAAACAACATTCAATAAACCTATTTGATTCTTCGAATTCCATACTATTTATTAGTTTTTCATATATTTATACACACACACACACACGACATAAAACCATACCAATATATATTAAGAATTTTTTAATATTGATTAGTTAATTTAATATTAAATATTAATTTTTATCGTATATATACATCATCCCCATAACCCAGTGTGTGTGTGTATATATACTTAAAACTCTTATATAATATTATGACAATGGTAAGTTTTCAACTCGAAGATAATTATGTGAAAGATTTAGATGAAGTTACAGACAATAGAAGCGAATTTATACGAACTACTATTATATCTAAAATACAATCTGTCAAAGAAAAATCTCTTAATGATTTAATAATAGATGCCGAAGAGCTTAATAATAGATTAGATTTGGTCAATAATCTTATAAATGATAAGTTTAATATTTTAAGAGAAAAACAACAGTTAGAAAGTAAAGAAATAGAAGACAAACTCATTCAAAAAGAGCTAAAACAGAAGGAATTACTGGATAAATATAGTAATTTAGAACAATTCGACTTTATCAAGAACTTCGAATATGTTAATAATTGGAACAATATGGCCAATTTATTGCCTATAGTTGATAAATTATTAGATAATAATATAAAAATAGGCATAGTCCAGTTGAGAGAATATCTCACTTTAAGAAAGCATTAACTCCGCATTGTTATAACTAAACCCGTTCTGTTCTAATAATAATACCCCGTCTTCTTTTGATACTTTGCCTTTTTTAAACAGATTCATTACAATGTTGGTTGGTATGGCCTTTTGATATGGCTTTTCAATATTGTTTAGAAATTCGATGTCGCCTTGCAATGCTATATCGTTCCATGCCTTTTTTAATTCTTCGTATTTCAATATTATATTTTCACTTGGCATAGTGAATTTCATGTTTTCTATCCTATCCGGGTAACCTTTT
>Ga0315296_10004846_pt1 | contig 10920 bp, 11 predicted proteins | sample YL17G14_18_MG_FD_203921 | JGI IMG/M metagenome (GOLD analysis project Ga0315296, IMG submission 203921) | Sediment microbial communities from Yellowstone Lake, YNP, Wyoming, USA - YL17G14_18 | ecosystem: Environmental > Aquatic > Freshwater > Lake > Sediment | place: USA: Wyoming | collected...
TGTATCTTCATCGTCGCCGCCCCCGGCCAGCAGCATCAGGCCGGCGCCAAGGAGCATGAACGGCGCGCTCACAGTCTCCGCAAAGGGATTTGACGGCTTGAGCCCCCGGAGATCGACGACATGTGTCTTCTCCCGACCGTCGGGAAGAGAGAAGACCATCTCGATCCTGTGGTCGCGAATCGCGTGGCTTCTCCTGGGAATCTTGACCGTGCAGTCCGTCTGCCCCACGACCTTCTGCTCCACCAGGACAACCGCCCCCCGGCGGATGTGACGTGCATCGGAACCGATACACGCTGCGACACCCGGCCTGCGTGAAAACCAGAACCAAACCAATGACGCTCGCCGTCAGACAGCGCATGATGTGCCTCCCAAACTCCGACTCGCACACAACCTGTGTCAACCACACCTCAATTCGGTTCAGTCTACTCCCGCTCGGCCCAGATATAGGCGCCCGAGGCCAGATGCCTTCGATATTCACCGTATTTGTAGAATTCCTCGGTTCTGCTACCCACCCGGTGTTTCATCCATGCGGGCTCCTGCGTCTGCGGCACCTTCATCTCTCTGTGGCCGACCACAATGCCCCAGGTGCCGATCAGACCCCCACCCCACATGAGTCGGACCATCAACCCGCCCTCATCGTCCGCAAGGACTTTCACGGCATAGGGGCTGTGACCGGGATGGAGCCGCATGATGGCCCTGGGCTGCGCCGCCGGGAGGACTGGTATGCCGGAGAAGTCTCTGGGCTCTTTGAGGTACTCGTTCGGGTCCAGCGTGCCCAGCCAGGTCTGGATCGCCGGGACATCTGTCCGGGCCTTCACGTATCTGGTGAAACCGCGAAGATACATGTCAAAAGAGCTGGGCGTCATGCCGGCAAACCCCAGCCCAAACGAGGACAAAAAGGCAGCCAACGTGACCGTGAGGACGGACGAGAGCGCCCTCTCGCGCCCTGAGAGCCGCCGCCAGGAGAATGCGATACGCAACGCCAGCGCGAGCAGGAAGATGGCAGCCAGAGGGATCAGCAGAAGTAAAAGAAAGCCAAATAAGAACACCCAAATCGAATTGAACAGCCCGCCCATATAGAAGATAATTCCAAGCGGCCCCCAGACAAACCATGAGGCCACAATAGCGACAAGCAGAATCATGCCCGCAACGCGCCAAGACACCCTTCGCAATAGCACAGCACCGTGTCCGCCTTCAATCACAGTTCAATCTCCCTTGCGATACATGGTCACGGTTTCGACCCTTTCAACCCCTCAGTCGATTTCACGCCAGACGTATGCGCCCGGGGCGATTGGGTCTCGGTACTCCCCGAACCTCGACAAATCGGATGGCGGCATTTCCATGTTCTTGTCGCCGACGACCAGCCCCCAGCCACCCATCATGCCACTACCCCAACTCAGCCGGATCATGGGCCGGCCTTTATCATCAAGCGTCACCCCCATAGACCATGGCCGAAGACGTGTTACGGCCGATGGCAGGTCTGGTTCCTCAATGGGTGTTGCTGAAGAACGCCCGTCCAAACCGTTTGGATCGAGTGTGCCAAGCCATGCCTGAATCGCATCGATGTCTGTCCGCCACTGTACGTGCTTCTTGAAGCCGTTCATAAAGGATTCCATGGGGATCGATATACGAAACACAAAGGGCAGAACGAACGCGCTGAAGATGATCGCAACAGCCGCCCATGCCACCAGCAGTCGAATCCAGCCGCGAATCCGCTTGGGCCAGACGATCAGCATTCGCACCAACAGGCCGACAAGGCAAAGCGGAACCAGAGGAATCAGCATGACGGACAGCATGAGCCCTTCGAGAGCGAACGGAACATTGATCAAGCCCCCGAGATAGCTGAGGATGCCGGACGAGTCGAAAAGGATTCCGAACCAGAGCGGAACCGACATCAGGGCGATGTCCCAGTAGAACCAGCGCCACTTGAATCCCGCGGCGACAGGGACATGACCCTGAGGCGGATTTGTGCTGTCGGAGGCGCCCGTCGGCGCTGGGCTCGGGGCAGCACAAGGCTCCGCTGCAGGTCGCTTGCGCGCGATTAGGGCAAGGACCAGCACAGGAATCAGCAGGTTGAACTGGTTGGACAGAGTGGCGAACACCCCGCCGACTACCTGGCGAGCAATCCCCGGAGGAATCTGGGCACCCGCGACCCCAAGCAGAGTGACGCCGAGCAGAAGCATCGCAGACAGAGCGAACAATTTCAACATGGACAAAGGCCTGACGAGTATGGCCGCGACGACCACCTGGAGAATGGTGTATGGCACAAGCGCTAGCGCCATCGGCAGGCACCCCATGATCGCTGGTCCGCTGAACAGGTCATCGCTGGGTGCAAACAGCGCAGCCGTCAGCGAAACACTCAGCGAGGCGAGCAGAGACACGCCAATAACATACACAACATACTCGACGAGTCGCCTCATGCGCATTGCGTCCTCACCGATTTCTTATGCTTGAGCAGTGCCAGCGCGATTTATCAACGTTGTTCATTTCCTTGCGGTCCACTCCAGCCTCTGTATCTTCCGTCTGTCCACAATCAATCTCCCGGACCTCGCAACCGCAGTCCTACGGATTCTCGGAGCAGGACTTCGTCGCCGAAGAAGTCCCCGCTCCTGCCGGGATGATTATGGCGCGAATTGTCCCCGGAGACAACGGGAAAAAGGGATTGATTACAGATGATTGGAACGAGCACGGGTGCGTTCTTCAATCATCCATCATCCATCATCAATAATCAATCGGAGCGCAGCGCTCAGATGGCCAGGTGCTCCAGGAGTTTGAGCAGGCGGGGATAGTAGAGGTATTGGCCCCAGACGTTGTACCAGGCAGCCCAGGCGTAGAGGATGATCACGGTAATGAAAATGTACAGCGCCCAGCGTCGCAGGAAGACGGTCAGGCCGATCAGCACGAAGAACTGGACGGTTTTGCCGAACATCGGACCGAGGACAGGGCCGAGGGCATAGGCAAACGTTCGCACGGCCGGATGCTGCTCGGCCCCCGGGCCCCGGATCAGCATGAAGTAGATCGTCGAGGCCATGTCCGCCAGGGACGCAAGGATCGTCAGGACCAGGAGAACGCGGTACTGCCGGACGTAGCCCGCCCAGTTCTCGCGAAACCGCGTCACCACGTCCCGGAACGACCTTATTTGCGACATTCTCATCGTAGTATGGATAATTGATGATGGATGATTGATTATTGAAAGAGGCCGCGCTCATTCCAGTTATCCATAATCAGTTCCTTTTTCGAATTTGCTGCCGAGAGGCAGTCATTCGGGCCGAGCCCCCGGCCTCCAGCGGCCTGGCCGAACTTCACATCATCAGCGTAGATGTGCGGGCATACTCCTTCAGTACCTGGCAACTCGACAGTTCTAGCGCGGCTGCCAGTATGCACGGAGATGTCCGAAGAGGCAAGAGCCAAGGCGGGCTCGCAGGGGCGACAAATGGCGGTTTCGGCAGAAACGGCTGGCGTCACAGGCCTCTCAGCGACGCCCAGGTCTCGGGGACCGCGAGGACTGCGGCAATGAAGCTGGCGGCGGCAGCCGTCACGCAGTACATGCAGAAGGCGCGGTACCAGGCCCATTGCACCCACCACAGAACGCCGGCCAGGGTGGCGTCCGTCAATACCTTGGCCACTCCACTGGATTGGCCCCTGCGCGCCAATGACATCACGGCAGCAGTCGCGGCTCTCGCCTGGCAGAGCGACCTACGCCAGAGCGTGCAGTTGTTTGCCCACGACGCCATCGAACTGGTCGCTCGTCTTGAAGGGCTCAAACTTCCCATCGCGGGCCGCAGGCTTGGATCGCTCCAGCAGCTCGAGCTCTTCCTGCTTGCTCAGGGGCGTGAATTCCATGGCCGCCTGGATGTTCTGCTCAAGCTGATCGATGTCTGTCATCCCGCAGACCACCGTCGCCACCGGCTGGCTCCAGGCATAGCGCAGAGCCTCCCTCGGCTCGATCACCCCGGATTCCAGCACGTGCCCGCTGCCCATGCTCTTCATGGCGATCGGGCCGATGTTGCGTTCGAGGAGGATCGGCAGGATCTCCCGCTGGAAGCTTCTGAAGTGAGCATCGAACACGTTGACCGGCATTTGGACCGTATCCCACGGGTAGTCATAGGCGAGCATCTTGCGGAAGACGGCCGGGTCTTTGTGGCCGGTGAAGCCGACGTAGCGGACCTTGCCATGCTTTTTGGCCAGCTCGGCGGCCTCGATCCCGCCGCCGGGCGCGAAGATGGTATCCGGATCATCCTCGTAAATGATCTCGTGAAATTGCCACAGGTCGATCCAGTCGGTGTCAAGGCGCCGCAGGCTCTCCTCCAGGTGCCGCAAGGCGGTCCGCTTCGTGCGGCCGTGGTGCTTCGTCATGAGAAAGACCCGCTCCCGGTAACCATCCTCCAGAGCCTCACCCATGAGCATCTCGGATCGGCCCTGATGGTATTCCCAGGCGTTGTCCATGAACGTTATGCCCATATCGATCGCGGCGCGGACAAGCTGGATGGCCTCGCCGTCATCTTCAACCTGCCCGACGTGATGGCCGCCAAGGGCGAGGATGGAAACCTTCTCGCCGGTCCGCCCGAGTACACGCGTCGGCAACTGGCTCGGCAACTCGGCTCGCGAGCGGGTCCTCCGCTTTTTTGCTGTGACAGTACTATCCATATGCGATACCCCCACCTGAATGCCCCTTCAATTCCACGGACTTGCACCATTATGAGACAGGCCGCCGACAAGACCAATACGCGGAAGGCTGAAAAGGCGCTGAGCCCTTTGCTGACCGCCTTTGATTTACGATTTACGATCTGGCTCTCGCCCGATCCGCGGCTGCCAACGACGACGGTCCTCAAATCGTAATTCGTAAATCATAAATGGTAAATCATAAGTGGAGCGCCGCGACGCAGCCGGATGCCATAGTGCCCGGCCCGGCTCGCCGCTTGGCAAACAGAGCCCTGCGATAGGGCAATTCCCTCCGGGCCCCGAGCCAAACCTATTCCCGATCGAGACGTAGGAATAAGTGAATCAGAAACGAACAAGAATTCGCAGGAAAAACATGGAAAGGAAACCGCGATGAAGGCTTCACGAGAGCATCAGGCCGACAGTCGTGCGTTTGCCGCGGCCGCTGTCGGAGTGTTAAGTCTGAACCTTCTCGGTATCGATCTTCTTTTGTCGGAACCGTTTGGCTCATTGATGGTTTTCAGCCGGGCTGTCTTGTCGCTTGGACTGCTGGCCGCAGTGCATTACGTGTTGCGGCAGCGAGCCAACCTAGAGCGACAGGCGGTCCGCATCCGCAGGTAGGCGGAAGTCGAAAACCACCGCTGGGCCCTGAGTTGTAAGGGACCATCTTCGAAGCCCCTCAATAGATTAGGGGCTTTTTATTTGTCACTTGCACGTACACCCGCGCGGAACCGAAGGAGATTGCGTCGCCGCTCACGTGAAAGGCAACCAGTGGTCCAATTCCGCGCCAACAATGCGCGGCCTGTGACGTAATAATAGAGGTAGATTGATCAGGGGTGAGAAGACTGCAAGAGAGTGAACCATGGGGACGTATCACGGTCCGAAAGTGAGATTGACGAGGCGGGTCGGGGCCCCGATCGCGGAGACGCCGAAGCATACGAACGTCCGGCGGGCCAAGCCGCCCGGCATGCACGGCCGGCGGCGCGGACGACAGAGCCTCTATGGCGAGCAGCTCACGGAGAAACGGAATTGTCCGCTTATTATGACGTGCGGGATCGGCAGTTCACACGCTACGTGCAGGAGGCACAGACGGCCAGCGAGTCGTCCACGGAAGCCCTGCAACGCATCTTGGAGACGCGGCTCGACAACGTGATTCGGCGGCTCCATTGGGCCCGGACGATCTGGCAGGCTCACCAGATGGTGAGTCATGGCCATTTCTACATCAACGGCCGCAAGGTGGACCGGCCGTCCTACCGGGTCAAGCCGGGCGACGAGATCACGGTCAAGGCGGGCGACGAGCCGTTTGTGCGTGCGGCCATCGAGGGCGGCGAGAACGTCGATTCCAAGATCCCCGAGTGGCTGTCGGTCAACAATGACAATCTGACGGCGAAAGTGCTGCGACTGCCCGAGCCTGGCGAAGTCCGCCTGCCGTTCGAGATCGATCTGGCCAAAGTCATCGAGCTCTATACGCGATAAGGGCCGATAGGAACTCGTCATCACCACGTAGAGACGCAACATTTTGCGTCTCCCGGAGGCCCTGCATGCCGCGTCTGTGCCGGGATTACCAGCAGTGGACATTGCCGTGGAGGTTTCGGCCGCGTCCGAGGGCCTGCTCGGCCGCCTGCCTGTCGAAGCCGAGAAGCTGGACACCTCTGTCAATCGTGCTCTCGAAGATTGTCTCGACGTTGTTCAGATGGGGCTGGGTGACGTTGACAGCGAAGACGCCCGGCAGTCGGGCCGCGTGCGAGATAAAGTGATCGCCCCGGCCGCAGAAGTGGATGCCGCCCCCGCCGAACGCGTGCAACAGTCTTTGATCGTATGGATGAACAAATTCCTCGAACATCGCGGGCGAGAGGTTTGTCGCCGCATCGTCGCGAATCATGATCCGGCCACGATGCAGCATGGACCAGTGTACGGCGTAGCCATCCAGAGGCGGGACAAGCTCGTCCCACCGTCGCATGAAGCAGATGTACGTCTCGGCGACCAGTGAGAGGAAAGCCTTGACCAGGTCGGGTTTGTCGTAGAGGTCCACGTAGAGCGAGCCACCCCAGAGCATCTCGCAAGTGTTCATGGGGCCCTGCAGATCGGGGTGGTAGATGTGAACGTATTGCGAGAGCTTCGGATAAGGCTTGAAGAGTTCCTGATAGTATCGGCCCATCTTGAACACCAGGCCACCCTGGCCCGCGTTCAGGTCCGGCACGCCCTGGTCCAAGAGTCGCTTGACGGTTTCGCAGCCACCGGCAGGCGGTCGGCAGGCGGGCAGCGTGTCCAAGTCTCTATCCATCAGGAACAGCTCGGCCCCAAACAACGAGGGCAGGATCGCCGTGCCGTAATTGCACCGCACCGCCAGCAACGCCCCGCTGCCCTCAGCCAATGCCTTCGAGCACCCCTCCAATTGCTGCAACGCCATCGCCTCGAAATCTGCAAGGGCATCGTCGACGAGCACGTGGGGCCAGTCGATCGATGGTGGCACGCGCCTGGGCCGCTCCGGCGAGAAAATCCCCTCTCCAAGCCGGCCGTCGGCGAAGAGCTTCCACTGCTCAAAGAGCGAGTCCTCAACCTCCGGGTCGATCCGGCGCTCCAGATCTTTCAAAAACTCTTCTATCATTCGCATACCTGCATGCCGTTGTGGAACCGATGAACCGGTGATATCATTTCCCAGGTCCCTTCGAGAATCAACCGGAATTCTGTGAAAGGAGCTGATCGTGAGGCGGATAACATTCCTGCTGTGTGCGTCACTGGTCCTGTTCATCGCGCTCGGGCAAGCTCGTGCCCAGGAGCCGCGGACGCTGGACATTTACTTTCTCGACATGGCGGGCGGCGGCTCCACGCTGATTGTCACACCCGCTCGCGAGTCGGTCCTGATCGACACGGGCTCGCTGCGCCCCGAACACCGCGACGCCGACCGAATCCTGCGGGCCTGCAAGGACGCCGGCCTCACGCAGATCGACTACCTCGTCACGACGCACTTCCACTCCGACCACTTCGGGGCCATCCTCGAGGTCTCGCAGCGCATTCCGGTCAAATGCTTCATAGACAAGGGGACCCGTGCGCCCGCCGAGGACGGCGACAATCGCTGGTCGAAGGAACTGTACTCGCTCTACGACCAGGCGACCGGCGGCAAGGTCAAGACCCTCCGCACCGGCGATCACATCCCGTTGGGAACCCTCGCGAGCGGCGGTTATCCACTGCCCCGGCTTACGTGTGTCGCGGCGGACAAGAAACTCTTCGGGTCTGATACTGACGTGGACGCTCCGGTCGAGGGCTTCAAGATGGAAGGGCCGGACAACTCCGACAATGCGCGAAGCATCGCCCTGCTGTTGAGCTACGGCCCATTCAAGTTCTTCGCCGGCGGCGACATCACTCGGAACGTTGAATTCCACCTCGCTCACCCCGATAACGTCATCGGCAAGGTGGACCTGTACCAGGTGACGCATCACGGCCTGGACCTGAGCAATCACGAGCTGCTGCTCAAGGCCATCAGCCCGACCGTGTGCGTCGCTTTGAACGGCCCGCGAAAAGGCATCATGCCGCGGACGTTCAAGGCCCTGACCGCCCTGCCCAGGCTCCAGGCCCTCTATCAGATGCACTACAACACCGAGTACGGCGACGCCGGAAACACGAAACCCGAATTTATCGCCAACCCGAAAGACGACCCCGACAAAGGCGAGTTCATCAAGGCCAGCGTCAACCACCGCACCCCCACCTTTACTCTCCAAATCGGCCCCACCGGCGAAAAACGAACGTACAACATCCAATCGCCGCCCTGATAGCCCGTTCGATTCATCGTCATCCGCCGCTGAAGGTATCTGGGTCATGAACGAGCAGAGAGTCCTTGCGATTCATAGGCGACAAGCGTGAAGCAGGCACAGGTTGAACGCCCAAAGGATCGCCCTCAATCCGATTTCGTGAGACTGTGTAGATATTGTCTTTGTCGACCGCGCAGTAGGCCCGCTTCTCGAACGACACCCGGCCATCAAGAAACAGGACGTTTTGGCCGTCGCGCTGGTGAGTCATGGAGTTACCCATGCATGCCTGGTCGCTCGTGCCGACACCACCCGTAGCGCCCGTGTCAGGCTTGAAAGCGGCAAAGACTCCCGGATCGGTGGCAGGGCCTTTGATCCAAGGGGTTCGATCCGCCGCCACGGCCAGGTTGGGATCGTTGGACGTAGACAGGTTGTACAGACCGTAGGGTATGTGATAGGTGTAACTGCAATGCCTGTAGTTCTCGGTCGTGTCGCCGAAATCCCAAGCATCGTCTAATTCGAACGATACGGGCACGTCCAGACGTTCGGACAGCTTGAACTCCGTCGTTCCCTTGTCGGCCTTGCAGACGAAAAGCCGCGTCGGCATCTCACAATACTTGACGAGCAGGTAGAAGCTGGCGGTGATCGACGCGGCGCCGCCGCTGCCGTCGGCAGCAAGACCAAAGGCCGCACGTCGGTCGAAGGCTGCCCATTTTGCCGTGGCGCCCCATACGGTGTTTCGTCCTCCGGCGCGGGGCAGTTCGTCCTCATAGTCGCCGGCGTAGATCAGCATGGCCTTGCCGATCCGGGCGAGGTTGGCCGCACAGAGTCTCCGCATGCTCTGCTCCCTCGGTCTGGCAAACAACACCGGCACCAGCAGAATCAGAAGGCAGCCAAGAAACACGGCCGTCACGACATCGATTCGCGTAAGACCTCTGGGACTGCATCGTCTGGTCATGTCCATGTCTCTCCTGTGTCGCCACGTCCTAACGGGACGGGGGCCCCTGGAACAGGGTGTCCGGGTCGTGTAAAAGAAGGGAATCCTGCCGATTTGCCGGATAAGCCCCAGGCACATACGGCACTGTCCCCCAAGGGTCGCCCTGAACCGGATCGCGAGAAACCGTATAGATATTATCTTTCTGCAATCCGCAATACGCCCGGGTCTCGAAGGCAACGCGTCCATCGAGAAACAGCACGTTCTGCCCGTCGAGCTGGTGCGTGATTGAGTTGCCCCTGCGGGCGCACTCTATGCAGCGTCCGTGCTTTGGACCTTCGGGGTATGGAGGAAGATCCGGTTTGAACGTCGTAAAGACCCCCGCCTTCGCTGCCGGGCTGACGATCCAGGGGTTTCGATCCGCCGCCACGGCAAGGTTCGGATCGCCGGAGGTCGACAAGCCGTACTGACCGTAGGGCATCTGATAGGCATAGCTGCAATGCCTGTAGCTCTCGTCCACGCCACCGAAGTCCCAGGCATCGTGCGGCTCGAACCATGTGGGGACATCCGTGCGCTCGGAGAGCTTGAACTCGGTGGTTCCCTTGTCCGCCTTGCAGACGAAGAGCCGTACCGGGCTCCCACAGTATCTGACGAGCAGGTAGAAGCTGGCATTGATCGACGCCGCGCCGCCGCTGCCGTCGGCTTTCAGCCCGAAGGCCATGCGACGGTCGAAGCCTGCCCAGTTCGCTGTGGAGCCCCACGCGGTGTTTCGCCCGCCGGCACGGGGCAGCTTGCCCGCGTAATCATCCGCATAGACAAACATGGCCTTGCCGATCTGGGCGAGGTTGGCCGCACAGAGCCTGCGCATACCCTGCTCCCGGGGCCTGGCAAACAGCACCGGGACCAGGAGAGTCAAGAGTAGGCACATCGCCGCGATTACCACAGCGTCCGCACGCGTCAGTGTTCTCGAACTGTCTTGCTCCGCCATTTTCGTCCTCCCTCGCAAAAGGAACCTCACCAGCGTCAGTGACTCAGGCGCCCCATCCGGCGTCCGCACGCTCCGTGACGCACGATCCTCACTGGAATAGTATACCCCGGCGGACAGCCACAGGCAAGCCTGTAATGCTCCGGCTACTCCAATTTGGTGGCCGCCCTACACGGGGTATCGTCCGACGGTGACGCGGTTCGCTTCGTCTGTTCGGAGTTCCGCGTTTGCGCGGTCCCGGGCCGCCTGAAGGCGGAACTCCGAACCGCACCACCGCCACCGATCCACGCGTCCTCCAACTCTACCCACCGCGTGAGGATAGCCGCAGTACTACGCCGGCATAGGCCACCCGACATCGACCCATGAAGGAATCATCGGCGTGCGGAGACGCAAGGTATTGCGTCTCTACCGGCGCTGCCTGGGCCGGGGCTGCGGGACGGGGTCGTTGACTAAGACGGAATCCTTGCGATTGGCGGGTGCACAGGTGCTGTCGGCGGGAGGCGGGACGCCGAGCGGGTCGCCGCCGGTCGAGTTCTGCGAGATCGTGTAGATGTTGTCATCCTCGACTGAGCAATACGCCCTTTTGGCGAACTCCA